>Ga0265797_10000731_pt1 | contig 59756 bp, 57 predicted proteins | sample P2T30metagenome_FD_192433 | JGI IMG/M metagenome (GOLD analysis project Ga0265797, IMG submission 192433) | Plant litter microbial communities from East Loma Ridge, Irvine, California - P2 T30 | ecosystem: Environmental > Terrestrial > Plant litter > Unclassified | place: USA: California... | reverse complement strand
GAAGAAGTAGGCGTCATCAAGGTGCTACCAAAGCTCCACGTTTGTCCGCGGCTGTGCCAAGTTACGAGATAAATATACCAGTTGGTCAATCGACCCCACCACCATCTCGAAGATCCAAAGTCAACCAAGGTTGGTCTCTTTCTACGCGTGATACATGTGCTTCAGCTCAGTTAACATACGTAAGGATCTTTGATCACCACTGCAGGCAATGAGCACCGAACTTTGATACGTCGAAAACCGGTAATACACCATGCAAACATATGGTCGAGAATCATTGCGAGCGTGCCAGACTCGATGTATGACAGCGTTGCTGTACTCGTGGGAAACGAACAACCGCTGAGGATGAAGATAGCTCCTAGTAGAACAAAGAGGCTTGTCTTTCCGAGGTTGTGACTTAGCCTAGAAAGAATTGCAAAGGTGTTGTATCCTACGTTTACATACCCTCGAGTCTATTGTAGTATAGATCATGAAGATGGACTCAAGGTGTCAGCTGTACCTTGAGAAAAGAACAAGCTTCTTTGTGCCCTGCATGAGTGGTGCGAAAACACCTCCTCCAACGAGCGCCACCACGTTCACATGCTTTGAGGCATAGTAACGTCCTCACGATAGAACGGACATCATGCACTCTCTTTACGCCTCGTTCGCCCGTTTATGGTGTCCATGCTGACAGGACAGGGGTGATCATTCGTGCTCGTTCAATGAGCCGCAAGAGGTTTAGCTCGCGATGACCTTTATTGGCCAGGCGTACATACTTATCACTGACTAGCATTGTCTGCGAGAGACGCGATTGGCGAGTACCACTATCATTTAGTTGGTGGGTACGGGATCATGCTGACGAGGAGAGCGAGTTGGACCCATTGGTGTACTTTACATGCGCTAGCTGCGCTTCGTGAGATGCTTGTTGTAACAGTCGAAACGTAAATATGCGGTTTGCGGTTGATGTAGAATGTATAAAAGCGGTGCGTTCCGTTGAGATCGGCGCTCTTACACTCTCTTCGTCAAGTCCTCGCATCAGAACTCCTCAATAATAATTCTATACCATTATCCTTCGACATCAGGCTATCCACTAAAACATCCACCATGGCCACAGGGACATCCTGCTCGACCGAGTGCATCAAGGTGCTACTTCACACTGCTTGACGTTTTGTCTTCGCTAACCACCCCGCTTCAGGGCTCAATTCACGCAGGCAATCCCAAAGGTACTATCGAACAACTCCATGGCCTCTCCGTTTACATGGTTGGAAATCGAACCACTCCACGGGCAGTCATCTGCATGTACTCGGACATCTTCGGACTAGGTCTTCCCAACAACAAGATCATCGCCGATGCCTATGCCGAGTCAGGAGAGTACCTAGTGCTACTCCCTGATTTCTTCAAGGGCGATCCGGTTGGATTGAAGGTTGCTGATGCATTGCTCCCTGTTGACGCCGCAGCCCAGAGTACCTTTGCCAAGTACACAGGTATCCTGACGAACATACCATCTTTTCTCATGTGGCAGAGGAGGCATGGGAAGGCGGAGTCAGATAAGATCTGCCTCGACTTTATGCGGGAGCTGAGACGGGCGACGCCGAGCGAAAGGAAGATCGGCATGGTCGGATTTTGCTGGGGAGGGAAGTATGCTGTTCGCACGGGATTGGAGAGCAGCATGATCGAGATGGAGGGAGTGAAGAGGCCGCTTGTCGACGCGATCGTGGCGCTGCACCCAAGTCACTTGGTTGTTCCTGACGACGTCGAGGACTTAATGGTTCCCACGAGCTTCGGGTGGGGCGTAGAGGATTTTGCCGTAAGTTATGAAACGAAGAGCAAGGTGGAGGCATGTCATGCCAAAGCACAAAAGGAGCGCAAGGGGTTTCCGGAGATCGAACACAAATCGTACAAGCCCGGGAGACATGGGTTCGCGGTCAGAGGCAACCCAGACGACCCACAGGAGAGGAAGGCCTTGGAGGATTCAGAGAAGCAGGTGTTCGCGTGGTTCGAGAGGTGGCTTTGAAGCTGCTCCACAAATTGTGTATAGTTGTACCTAGGTGAACCGCAGCCTGAAGTATCGCTGTGTTCTGCGTTAGTCCGCGTCAATGTAGCATGTACTGGGTACCTCCAGGCTACAGGGTCATTCTGGTACAATCGAAATAATGTGCTTCGTAGTCCTAAATTGGTATATCGTCTCCGCATATCCAAGCATTCCCTAGATGCGGCCCAGCGCCATACGCCCATCCTCAGCCCTTTGCAGAGCTCATTAGTTCCGCCTGTACTTTAGTGGAATGTTCTTCTCCACGACGCCCCTGAGCTCCAGCCTCTCCCACTCCTCTTGTGCTGCCTCCTTCTCTTCATGCATCTTGAAATGCGCGATATCCTCGGGGTGGTTCAAGTCCTCCTCTTTGACGTCGTCACCACTGTGGTACTTTTCCCAATGATGAATCTCGTACTCGTACTCGTCGTCACCGTGGTGTCCTGGGCCCATGCCAAAGTCTGGAAGCTTGACGTTCTCTGAATCCTTTTGTACGAATTCGGCCAAGGTGATGGAGCCGTCTTTGTTGATATCGAACATGTCTAGGATAGTCTGGACGACCATTTGCTTCTTTGTCTCGGAGATGGAGGCGCTGGAGGGGTCTTCGAGGCCGTAGGTTCGGCGGATGTCAACTGCGGTCCAGAGGCCGGTGCTGTCGTAGTCGTGTAGGTTGAAGAAGGTAGTTGCGTCATAGCCGGAGATGTGGTGCTCCTCTGCGAGTGTGTTAGACGCTGCTCTTTCCTATGCGTTCATGCGGGGATCCCGGGAAGTCTATACCAGCCATGTGTCGCGTCGCCCAGTCGGCGTCCGGTGGGACTTCTACTTGTGTATGCTCATTCCCGCCATGCGCCGAGGCGTTGAGGGCGCATGACAAAAGCAAGAGCGCGCTAAGCGGCAATTTCAACATGCAATTCATGGTTTCCTGGGGGCACGTCGCAGGAGAATGTACCATGTAAAGGTTGAGTTGAGTCGTAGCCCCAATGTTGACGGCCAGGGGCTCGGTTCAACGACTGGCCAGCCGCCGACACTATGTCATAGGGGTCTAGACATTTCCACGTGCCTGCGTAGCCTTCTCACCGCACCGACAACACCACAAGCTCACAATGAACGTTCTACTCCTCCTGAGCCTGCTGCTCTTCATACCGTTTCTCTTCTTCCTCGCATTCCTTGCTGCATCTTCTTGCATGGGCGACGGCTTCCGCGCAAGATTTGCTGGTGTCACATTCAATCCCCGAAACGCATCCTTTGGTCGCAACTACACGCGAGGCTTCGGATCTGGAGCAGGAAGCGCAGGCTGGGAACAAATTGAGATGGAAGACATGCTTGGAGAGGACAGCGACTCGGAATAAACAGCACAAGAAGTATGGCTTGACCGCCTTACAGGGTATCTTCATCTACACACTACCGCCGACGCGCGCCTTCTAGAACTCTAGATCCTGCTTCTTCGGCATCGCACTAGCACCCGCCGCCTCCCTTACAGCCTCCTCCTGCGCCTCAGTGTCGCCTTCCATCGGTGGCAGGCTGAACTTTGCAATCACAAACTTCCGTCTGCTCAATGTAAACGCCATATCCTCGCCCAAGTCTTCTGCTCCACCACCGCCGCCCTTTTCGTGGAACACGGGTAATTTGTGGACGGCAAGCATACCCTGTGGTCGTTCCTCGTCCTTTGTGGTGCCCGCCGATTGTGCAAGTGCTTGCATGCGCGAGTATGGAAACGGAGACAATTCGAGTACGCCGTCTGAGAGGATCTCCATCCAGCGGACCAGCCCGGAGGATCTTGGATACAGGGTTAATGGAAGCGTGACAACGGCGGTCAGACGCGTTTGGTATTGCCGGAGGAGCGCGCGCAGAGCATGGAGAAACTGAAGTATGTAGGTCGGATGGGCCGACGAGGAAGGGTATAGCGCTGGCGAGAGAAGAGAAGGTATCACAACGCGATGTACCGTGTGTGGTGGTGTTGACTCGAGCTGCTGCCGTATGTTTTGCAGAATCGAAGGGAAGGGCGAGGCAGAAGCGCCTGTCGGTGGAGGTATCGGCACATAGTTGATTGCTGTCCCCACCGGGAGCGTGAGACGTTTGGCCAGATCAAAGGTATGGCAGAAGATTGTCTGCTCTTCTGCTGCGTCGCCTTGGTTCGTTGTTCTCTGCGCATTGGGCGAGCCTGTCGCAAACCTCGTCAAAATTGTTCGGAATATAATTTTGCATTCCCAGAATATATACAAGACGCACCTCTAGCACTCTCAAATTGTCCAAGGCCTTCATACCTCCACGCGATCTTCATCTTCTCTGCTCGCTCCTTTCCTTCCCTCCTCTTGTCCGACTTGTCTTCTGATATGCCAGGCAATTCCCTACCCCACACTTCACCCATGCCTACTACATGCACCTTGTGCCCCTGCACCACACCTTCCGCTGCGTAAAACCTGAGCAATGCGCCAGCATAGTCGGTCGTTCCGCTCTCGCCTATGAGTATCGAGTTTCCCAGCGCTAGCCCAGCATGTCCCGCGAGAATGCCATCGAGCGAGGGTGTACCGGTGGATGTGGTGGGGCGGCCATCGATGGGCGAGGGTCGTACGCCGGGGGGCGTTGGCACAGGTTGAGCTACTGCAGGAGAAGAGGGCGAATTCAACGCGTCTTCTCCTGTTGGTGCGCGAGACAGTGCTATGTTGCGCTTGCGAAACGCCATTTTGAGGTGTTTTGAGCTGTGAGTCGCGACTCGAAAATGTTAGAGGGGCTATCGATAAGACAAGTTAGTGCCAGACGTCATCTAGCCCTTGACCCGTCAGCCTTTCGCGAAATGAATCCATGTACTGTGTAATGAAATTGCCGCCAGACTTTGGGGCTTGCATTGCATCTTGTTATCCAACACGAAGCACCTCAGTCCTGGTCTTTGTAGCACCGGTAAGACAATCGAGCCTGCCGCACCTAATCCTGCCGGCTTGGATCAACCTTAGCTAACTAAACAATCATACACTTGAACGAATCTCAACTTCTTGGGCTGACCTGGTTGGTCGTCAAACTACCCTCAGCACCATCCAGTAGGACCATCGCATTCAGGCATTGAACTACCCAGGAATACATTACGCTAAGTCGTATCCGGCTAGAGCATCTCCTTAGTGTCCTTCTCCATCGAGGCCCTTACTCAATGCTCTCGGCACCCCAACGCCAATCTATCTTCACTTCCTCCTGAAGGTCTATTGACATTGAGTCATGGCAGAAGATGGGGATATTGAGTCTGCCTTGATTCCAAGTCTGTATAAGCCATCCGCTTTACTACCAATCGCACAACTCAAAGATCAACTGCTCTACACGATAGAGACGTACCCTGTGACTATTGTTGTCGGCGAAACAGGCAGCGGTAACTTATCCAGATTCAGACAGAATCGAACTCTCGAGCTGATTATATCTAGGCAAAACAACGCAGATACCAAAATTTCTGCTTGAGGCGGGTTGGTGCAATGGCGGCCAGCAGATAGCCATCACCCAGCCCCGGCGGATAGCATGTACCAGTGTAGCTGCAAGAGTGGCAGAGGAACTAGCGACACCGCTCGGCCAGAAAGTCGGATACAGCATCCGGTTCGAAGATGTTACGTCCGCAGCCACAAATGTAAAGTTCGTCACAGATGGGCTGTTACTACGCGAGATGCTTGTCGATCCGCTACTCTCCCGGTACTCCGTTATCATGGTTGACGAAGCACATGAGCGCAGCTTGTCATCCGATATACTGCTGAGTCTCTTGAAGAAAGTACTGGTGAAAAGAGAAGACTTGCGCGTCGTTGTGAGCAGCGCTACACTTGAGGCCGAACGCTTTCTTGACTTCTTCAGTCCCGATCAAGGCGAGAAGGTTCATGGCAAGAGCAAGGAAGAATTCGGATGCATTGTTGGCATCGAAGGACGCACATATCCAGTTGAGATTCAATACTTACAGGAACCAACAAACAACTACGTCGAAGCATCAATCGACACAGTCATCAAGATCCACGAGCATGAGAGCGAAGGTGACATTCTCGTCTTTTTGACAGGGCGCGAGGAAATAGATGACGCGATTGACAAGCTGGGCGACCGTATTGCCGATATGTCTTCGTCTCAGCAAAGACTCATGCCTTTACCTCTCTATGCCGGCCTGCCCACAGAAGACCAGAATCTCATCTTCACAAAGCCACCGCAAAATACGCGACGCGTCATCTTCAGCACCAATATCTCAGAGGCGTCTGTGACCATTGATGGCATCGTCTTCGTGATAGACTCAGGATACGTCAAGCTCCGCGCCTACAACGCCAATATCGGCATCGAAAATCTCGCCGTTGTCCCGGTATCGAAAGCCAGTGCCACACAAAGAGCAGGTCGCGCAGGTCGAACGAGACCGGGCAAGTGCTTTAGACTGTACCCAGAGAGCGTGTATGAAGGCCTGGAGGAAGCCACGTTCCCAGAGCTCGCCCGCTCAAACCTCGCCCCTGTAATCCTGCAGCTTCTTAACTTGGGAATCACAAACGTAGTGCGATTCGACTACCTCTCCCCACCACCATCAGCACTCGTGACACGCGCTCTAGATATGCTGTACTCTCTGGGGGCCTTGGACGCTCACGCTCGGCTTACAAAGCCCTTTGGTATGCGTCTGGCAGAGCTTCCTCTCGAACCAATGCTTGGGCGCGCTGTGTTGAAAGCGGCTGAACCAGAGTTTGGTTGCTTGAGCGAGATGCTCACGATAGCCGCTATGATGACGCTCCAAGGCAACGCCTTTGTATCCCATGATGGGGGAAAGAAACAGCTCGATGCAGCGAGGCGGAAATTTGCCGTAGCAGAGGGTGATCATCTTACACTATACAACGTGTACGAAGCCTTTGTGAAAGCTGGTATGGGCAACACGGCATGGTGCCACTCGAACAGTCTTAATCACAAGTCCCTCGTCAAGGCAGTCAGTGTCCGGAAACAATTGGCTGCCTATCTGGACCGTTTTGGCGTCAAGGAAAATGTTCTCGCATCATCGGGTGTACTGAGAGTTGGTGGCACCCCACTTGCGGAGCGTGTCCGCCGCTGTTTGACTACCGGGTTCTTCGCGCATGCTGCGAGGATGAAGGCAGACGGGACTTTCACCACCGTGGACGGGAAGACGACACTATGGGCTCATCCAAGTTCTGTGTTCTTCACGAGGAAGGCTGATTGGGTTATATACACGGAGATTCAGTCTACAAAAGACAAAATCTACATCAGAGATTTGAGTACAGTGGATATGGACTGGCTGACAGAGTATGCGCCAGAGTACTACAAGATCAAGAACGGCGGTTGATGAGATGGAGAAAAGGAAGAATCTTGCGGGTATCTATCAAAACTAAAGGCATAATTACATAACATCGTGAAATGACTGAGTGTCGCGCCATCACTTGCAAGCTTCCACGAATAACTCGCGCATGCCCTTTAGGAAGCCTGCTAGATCGCGTGTCTCGTTTAGTCTCTCCACAACCGTCTCGACTTCTTCGCGCTCAACCTTGGGCCGCATCTCTAACACTCTGTAGTCGCGTTCGCTAGTGTCTAGCTCAAACCATGCCTCGCGATCCCACTCTCGCTCGTCGACGTTGGTATACACAAACTTGAGTCGATCGTCCTTGCCAAGTCCCTCGATTCTCAATCCCAGATAGTTTTCCCAGAAGTCGAGTTCCGGCTCGTTGTACCGGCTCTGGCCATCAAGGTATCTGCGGTGCTTGAGTTGGGCTTCGCGACGTGCGGAGATGGTCTTTTGCACTTCAGCAATCTGTGTGCGGAGGCTGTCGCGATGCGCTAGGCGCTCGTCGCGCTGGAGGGTAAGGGCGGAGATGGCCTCTTGCATCTCAGATGTTTCTTGGGATTCCTTGGAAAGAGTCTGGCTGTGCTGGGCTGTCTTGAGTTCGAGAATCTCGATGTCGCGCTTCTTCATGCGTTGATCCTCTGCAGTGGAAGTTAGCATACAATCGTCAGCGCCGAGACAAGCCATCTCAACATACCATGGAGTTCTGCAACGTTCATGCGAAACTGGTTGCGTTCTTCGAGCACTCGTCTTCGCCCATTCTCGATAAAGGCGTCAAATCGTGTAGTGAACTGGTTCATGCGACTGCGCAAGTCGTCGAATCCGAAATTGATGCTGGGTAGTTGGTCGGCCATGGACGGCGCATCGTGCGAGGAAGCGCGCATGGTGGTGCTGAGTGAGGGCTCGAAGGTCGTCATGGTGGGTGTGTTATCGCAGGGTACTCTCAGTATTCTGTGGTGTGCAGCGATATGCGATTATGTCGTGGATGCGGTTAGATGACGGTGGTGACGGTTTCGATGGTTGCTCCGTAAACAAACATCCGCGCTAATGCGGTAGGAACAAGAGCGGGGCGCCTGCACGTGCCGACGCGACTTTTGGCGCTAGTGGAACTTTTTGGTTTGTTCACTTTCATCATCGCGTTCGGCATCACCAGGTTTGACAGACATCTTCTCCGCTCCCGCCTACGACCATTTGCTTCCTGTGCCCGAAGTATGAGTTTATACCGCAGCGCTGTTACCGATCGAGAACCTCTACGACAGCCCAATGGCTGACAAATCGCTCAAAGACCTGAACTACGGCCATCCTGGCGTCGCGAGTTATGATTTAGAAAACAGAGGATGGGCCTTTGCTAGGAATTATAAGAAGCGAATCTTCAAGCAGATTCTGATTCCAACGACCTCGTCTTCTACGCGAAATCATGCGACACCTAAAACAGCACCACCGTTCTCTCTAAAAACACCAGTGAACAGGACGAGCATACAGGATGAATTCAGCAATACAGTTCAAGACGACCCCCTGCTCGCTCCGGCTACGGAGATAATTCCGGACCTGGCCTTGGTATCTGCTGCTATCTCTTCCGCGGCTTCGACCTATGACCCTCTCGTCAGTGGCCTTTTATCTTTCGGTTCAATCACGCCCAGGGGTAGAGATGAGGCGTGGCAGATGGCTGCCTTGCCCACCGGGGAGACCGGAAGTATACTGCAGTTGTGTATTTTGGATGACGAAACGCATGGTTGGACAACCGAACCGAGGCCATGGGTACGAGGGCAAACGTTGAAAGCCGCAGAGAGCGCATTCTGGAACGAGGAAGCGGCACCGATACAGCAGGTTTGCTTTGCACGTTCAGAGGAAAAAAGGCCTTTGCTTGCCGTGCGACTTCCCACACGCACTGTTCTATTTCACCCGGACTACGTCCGTCAACCACGCGCTGCCGCAATTTCCCCGTTCTACCGTCTGCCAGCTTCCACCATCCAACCGAACCGCATACTCAGCATACATCAGAACGACACAGGTGGCTTTGCCCATGTCGATGTTGCCTTTAACCCGGACTTTCAATTACAGTTTGCGTTGGTCGACCAAAGCCAAACGTGGAGTGTATGGGATATCGAGCATCGGCTTAGGCTTGGCAGATATTCGGCTTCATGCATGCTCCGCGGAAAGGTCAATGAGTCGGATGACGGAGATACAACTGGCCAAGATGGCTGGGCGAGGGTTCTCTGGGTCGCCGATGTTACGACCTTGATGGTTTGCAATAGGCGCCGCTTGAGCATCGTTAGCATCAGGGGCGGATCTACTTCGTATTTGCCTTGCCAAGAAATATTCAGCGAACGGTCCGCGGACTGGATTCTGGACGTCAAGTTGCATCCAAAAGACCGCAGTAGAGTATTCGTCTTGACCTCTACTCGAATTTCACTGATTGCAGTCACTCCACCGAGTGAGCTCCCGTCAAGTGCCGACGACACAGGCGCTAAGATACTTCTATCATGGCGGCACTATAGGGGCGCTGAAGATTTTACGCTTGGATTGAGTGCGCAAATGCTGGCAGACGATGGTATGTGCCAAGCTCAACCTATGTGAGAGGCCGACTGACAGATGAGCAGAGACGTGCGTGATGATCCATTCTCGTGTCAACAACCTCGTCCAAGTATACAGCTTTGTCGAGCGTGATTCCGGGCTCATTACCGCCCCTGACCCGACTCTGCTAACTCTATGCCTTCCGGACCCAGGGCAGATTACGAACATTTTCATCGAGACAATGGAACAAGGAGAGTTGAGGTCCGAGATTGGCTTTTTCCAACTATTTGTGACGCAGTCTGACTTGAGCGTCCACGAGCTCATTGTATATACCCGGACCTCTACGGCGGACGACAGGATCGAGGATGATTATGCCATTGCGGACTTTGAGCAAAGCACGATAACACGTCCCAGGGATCCCCCAATCAGGTCTCGTAAGATCAACAAAGACGAGGATTTTGTAAGCCCTGACGGACTACCTACAACAGCATTGCCATGCTCGAAAATTGCAGCGCCACAGTCGCATTGGCATGACAATCTGAATGATAGTACTGCGTACGAAACACGAAACAACAGCCTCTTGGGTGAGGTGATGTCGCAGTCCAAGAGCTCAGCAGAGGAGTCTAGCGCGATAGATGCGGTGGCGGTCATGGACCAGGTGAACGAGATGCTGGCAACTGGTGCAGACTTGCCATCTCTACCATTGGGTACTTTGTAAGTGACCCCTGCTCACATCAGGTATAAACTAACATTCACAGGATGGAGTTTACGCGCACGCATTTCGACGTTGCAGATATTGACGAAGCTTCGTCCAACTTCGAAGAGTTGTTTTCTTCCGGATATGAACAAGACACAATGGACGTTCAGCGTATTGCACCTATGTACGTGCTTGGTTTGGTTCACGACAGCGACCCTACGATTTCGGACGTGTACGACACTATACTCCAGACATGGATTGCGCCTCTTCCCACAGAAGTGCCGATCCGCGTTCGTCAACGCTTGGAACGTCTGGCTCGGCGGGTTGCCACGGAACTGATGTTCTCAAGTACTTGTATACGTGATGATCGAAGGCAGGTGTCTGCCTCCAGCACGCAGCATGGACAAAACAAGGGCGGTGGTGTCGCGTTGCCCATCTTGCCATCAAGGCCCAAAGAAAGTGCTTTTTATCCCGTTTCAAACTATCCGATCTCTCAGCCACTACCGACACCACCATACTCATCTATGCCTCCGCCCTCTGTGCTGGGGTCATCTCCGCCAGAAGCGACTCCCACTCCTCCCGCCCTACCCGACCCCCTCAGTCGCCTCAACAAGTATCTCTCGACTTCCAAAGACCCGGCGATAATCCACCCGAATGTGGCTCAAGGTCTCGCGCACTGGCAATTAGGAAGTGATCCTCACGCGTACGATTGGACCAGCCTAGAGCGTGCTCTCCAATCTGAAGATCTTGACGAAGAGAGCCAACTGCAACGCGAAAAAGAACGCAAGAAGAGAGAACGTCGGGAGAAACGCCAACAGCGCGAAAACGAGCTTATGAAGGCCAAGCTTGAGCTCACGAGGAGTAATGCCGTCAGTCAGCCTACCGCGTTCCCTAGAAGCTCTCCAGGACCCATGTTGGGCGGCATGGGGAACAGCAGTCAGGTATCAAGTCAAAGTCAAAGTCAGATCCAGGTACCACCTCATGGCGGCAGCTTCATGATGCCGCAAAGTCAAGTCGAGCGCGGCAAATTTGGAGGGAAGTTGGACAAAAAGAAGAAGAAGAAGGGTAGGATTAGTGGGTTCTAGTCTTGATGGCCTTTGGGCATATACAGAACATGCACTTCCGAAATGATGTCTGATTCGGTGCCGTCATCAGCGCGGAAAGAAGGAAGATCTTCCCCTCAAAGTGGGGTTGGAGGGGTAGCCTCCCCATACCACCAACTACATAGCTTATCCTTACCGCGGATCCGTTCCTAGGTATCAAGTACTTCATCCATCATCTGCGTCCACAAACTATTCCACAATTCCCTCTGAACAACTAAATCAACATGTCAGGTTTCCCATCTCTCCAGCCCGCTTTCACAGTCCGCGTCGACATCGATGCGCCGATGCAAGTTGGAGGCCAGCATGGCGCGCAGCTGGTCATCGTTCCAATGGTTTCCGGTACGGTGAAGAGTGAAGAGGGCTTTGAGCCGAAGTTGGATGGAGAACTACATGGTGTTGGCTACGACTACATTCACAATGATGCCGACGGCGGAAACATGCGCTTGGACGTGAGGAGTCAAGTCAAGTAAGTGGAAGGCTGACAAAATCGCATTAGGCAGAGCATGGGCTAATGGTTGCACAGGAACCACGACGGCACAGTTCTGGCGATGTATTACAAAGGTACTGTGAAGCTCACGCAGGGAGTCGGCAAAGTGCTGTCTGGTGCTCCCGATGCTAAGACAACTGACTATGGCGATTCATTTGTCAACTTCTCTTTCGAGACGGGAAATGAGAAATACAAGGAACTTCAGAATGGAACCTATGTTGCCGCGGGCCATTTCGTAACGGGTGAAGGCAAGCCGGGCGTTGTGGTGGAGTACAAGGTCAGTAAGGTTGTGTACAACGCCAGCCAGGGCAAAATGTAGGAGGTAAGTCTGCTATCGTATCTTTGTTTGATGGGAGTACTGATTTCTCCTAGGGTTACTGTGGGAATATCGCGATCCTCGTACTTACTGACTGTATCAAATGCCTGTATCGGTTCTCCGCTCTCATGTCTTGACCCTCTTTGCTAGTGCGTGCTGAACTACCTTCACCTCGTCTCCTTAAGCCACATCGCAGGATCGCAGACATCTGTGGTTCGTGACTGATATAGAGTAAAATCTCATTCACCTTGACTAAACATTCTTACCTGTATCATTTGCAGCGGGTGGTGCTGTGCGTTTGCCTTAACGCTCTAGATTCGTTACATCCACGACTTACTCTTACTCCCGGTTATACTACGCTCTCTGCACCGTAGTATCGTTGCCATATTCTAGGAGCCAACCAAGAGGTCAGCATCACTGCGTTACGTTTGAGAATCATTGCTAATCTGATGAATCAGACGCCCATTGCAAGCTCACCAGTAGGATGCCTGCGCTGCCGCAGCCTCTGATGGGTTCGGCAAAACGGTACACTGCGGCCATGTTTGATAAGCATTACGAGGATGAAAACTATTTCGGATTCGAGACGCTTGTTGACCCCAATACCTACAACATCCAGGTCAAGGCCTACATGGACAAGAACCGATGTCGTCTTCAAGATTACATGGTCTTAGTCGGCACATACCACACTCACTTCGGACGCCAAAAAGTATGGGCGCGACCCACGGGCTTGGAGGTCGAGTATTACCACGGCTTGCCGGAAGCGCTCGAACTTGCACGAGTAGATGATCTGTTCGAAAATCGCATCTACTACGTCCCGCCGTTCAGCTACATGTCCACCTCTCAGAACACGCGTATGAAGAAGGAACGTCTTTACGGTATGAAGGTAGTTGAGACAGTTGTCAACGTCGTCTTCCTGAAGCAAGGCTGGCTCGTTCACTTCGAGGTCGACTCTGATACAGATGCGCTGGAAGCTTTCAAGTATGCTTGTATCAACTATGAGCCGAGGAAGACGGAGGCTGCGAACATGGCCAAGGTTAAGAAAGAGAAGGAGGACTTGAATGAGGAGTATCAAGCTCGCGCCTGGGGTCGTCAGAACAATCATCGGGATAGGGGATCATCTTTCTCTCATGCCAACGGCCAGGACAGATGCTCTTCAGGAGGACTACCATCTCCACGCGTTAAGACTGAGCCTACGGATGAGGACAGCAGTCTTTTCCAACCCCCAGCCATTCCGAATCGTGATCCGCAAACCCAAGCCGATTTCCCCACTCGAAAGGGTGGTACACCAACACCCGGTCTTTCACATTCTCCTATACGCCGCCCTCCGGCTCCAATCACTCCACGTCGTAAGTGCATTGATCTGATTCTCACATTTCCAAGCTAATTTATTTGTATCAGGCCGTCAGCCACCCACATATGTGAGTATATCAGCTTTGTCATCCGTAGCAAAGACATCAGTTTCATCGCTAACTCGTGACAGGCTCAGACACAGGCCTACGAGGCTGACCTCCGCACACAACTACAACAAGCAAACCGTGCTCGCGAACAAGATCGTCTACAGCTACAGCAGGCGGAAGAGAGGATCAGAGAGCTTGAGGGCATTCTTATTGCCATGGGTGGATACTAGAGTGGTTGGTGGCTAATTTGAAAGCGATGTTGCTGGAAGGTTCCCATCTGGACGAATTCAGTGCGGTTTGACTGTGCATGATTTCGTCGAGCAATGGGGGAACAGGATAGAAAGATGAACGTTACACTGGACCACTGGGATATTTTCACAGGCGAAGAGAGATAAAAATACTGGAACAGATTGACAGTCGGAAGGATACCAAGTCGAGGAAAAACGTGAAATCAGACTTTCTTCCACACGTGTCAGCAAAATAGTATCTTCAGAGTAGAACATTATGACCGGTGAGTAGTAATGGAGTGAATCCGTGCGGTTGCAAGGATGATGACCATCATGCTTAAATAACCATATCCAGCGACGCCTTCTCATATTGATCGCACTTCGTCTCCAACATCAGCTAGTCGCGGCGGACCGGCCACTTGGATAGACATTAAGATATGCTTTTCTGTTGATGGCAATACTTTTACCTCATTTACATACATAAAAACCCTCAATACTAGGCTGTCATCTCCTTCGCTCCGCTACCCCATCATCCCTGCTCACCTTCACCTTGTTGATAGGATATAGGGCGTTTGCTCCCACTTTAGCGCGTCTCGCGTGAAGTACAGCTTCTCCGCACTGGTGACTCTTTCTACAACAATATTACTTACCCGACTATCTGTCGCTATAATACATGTGAGTTTAAGAGGAGAGCACGTATACGTTCTGGCTTCAACTAACCACTAGACTAGTTCACTACAACGACTCGCACTTCCAACATACGACCCAACCTACCAGCGGAAATGACGTCGAGAAGGAAGTACAATATAGGAGACTTCATTCAGTATGCCACGGGCAAGCTTGCGGCCGAATATGCAGCAATCGCGGACCTAGATACATACAAATTTTCCGAGAAATTCTATCTGGACGAGCGTAACAAGCCTTGTCGGCGACTCATGCTCCTGGTTGGCCATTATTGGAGAAGAAGCAGTGGTCCGCCCGTATGGGCACATGCGACGGGTACTCAAATACGATATTACTCAGGCGAAGGAGTTCAAGTTAATCCATTGATCTTGGATAACTATGGCTTCCGAGTATACTACGATAACCCATTCAACGCCATGAGCGGTGTTCACAACTCCAGTAGTTCGAAGTCCCGCATGATCCCGGAGCGCAAGCTTGAGCGAGCTTTGGTGGAATCCGTCATCAACTTTATCTTTCTAGCGAAAGGACAACTGGTCCATGCTCTTGACCTAGAGAGCCCAGATATGTTAGGAAGCTTCAGGCTGGCGTGCAGAAATTTTGCGCAACACCGGAAGAAGCCTAAAATTGCAGGGGAATCTCTAGATAAACAACTTTTGGATATTGAAGCAGAGAACGCAACGATACAAGAGCAGGCCCAATATGCTGGCCACAATGGAGGGAGCGATGAGTTAGTGCTTCAGGATAAAGAGCCAACTTCTACGGTTCCTGCCAAACGCTCCTTTGCAGACCTGGCCGACAGTACATCTGATGATTCATCACAGAGTGAGTCGTACTTGAGTAGCCCATTCTGTACCTGACCAAAGCTGACATTACACTGTAGACTCCAACAAGCGTACAGTCCCATTCGTAAGTAGTACTCGATTTTTTACACCGTTGTGGCCACAGCACAGTCATTCAGGCTAGACAGATCGCTTACTGGTCACTTTAGGAGCACTCCAGCAGCTACGGAACCGAAAAGTACGCCGAATTAGAACTTGAGGTGCAGGCTCTCAAAGCCAAGCTCCAAGAACAGGAAGTCAAACTTCAAGAACAGGAAGTCAAACTTCAAGAACAGGAAGCCAAGAACGATGTCATCGAAGCGGAGCTCGCCCGACAAAAGGCCAAGAAGCGAGTACTACGAACGCAGCGTGAGGAATGGAAAGAGAAGTACATCAATCAACAGGCGCTTGCTGAAACTGTTGCCGACAGTGCTAAACAAGAGGAAGAGGATGGAGACTGGAAAGCAATGTTTTTCGAACAAGAGAAAAAGACAGAACACTACAAGCTGAAGTACACTGCCTTGGAAGACGAGAAGGAGCAATGGAAGGTGCGAGCAGCGGAGCAAGAGAAGAAGATTAAAGAACATGAGGCCCAAAGTACCAGCAGAGGAACGGATCTTACACAGGAGAGCGGTGAGAGCCATTACAGTGAACGACATCCCGAACCTATCAGAAACTCAGACAAACACATCGAAGATGAACGCAAACATGTTGAGCAAAAGACCAAAAGGGAGCGAAACATGCTGGATTTCGTATTGAGAGGCAATATCTTTGTCGAAGGAGCTAAATAATTACGTTGTCTAGCAAGGGACGATGGCAGTTGCCGACGACCACCGAAGAAGAGACTGAACACGGAGTTCCGAGAGTTACTCATAGAGGCATATGATATGGGTGACGATGTGACAAGCCCAGAAGTAAGGAGTCGAATGTACATTGAGGCAGTTAGGCAAATGGACGAGAGGATGAGCAAGAGCGATGTGGTACGAGGAATGAAGAACATGCGGTGTTAAGGTCGGGTGGCGAGAGTTCTTCGATACACATGTAGCACGCTAATAACAGCAGATGTTAGACAAACGATGTCTAGCTTTCGCCCTGTAAATAGTAACTGTCCAACGCCGTCGACCTCCAACGTCTCCTCAGAACCTCAACCCAAGCCCAAGCCTCGGGTGAGTACCCGCTCTACACCCAACTGCGTTGCTTTTCCGCGGCACGGCTTAGCGTACCCTCATGACCGTCCCCTCTCCACTGTTCCTACTGCAGTGTGGCAGCACCCGTCTCCGCGATTGTTGAACGGCGCTCAATCACCCACCACACCACGAGCCAGGTAGGTAACACGATAAGATCGCATGCGGTCAAGCATTGCTTCTGAAGCGACTGGGCCTCAAAAGTGTTGGTCGGATGAGTGTATGCGCAGTACAGTCGTTATCTGGCAGAGATCTATTAGAATCGTACGTTGAACAAGGATCCCCACATCACGGCCATCAGTACAGTACCAAACATCCTCACCGTTTCATCCGCCGACACCGTGGGGAGAAAGAACGCAAGGCGGCCGTTTGTTAGTCGTATGTCTTAGTGTGGGACACGTTGTGCAGATGAGCTATTGTCCGAACTTAAAATGGCGCTAACTTAAGGGGGTGCGGAAGGTGGATGACGGATGGAAAAGCAATTCTTGGCTGCGTTTGAGCTTTACTGAATGTGATGGCGATTGCAGGAGTTGCGGGCCTGACGCACCCTGGGTTCGAGGCTGTATTGTAGATCTTATCGAATCGATCTCCGGACAGTCGATTGTGAATGTCAAGGTTGTAGTTGTGATGTCTCGGCCAATCTCCGCCAATGACATGTCAGCACACTGCTGCGGTCATCTTTGTTACATATCTGGGTGAACACACGCATAAAGGACGCGATGATTTTGATTGGTGTTGATTACGCGCTATTAAACTTGGTACTAGGATGCAGTCGACGAATGGAGAGTCGAGACTGGGTGCCAGTGAGGCAGGTATCTGAGAATGCAATCAGTCATAAATCGAGACCGCCCTCGCGTCATGCAATGTCGTTATAAATGGAAGAAAAGAAAGAGATGTGTATGAAAACGTATTGGGAACAGCAATGATGACGAGGTGGATGCCGGAGCGAGTCGATACAGGATGCAGATAACCGAGTGTGACAGCGATGCATGGTCGACGGTGGCGCACCCCCACTCGATAAACTCAACCAATAGCATCACATTATACCCTTGAGTCCGCGAAAGCCACCAGTTTTGGAAGACGACGGCTTCTTCTGTTCCTTCTCTTTGACCTTCTTCCCAATGTTCTGCGCGCCACCTGTCTCATAGTCAGTCTCTGATCTTGCAGGCTGTGATACAGATGGCTTACCTCGACCATAGATCCGAACCTCCGATTTCGGTTCTACTTTTTCTTTTCTGTCCTTGTTGGAGCTACCATCGGTATCGGCGGAGAAGCTACTCTGTCCACTAGACTGGGGCGGCTTTGGAGCCTGAAACTGGTTGTGCAGAGAGGCGTCATACGCTGCGGAGAAATCCGGCCCATAGTTTCCGCCAAACCCAGGGTAGGGAGATGGCGCCGTTTGCGACCGTTGCGGCTTTCCGTGTTGTAGTGATTCGAGCCTAGCCGGACGAAGTGGTGAAGGACCCGCACCAGGGCTGTGTACTGACTCCGGGGAACGGTATTCGTAGTATTCTTGCTCTTCGTTTGGGGGAACCTCTGTAGTCGAGAGAGGCGTCAAGTACCTTGAGCTGTAGTTGTTTGCTGTTCGGACGCTGGAGTTGCGACTCATGCGCGACGTGCCGAAATCGACATGGCCAGCCTTGTCTCGGGGGTAGAGCTGTCCCATCTCCGCTTCTCGCTCACCTTCAAGATCGTGGTACTTCATCTGCAGCTCGGTGTACTGCTCAAGGAGACGGTAGTGGGTCTTTTTCAGCTGCTGCATCTTGGCGTTGCTCGCTGCGAGCGTCGAGTCAAGCATCTGCTGAACGGAAGACGGGAGCTGTCCCGGTATACCGGTGCTTCTGTCAGATGTTTGCAAGCGCGACTCTAGCTCCATGATCCGGCGTTCGTAAGCCTTGATCGATCGTTCGCGATCTTGCTCCCGGCTGTTCAAGCGCATGTTTGCAATCTCGAGATCGTTGCGCAGGTCGTTGCGCTCCTGGATGAGGGTGTGCAATTCCTTCCTTTGATCTTCGAACGCTATGATCTTGTCCTGGGCAGACTCGAGCTCTCGTCGAATGTCGCTGTAATCCTCGAGCTCATATTCCAATGCTTTCGTTCGTTGCTGAGCTTTTAGTTGCTCTGCCTCGGCCCTCTCTACAATCTTCTTAAGCTGTTCGTAGTCTGACTGCGTCCTTTGTAATTCATATCGCAGACCGCCTTCGTCACTGTGCCATGTCTTCTCGCTCTCCTTGTATGACCGGACCTTGTTGTTCAGCTCGCTCTCCCATTTCTTGGACTGGCTTCGGCTCGTGAGTGTCTCCTTTTTGAGTTGGGCATACAGCTCGTTGGCCTTGGCGAGTTTGGCCTTTAGCGTCTTGTTGGTGTTGATCAGATTTTGGGTCTCGGCTTCGGCGGTCGCTTCTTTGATATGCTTCCGTTGGAGCTGTCCAATGTGGGCAAGGTGTTGTAATTTGAGATAACGCTCAAAGTTGAGGTCGTTCCGAAGCAGCATAATTTCTCGTTGCAGCGACGCCATGGTGTGGTTCTGGAAGTCACTCTGGCCAGAAGTCTGTCCAGATATCGACTGGGCGAAACTGTCTAGACTGGGTTGCTGCGCTACGAACCGCTGTGCCAACGGGCTAGCCATGTCCGGCTTCTTTGTATCAGTAGTAGGTGGTAGTGTAGGAGAGTCCATCATGTCGCGACCTTTGAGCAAGGGAGAAGCCATCGACTTGATAGACACGGCAGACTTGATTGACTTGCTCCGTGGTACTTCAAAATCTGGGATTTGTGGGGCATCACCCGAAACGTTCATAGTCGACTGAGTGTTTCTCCAGCTTTCGTCTGAGTCATGCACGGTCGTACCATCCTGATCATCCAGTGTGAACTGGGAGGGTATTTCAGGGACAGGCGGTAAAGCTGCGTTGGGTGGGGGACCGGGATCCTCCAATGTCGACGACACGGCAACGCAGAGATCCATGCACTCGACGACGACGTCTGCGGGATCACTCTTCAGCCACCTGTTTTCGCTAAGCTCATCTTCGACTGTGGTAGTGAACATATTGGGGTGCAGCAGATGGACCCGGCGGTAGGGTTCTGTCCGGCTGTGGATGAGGTCCTGATCTAGGTCGAAGTCGCGCGCTCCAGGGAAGTTGAGCGACTTGAGGTACCTCCTCGGCTTGCGCACGAAACTCATAAAGTTGAGCGGGAACAGGCCGTAGAGGAAGGTGAAGTAGTGCATGAGGGTTGGCGGGGGCGAGGCTGGGTAGTCCATGGATGGTTGCACCTGCTCCCAAGCCTGCTCTGAGCTGTCATGGTTTTCCTCGTCTTCTTCTTCGCTGTCGTCGTCGTCGTCGTGCATGTCCATCTCGCCAGCTTTGCCATCGTTGTTCCCCAGCTTGTCCCAACACAATATCCGACAGTAGACAAGGAACATCTTCTCGAGGTGGTGGTCCGAGGTCAGCGCTCCGCATATGTGAGGCAAGAACATGATGAGCACGACGAGGGCCAGCTCGATGACGGTCGACGAGTTGTCGATGAGCAGGCATTTCTCCAGGTTCTGGACGAGGGGCGTTTCGAGAACGAGATGGAGATGCGGCGGCTGGAGGCGGACAAAGGCACTGAGCAGGTTGAGGGCCTGTATGCGATGTTGCTTCTGCACAAGGAGGTCGTCGAGTGTGAGGAGGAGGATCTAGAACAGTCAGCCAAGGCCATGTGCATGTGCATGGTAGAAGAACAACCTTTGGCATCTTGCGCCCAAAGGCGACTAGGACGGCCTCGAGCTCATGGGCGATGAACTCGTTCTCTGGAGACACGGCATCCGAAGGCACCTTGGTCCTCGCCAGGTATGCGTCCAGTATCTTGTTGGTGAAGAGAGCGGACAAGCGGGCGTGCTCTCCATCGTGGTCCTCTCCGGGGTCGTAGACCAAGATGCTCTGCACAAAGGCCCTCGCATCTTCAATCTCGCTCTTCTTGTAGCCTATGCCGTCGATGACCGGTCGCAGGGCCGAGTTCCACCAGGCGGTCAGACGCGCCTCGCCTGTTATCGCGGGCCGAAGCAGTCGCAGAGCTGATAAGAAGGCGCCGCGCTTGTCGGGGCTATTGGCGACATGGCGCAGGTACAGCGCGTGGAGATCATCGTGGAAGCGCTGGGAGTCGTGGTCGTCAATGTCGTCATAGCGCTGGAGGAAGGCGTCTATGGTGGCATAGAGCTCGTCGGGCAGAGGGTCGGGCACGGTCGAGGCAGAGAAGGCGGCATTCAGAGCTTTCAGGGACTCGCGCATAGACCTGCGCGTGTTAGCGGTGCTGCGACCCAGCCAGACGTTGGGGCAGCAGCGTACCCAGACATGATTCTCTCTCGCTGTCTCTCTCCACCTGCCGTGGATGCAGCTGGGCGATGTGGGCGATGCGCAGTCTATAAGGATTACGGATGCAGGAGTAAGCATGTCACTGCCCATGCAGGTCCGGTCTGGGGAGCCAAAGCTTTTTGACAGCGGGAATGCGTGGGGTGACGACAGTGAGGGAGCAGCAGCCAACGGCAGCAGACAGACAGTAGTTCAGTGCCGCGCCTTCAAACACGACCTGATGCTCCTTTTGCGCGCGAGCATGGCCCCATGGATGTGCAGCGCTATTGAGTGAGCCCCGGACATGCGCCAAAACAAATGCTCGTCTCACTGCCGGCGTCCCAAGTGCCTTCAAGCATCCAAGGCCTGTTGGCGTTGATGATGCTAACCCGAGGTGCAGCGCCCAGTCGCGGCTAGGGGGCCGTGCGCCGCAACCCTGCAAGCCACCACAAACGGCCTCGAGGCCACCATGGTTGCTTCTGCCACCCCTGACGACTCGCCATTTGCCCGCTGCCTTCGGCCCATCTCATCATCGCTATGTGTCTGTCTGGCTGTCAATCCATGTGTCTGTGCATGGGACTTGTGCTACTAGACGTCTTCCATCACAACATTTGAACACAGTCAAAAACAACTCATCTCGAACCAACATATCGCGGCGGCTCGTCCGAATCCAGCATGTTGGATTCGCTCGCCCTGAACCCTTGCTGCGCATCCGATTCGACTTGAACAGCCTCCACCACGGCAGTCGCTCGCCGGACTGCCAATCAGACATGCTTCTGAGAGACATTTCCTATGCGAGCCTCTAATCGTCTCGCAACTCGCCCAATAATTACGTGTGTCAGCCATGCCGTTATCTTTCCCCTCGGGTCATACCTCTATATTGAAAAATGTCCCGGCGTGGCGTTTCGCTTTGCTTGGGCACGCTTGGATCAGACAGTACGCTATATGCGGCAGCCCTGCAGCCTCTCCTACCCCAATATCTCACATGTCTGACTGCTGCAAACTCAATACACAGGGTCCCCTCATGCACAAAGCAACTGTGTTTTCTTTGCTCACTAGATTAGCAACAGCCGATCTTTCTCTATCTAAAAGCACGCTAGAATAAACCTTTCCAAGGCCGTAGAGTTGCGCGGGATGCGCCGAAGCGGACCTCCTCTGCCCATACTATCGCCAATTACCGATACCGAGAACACGGTAACCTCGGACCCATGCCGCCATGTGCAGCTCTGCCCCGTACCTCCCTCTTATCGCAACCATCTCCCTCATCCGCCCCATTCCGACTTTTTATTACAATTTCCATCACACCTTCTCTATCAAGATCAGCGAATCTGCCCCGTCGGTTCCTCTTCCGATCGGCTCAAAAGTAGCCCCGTATGCTGGATGCAAACGTGATCGTCCCTGGGTGTCTCGCCCTACGATAGCACCAATCTAGTTGTGATTTGCAAAACTACATGACCTAGACATATACATTACAACCGAGCATCTGATACACACAGAAATTGCGCTGTTAGAGAGTAGAAGATCCATCTGCTCTGACATGACCCACAAAGGCAGGATGACAGCCGGCGATAATCCCTGGCCTGGTGAGCGAATCACCACCAGCTCCAGGGTTGCAAGCTCTGTGTATGATAGCGCTATGTTTCGGCACAATCCAGCCATCGACCTGGAAGAACGACCAAGGCCTTCAAATCATTGTTCAGATGGCAAAGCAGTTATTAGAACAGAAGTATCAGCTAAGCCATGACAAGATCGTCATCATCATCTTGTATTCTTTCGACAAGCGGGAGATGCGCAAGCGTGTGGAGACAGCGGGACTCAGCATCAGGGTATGCACAATTGGTTCTGTCCAGGGTAAGAAGTGTCCCTGTACAAACTGCACATGAGACACGCTCACCGACTTTTACCCACAACATTAGGCCACGAGCGCGATGTTGTCTTCGAGCATTTCCCCGCTACCCACTAAGAAAGCAAGAGCCCTTGGATTTTATGAGCGACGACCAGTGCGTCAACATTGTGGTGAGTAGGTCCAAAGAAGTCATGTCCATCGTGGGATATCACGTGCGGTGGAGCCACCAGAACAGCTTGTTGCTCCTTGGTGAGGTCATCCACAAGCCCATGTGTGTCCCTTGGAAGTCCTAGTGCTTTGCTTCAATGCTGTTGTGGAGATGCGCTGAAATTGGGGCTCCAAGAGTACAATTGTCATATTGACCGGAGAAGTCTGCGGGTATGGCTAGCAAGTCCAGTGGATTTGATTCGTGGAAGATCCAATATCTCTATTTACATGTCTATTTACGCTACGTTTGATATACAACCTGGTCATCGTGCCAGCACCATACCGTGCTAGGTGCTTTGTATGAATGCTATCCGGAATTTGGCGGTGTGAAGACAAGTGATACGTTCGTTATACAACCCATTCCCCCTAGACAAAAAGAGTCTACGAAGGTACACCAACAACCTCAAACTGGTAGTTGCACAGCGGCTTCGAGTCCGTAACCTCAATACTTCCATATCCACCGCCTACCATGGTACTCTCGTCCCAAACCTCCAACTGCACTTTTCCTGGAATCAGCTTCTCGAGCCCGGTGAACTTGAACTTGTTGAAGCCAGGGCGGAGATTCGTCTTGTTCAGCTCCTTGGTGCCGACATTGACAACCGCGACGAGGTTCGTCTTGCCTCCGGGGACGAGCACGACGCCGGACACAGCATCCTCGGCGGCCTTCGCAATGTCTCCCGACTTGGCTACGTCGTCGTCATAGCAGGTACCGCCGACTGTAAGCGTATGGTGCCAGAAAGTGCCCTGAACGGCCTTTCCATTAGTGGGACGCATGTTCGCTGTTGTGCGGTCGCCCCTCTTCCATGCGGCGATGAAGGGTTGGAGAATCTGCCAGTAGCCTGTATGGTCGTAGTCATCCGTGAGAAGCTTCGTCCGGTTGTCCAACGGATCTGAGTGAAGCTTTCCCATGTAGTGACCCTCACCGGCATCGTTCCAGGTCTGGAGCTGTACCATGTCTGGTTGCAAATCGAGTATCTGACCAAACCTGTTCTCAAGGTTATCTTCGCCACGACGGTACCAGTTGTCCTTGTTGCTGAGGTGCTTGTATTGTACTGGCGAAATACCCATCATGAACAGCTTGTTCGCTTTATCGGCGGCGGTCTGGAAAGTACGGTCTGTCGCAGCAGATACGGTGACTTTTCCATCTTGTGTTGCAGGCCATGAATTCCAGTTGAATACGCCATCGAGAGCAGTGCGGCTGTTGAAGAAACTGGTGCTGGGATTGTAGATCTCAGAGAAGCCGGGCACGACTAGCACGTTGCCAACTTTGCCCTTGAACTTGTTCCAGTCGTCATCTGTAAAGTCCTCACCGCCGAAGGTAGACAGGAGAGGCTTGTCGGTATTATCAGACGGGTCTCGCATCTTGAGATAAGAAGAACGAGTGCTGTAACCCTTGAAGTAATCGGCGTAATCCATGGGACTTTTCAAAACGCCATGACCATGGTCAAAAGAAAAGAATAGACTGAAGCCGCCAATGTCGTCGGCATTATTGAACATGTAAGTTACGGTGTCATTGGACCACCACTCGAATTGGTCTGGATTTTGTTAGGAAGGCGTTGAGCTTGCATTCATAAAAGTCTGTACCAAAGTTGAGCGCAAAGCCATCCAAACCAATATTCTTTGCGTCGAGAATATCCTGGCGGACATCGTTATTTTGAAGGCCACCCACCATGTAGTGTGCCACTCTGCGCAAAGATCAGCATACGTAAACGTCCAATACCAGGTGACTTACATCGGCCTGTCGACGACAGAACGTGGTGTAGCCCGACCAGCAACAGCGCTAGCCATAAGGCCGGCGGCGAATGTAGAATCAAACCGCATCTTGGAGCTTCAGATTCTCCTACAAGTACCAAATCAGTGATGTGGTTGACGGTGGGCTAGGTGGTTGTGCCAGTCTACTTTATAGCCTCGATGTCGTATTTCGTAGTGTGCCTCGAAACATGCGTTTGCGTAAGGCCACCGACTACACAGCCCGTGGCAGCCTCGCCGTTCAGAACAGTGGCGGCACGAAATGAAAACTAGGCCTGCCAGCAGGGATGTTCGTTCAGACGGTAGCATCGTGGTCCCGCTGGCTTTCCACTTTATCCGAACAGCCCTCCATGAATATTGCGCGAGGCCTGTCCCGCTCTTCGCGCTGGTTCAGCGATCATTGGCCTACCAACAATTCACCTGTTCCCTAATTGTTCAAGGACGAATTCGCTGATTGCAACGAATGCGAAAAGATTGCAAGGACCATTCCGTGCATCTCCGCAACGCCACGTGCAATTCGGGCCACCAGCTGTGGAGACGCTTAGAGGACCGTGTACGTTGGTAAGGCATCATCGGCATGGTTAGACCGCGATCAATGAGCCGTCTTGCTAGCCTTTTGTTCTAAAAAAAACGCGTCGTTGCATGATGTGTTACGCGACGGGCCGCGACGTGGATGAAGAAGGCAGATCAACCCAATCAGATTTGGTACTAACGTTGACGCCTCTTGGTACCTCGGTACTCTCCCGCCTCGCCGTCCTCATCCACTACGGTCCGCTGTAATAATAGGGTCCAGCAAGTCCGCAAGAAGGCCATCAGACCATGATGTCGTGTTTCTACGCGCCAAATGCAAGGCGGGTCGTAAGGGCGCACATAACTCAACAATTGAGCGAGGGGTATTATCCAGAACAACTCTGAACGGTGGTGAATACGAACTCCATCGATCATCAAGACATCATCCCAAGTCGCTTCATTTTTAGATTGATGTGATTTGATCAGCACACGGTAACAATCGTGTCAATTGAATATGCCTACTAGGTTGAGTACGATCATCCAACCTGTGCTATTCCATCAACACAACATCCTTCTTTCACCCTATCGGCCTACTGTTTGTCTCCTCTCTCACCTAGCCCCTCTTTCCCTCCTTGCACCTTCGTCGCGCCTCCAATTCCTGTCGTCCGAGTGGGCTGCGCCTGATGGTCTGGTTGCTTGGCCGGATGATCGTCTCCGCTCTTGTTCTCATCTTTAGAGGCACTAGACTGGTGATCCGTGTTTTGCGTGTCCGAACGCATCTTCGCGTTTGGTGCGGCAGAGGAGTTTTCAGATGGGTCCGGAAGGTTGGAAGCAGGATTCGGCGTGTCCATCAACTTTGCGTGGCTGGGTGTGGTAGTGAAAGCGCGCAATTGGGATGTGATTGGGCGTTGGAAGGCGCGCAGACGAAGGCTGATTGACGACATGGTGGGTATGTTGACGCTTTACGACCTGATGTTATTGCTGAGAATATCTTGAGAGGAATCCACAGGTAAATAGGCTTGAGAATTGAACAATCAACGCCTACAAAGTTTGACAAGTGTCAGAAGCTCGGTTGTTGCAAGACGGATATGTGATGTCATTGTGACCGCTACGGCAGTGGCGAAGATCCGCAATTGCCCCTGGAGTTGCGAGAGCACAACTCGGCATCCCTGAGCTAGTTCTACGCATGCTTCGTGTGCAAACAGAAGACGAAAGGTGCCATGCGAGCAGGTGCCTCGCCATGCCAGCCAGGTGTTGTAGCAACACGTGCTTCATGCATTAGCGTGCCGACTACGCCTCATTGGGCGACGCATTGGGCTCCTTCCGTACTCGAGCTATTCAGAGAGCCTTGGGACGACAAATTGTAACGCCGACAAGGGAGATTGGGAAACCAGACACGCAGTTCGACGTCACACCATCTCGTCTGTTGAGATGCGAGAATTTGTGCTTTTTGGTGATTCGCTCACCGAATGGAGCTTCAGCGAAGAAACGCAAGGCTTCGGGCTTTTTCTTAGGCAACAGTATCAAGACAAAGTACGGATCGTCAACGAAGGTAGGTCTCAGCAAATTCTCTACGATACTTTTCAAATCCTACTTAGACATTGCGTCTACTATTCGTCATCTTCGTGCCGACCGACAAGCATCACCTAAATGGCCATGTCTGATATGTTGCCCGAGATCGTCTTGTACGGCGCTTCTATGACAGAGTGGAGTTTCAGAGAACAGACACAGGGTCTTGGGTGGTTTTTAGAAAAAAAAAGTATGGGGGCAAGACGATGGTGGTGAATGAAGGTATTATGCACAGTTCCGTTGGTGTTTGTAGCGAAGTATAGATGAGCTTTAGATCGTATGCTGACTGACAACAGGCAAAGCAGGGTACGCAGCTTAGTTTGCGTTCATGGCCTATATATTGACAAATTCTGTAGTTATACATCGACCCATCTCAAGGATGACTTCACTCGTATAATCCACCGCGCAACGTCCCCAGGCGCGGCACCAACCCTCCTGTTCACAATCTTCATCGGCGCAAACGACGCCGCCATGGTTGGGGAGACGGAGTATGTGCCTTGGCCCATCTTTTCAGCAAACATTCGAGGCTTCCTCGACACCATCCTTAGTGAGGATGCTATGGAAAATACGAAGATTTTGCTGATCACCCCTCCTCCCATTAACGGATCTGTGGTCGAGACTGGAGAGAACAAGTCTGCAAGGGAAATTGAGGACATCAACCAATGGAGAAAGGAAGGCCCAAGGTACAAGACGTACATGAGCAAAAGGAGGTATGCAGATGGTATCATGCAAATTGCGAAAGAGTACGAAAAGACGGGGAGGGTCGTTGGGCTCAATTTCTGGCAAGACCTTGTGCATGCAGTCGTCACAGAAGAGGGATGGCAGTACGATGAGCAGGTACCACCAGGATGCGGTCTGTTAGGCGCCCAGTCGTTCCCAACAGGGTGGTTTACAGATGGGCTGCATCTTGATATCAAGGGATACAGAGTACTGAATAACGCATTGTTGGAGTTAGTGACTGCAAAGTGGCCAGAGCTAGCACCCGAGGCGCTGTAAACCTGTATGCAATCATGCATTCGTTCTACTGGGTATCTGATCCGCTTAAACCACGCTCAACCCCTGTTCAAAGTGTTTCCTGAACCTTTGGGATTCGCCTCTACATACTCATCCCATGCTCGCTGCTTCATCGTCTCTTCGTCTGCTGCAACAAGATCGTCCTCATTTGGCTCAGGCTGCATCTCGGACTGGGGGCCTCCACCCTCTATCATGCCACCTCGGCGCTTCTCTTCTTCTAAGTATTCGTCTATTGTCATTGTCGGTAGACTGTGGTCCGGACGGAAGACGTTCTTCTTCAGGGTTTGGCGGCTGTCCAACAGCGTAAAAGGCCGCATGGGTTTGCCGTCACCGCTCAAGATAGGCCCGGAGTACCGCAGCCCAGCATACTGACCATCCAGGCGCTCAGAATAACCGTCTTTATCTCTACCGTCCTGTCGGCTGTCAGGCGCTTGCTGTGCCTGTCCCTGTGGGGGCGTGGGTGGAGCCAGCGAGATGATGTGCAATTCTTGGGCCATCGACTCCAGCGAAGCAAACGTCTGATGCACCATGAACGCCAGGTTGGTCAGATGCAACTCTCGTACCACTTGCTCATCCTGTTCGGCAAGTTTGGGATTTTGTCGCAGGTACTGTTGTCGCATGTCTTAGCTCCAGATTTGACCCGTAAAAGCAACGTTAGCGTGACAACGTACCTCGAGTTTCCGCTTCAGCTCCTTCTCCTCTCTGAATCGGGAAATCTTTGCGTCCCGTCTCGCTGCGGCATCCCGCGTGTTAGCGGTGGAGAAGTTGCCCTTGTCTTCCGTGTAGGCTTCGAAGAGCTTCGCGTCCGCCTTGCCAAGCACATCATAGGAATCTAGGAGCTTGAGGAATCGCTCATAGTGCCCCCGCGCTCGTAGCAGGTTTTGTTTTCGAAATGATATATCAGTGTTGAAGATCTTTTGTATGAGTTCTGCCATGTGATAGTTTATCGCCATGTATCTAAATGGGTAAGCGAGGGCCATGCGCACGGGATCGTGGGGTGGGTCGGAACACGCACTGTAGATCAGACGACGATATGTCTTCTAGAGTCTCGTTCGGGCTGAACAGCGACACCTGCTCCGATATCTTTAGGCATTCTTCGTAGGTGGCGATGGTCGCGCCGAGGTTTTCCTGGTAGGTGGGACTGTTGGCTTCGTAAGAAGAAGAAAGCTCTTCGCGCGCCCTCTCCGCCTTTAAGAATAGTCCCCGGAGACTTTGCGGTTCGTTCGACATTGTGCAGAGGTTCTGACTGAGGATCGTGACGATGTTGAGGAAATGGTAGTGGGGAGACACGTGAGAGCGTGAGTTGGTGTTGATGAGTCAGCATCGACCCTTCCCAAACCGCGTACCCCGCTATCGCCGCGGGTACACCGCGCACTCCTGAAAGCGGCGGCTTCATGGTGACAGACATTTCTAATGCCAAGTTCTCCCGGCATGTTCAAACGGTCACGACTGCCTGATAGGGGCAGGACGAGCGAATTTGTCTGAGCACCCGTTGTCGGTTACGTGCATCGTTTGCTTGCTCACGGACGCGCAACAGACTGCGCAAATACTGGCAGCGCCCTTGTCCTCGACCGTTAACTGTGTCCATGAGAGTATCTCCTCTCTCTCACCCTCTGAATCTCGTGATAAGCTTCAATTAACCCTTTGGCAACCGACAGTATGGTGGATGCCACAAGCCAATCGTGGGTGACAATCGAAGAGCAACAAGAAGACTACTTCTCGTTCGAGGAGACATTGGCGTCTTCCGATTCTGAAGACGAAGACAATAAATCCAACGAGGCAAGGCGTCAAGATAAGGATGAAGACTCTGATGTAGACGCTGACATTGCGCATGCGCATGGCCCAAACACAACATCAGAGAGGCGCAGAGCGCAGAACGAGATCTTGAGAGCCTTTGCTGCTAACATCAGTTCGCGCTTAACGCAGAAGGAAGTCGACGATGCTGCCGCAAAGACTGCCAACGAAGAGCAGCTTTCGATCCGCGATATCCTGGCAAAACAAGATGGCACCGCTCGCATCACGAACCCACGCGACTACCAAACCGAACTGTTCCAGAGAGCCAAGAGCGAGAACGTGATAGCAGTGCTGGACACGGGCTCCGGCAAGACCCACATCGCAACTCTACTCCTGCGACATGTCCTAGATGGCGAGCTTGAATATCGGGCTGCAGGCGGCATCCCCAAGATTGCGTTCTTTCTGGTAGACTCAGTCAACCTCGTCTTCCAACAAGCAAATGTCTTGCGGTGCGGTCTAGACCAGAGTGTAGAGGGTATATGTGGCGCTATGGGTGCATCGCTATGGTCGAAATCGACCTGGGAGAGTCACTTTCAGAGTAACATGGTGATAGTATGTACCGCCGAGGTTCTCGTGCAGTGTATGATGCACTCCTTCATCACCATGGCCCAGATCAATCTCCTCATCTTTGACGAGGCCCATCATGCAAAAGGCAACCACCCCTACGCCCGTCTGATGAAGGACTACTACGTTCATGAACCGAAGCTTTCTAATCGGCCTCGTATCTTTGGGATGACAGCTTCTCCGATCGATACACGAGGGTTATCGATCGATCACATCAGAAACGTCGCGAATGACCTTGAGAAACTACTCCATTCCAAGATAGTCACTACGTCTGAGAGTGTTCTCGCTTCGAACAGTATCAGCAGACCCATCGAGGAGATAGCGGTATATGAACGGCTGCAGGACGAGTGTGAGACGCCCCTCCATCAAAAGATAAAAGCCAAGTTTGGAGATATATCGGCGTTCAAGAAATTGTTCATCGCATCCAAGCACCACGGCTCCGAACTAGGTCGTTGGGCTTCCGACATGTATTGGTCTTTCGCTTTCACTGATGAGCAGAGTCGCAAGCTCGAGGATCGTGAGCACCTTAAGCACAACAAGATTAAGCAAGATGGAGCCGCGCAGGAGTGGGACGCTCAGTCCAAACGCTTACAGGAGGCGGCCACATTTGTACAACAGTTCGACTTCGGTTCGTGCGCCCTTAGCGACGAAGATCTGAGTTCAAAGGTTCTTAAGCTTCGTCATTGGCTCAATCTTTACTATGAGCGCGATGATGGAGCTCGTTGCATCGTCTTCGTCACGCAGCGACAGACCGCTCGCCTGCTTGAGCTCATCTTCTCCCAGATCGGCGGACCAAACCTCCGTTGCAGCGTTCTTGTCGGGGTCAATAATCGTGTAGGCGAGCACAATATCTCCTTACGGAACCAGATTCTGACAGTCGCCAAATTTCGTCGCGGTGAACTGAACTGCCTGTTTGCCACATCCGTAGCAGAGGAGGGACTCGATATTCCACAATGCAACCTTGTGGTACGGTTCGATCTCTACCGCACCATGATAGCATACGTGCAGTCTCGCGGTCGGGCAAGGCATCGTAATTCCAGGTACCTCCATATGGTCGAGGCTGGCAACGAAGATCATCAAAGCCGGGTCCTTGATGTCAAGAGCGACGAAGACACAATGCGAAGGTATTGCAAAGCTCTTCCCCAGGATCGTCAAATCGGCGGAAATGACGTTGACTTGCTATCGTTCGAAGACAAGATGTACCCAAGTTTTGTCACAAAGGCTAGTGCAAAGCTCACTTACCGCTCAAGCTTATCTGTTCTCAATCACTTCGTAGCTACGCTGCCTGGACCTGACAGACAAACAATGCTTCAACCCACCTACGTTGTCAGTCCTGAAGTTAATTACGATGCCCTGGATCCGCAGCGGAGAGGTTTTGTTTGCGAGGTAATGCTACCGGAGCACTCACCTGTGATTTCAGTCACTGGTGACATCCAGAGCAAGAAAGCAACTGCAAAGTGCTCCGCCGCATTCAAGGCATGTCTCAAGTTGTACAACAAAGGCTATCTCAGTGAAAATCTACTCCCTACGACCCATAAGAGCTTACCAGCCGGAACAAATGCATTGCTGGCACTCAGTGAGAAGAAGAAAGGCATGTACTCCATGTTGATCAAGCCAGAGTTCTGGAAGATCGGACGTGGCGTTGCCCCTACGTGTCTTTATCTCACCCTCATCGACCTTGATGCGGGTTTGGATCGACCTCATCAACCCATGGGGCTCCTCACTCGCAATCCCCTCCCGCAAATGCCAAATTTCCCCATCTATCTTACTGATTGCAGGCCCTCTAATGTCATCTCCCAGTCCTCTCAAACTCCGCTATATGTGTCAGCAGAGACGATAGACATCCTCACTGGTTTTACTTTGCGCATATATGAGGACGTCTACAACAAGAAATATGAGAATGATGCTAAGAAGATGTCCTATTGGGTTGTGCCGATACTACCTGGCAAGATGTCTTCTCCGCTATCCGTTACCGCCCTCGATCAGATTCTGGATATGGAACAAGTTCACAGAGTCTACAACGAGCCTATGTGGAGATGGACACCAAAGACTATTTCTAAGGACCTATTAGACCGGTACTTCGTGGACCCTATGAATGGAGGCCGACGCTACTACTCAAACCACCTCGCCACACAGCTCAAGCCACAAGATCCGGTTCCCAAACGTCTACCTCGTAGCGGGCACAAATTCATGGACAGCATCTTGGACTATAGTGACAGCAAATGGGCAAAGAGTAGGGATATCTCAAGGTGGAACCAATCACAGCCTGTTCTTGAGGTCGAAAAGATCCCTTTCCGTCGCAATCACCTCGCACGTGTCGAAGAGAAAGAGAAAGGCGAGCTCGACGACCTCAAGACATACATTTGTCCCGAGCCCCTACATGTCTCTAATGTAAGCATCCAGCGATTCAGCATGTATACAGCAAGTTACTGACGAAGTAGCTCGCAACACCATTCGTAGTCGTGTGCTACGTCCTACCAGCTATCATTCATCGATTCGAGAGCTACCTCATTGCTTTAGACGCCTGCAAAACTCTGGATCTCGATATCAGCCCAGCGCTTGCCTTGGAAGCCCTGACCAAAGACTCTGACAATTCCGAAGAGCATGGCGAGGAAAAGATCAACTTCAAGAGCGGGATGGGCCCGAACTATGAGCGGTTAGTGTTGGACTCGCACATGGAGCTACCCACTGACATAACACAGTCTCGAATTTCTAGGAGATTGTTTCCTCAAGATGGCTACGTCCCTCTCGGTATTTGTACAGCAGCCAGACGAGAACGAGTTTGAATTTCACGTCCGCCGTATGGAAATGCTTTGCAACAAGAATCTGATGGAGACTGCAGTGGGTAAGAAGAAAGTAATTTCTGCAGACGGAACTGAGCTGGACATCCAGCTTTACGGGTACATTCGCACCGACTCTTTCTCACGGTATGTATAAAGCTCTCATCAAGCCCCCCTCAAAGGACTAACTCGTGTAGGCGCACATGGTATCCTGAAGGGCTCAAACTTCTCAAGGGTAAAGGACTGAACAAGACCGAAGACGACTGGCTCAAACTCACGCACAATCTCGGGGATAAGAGTATAGCGGATGTTTGTGAGGCCTTTATTGGTGCTGCTTTCCAACAGCATCACAAGGCCGGACGGTGGAACCCCAGGGACTGGGATGAAGCCGTCAAAGCTGTCAAGCTGTTTGCCAACAGTCGGGATCATCTGATGTCAAAGTGGTCGGACTACTATGACGCGTACCAGAAGCCAAAGTATCAGATCGCGGACGCCACCGCGGCAATGCTCGAAACTGCTCGCAAGATTGAACTGAAGCACCCGTACCACTTCAAGTATCCTCGCTTACTCCGATCGGCCTTCGCTCATCCATCGTACCCATACATGTATGAGAACATACCAAACTATCAGCGTCTGGAATTCCTAGGTAATGTCCCCTTCACGAACCGCATGTTCACACACACTGACTCCTTTCTCACCCTCTAGGTGACTCTCTCCTCGACATGGCTTTCATCATGCATCTCTACTACAAATATCCGGACAAGGACCCCCAGTGGCTCACTGAGCACAAGACGCCCATGGTGTCCAACAAGTTCTTAGGCGCCGTGTGTGTCAAGCTGGGCTGGCATGTTCATATCAAACAGAATACTGCTATCCTGAGCTCCCAGATCCGCCAGTACGTCTTGGAGGCCGAGGAAGCAGAGAGGGAAGCAGGTGGTGCTGTCGACTATTGGGTAACCATCAGCGAACCACCCAAGTGTCTGGCTGATGTAATCGAGGCATATACTGCAGCCATCTTCGTAGATGCGGAGTTTGACTTCAGCGTCGTACAGGATTTCTTCGACATGCATCTCAAGCCCTTCTTCGAGGACATGACGCTCGGGACCTATGAGAACTTCGCTTCCAACCATCCAACCACGCGTCTCAGTCGCCTCCTTTCCATCGCCTTTGGCTGCAGCGAGTGGCGCATGGCCGCCATGGAGACGGACACGCTCATCCCTGGTAAAGGCAAGGCCATCGCTGCTATGATCATGATCCACGGGAAGGTCGTCTTCCATACCTTGGGCCAGAGCGGGCGATATGCACGTGTCAGGGCGAGCCATACAGCATTGGAGAAGTTGGATGGGCTTCCACCGTATGAGTTCCGGAAGAGGTATGGTTGTGATTGCGTGTACGAGGGAGAGGGTGAGGGCGAGCAGGATGAATCAGTATTGAAGGCGAAGGCAGAGCGGATGAAGGAAGCTATAGGTCTGAGTATTTAAACCATTGGGGCGAACATGTGATTGGTTGAGACGACTGCTGAGCATTACAGCCTCATATAGGTTGCATGACCAGTGGCTCTGCATGCCCTCTTCTCTGTGGCAGCTGCACGGTACCTACTCATTGAAAAAAGGCATCAAGAATGTTTGAAAACTTTGAGCCAGCAGTCATACTTCTTGCAAGCAGCGTGTGGACATCCAAAACGATTCTGATCAAAACTTAGATCAAAGATAACACCACATTCCGCGTTTGAATTGATGAACGCGAACCAGCCAACACCACCAGGGCACGTATTGCGAAGCACAGCTGGAGGAGACCTTCGCAGTTGGCAGTGTATAAAGGGTATATTCATCCTAACTTTGTACAAGAATAACAGCGTCATTAGTTCCTCCAGTCATTCAAACTCGTACTTCATAAAATCGCAAATAATAACTCCCAGAATGGAAGTGGATCTTTAAGACTTCTTCCACTCCACATCCGTCGCAAACTCCAAATTCGAGCGCATCTAGCCCGACCATACACATGTGTGGACACTACAAAAATAGTGCACATACGAAAACAGCGATCAGAGCTGCGGTACAGCTGGAACCAATTTGCGAGGCGGCTCCTTTCGTCTCCGAGGGCTGTGCAGCGTCCCCGGTTTGGCTCGGGTTGCCGCCGCTGGAGCTTGGAGTGCCACTAGGGCTCGTGTTCTCGCCGCCAGGTGTGTTAGACCCATCGTCCGATACAACATTGAGCGACAAATCATTGATTTGCTGACCGTTGCTGCCGTAGACAGCCTGCTTGACGTTTCGGTCGCCAATGTCCACCAGTGCGCCCTTCTGTGGGTTCTCGATACCATTGTCAATGAGGTCCTGGCACCCAGGGCAGACGGCCGGGATCGTGAAGTTTTTGCTAAAATCTTGCGCGGATATGAGGCTCGCGTCGCACTCGGGGGCTTGGATCTCGGTGGACTGAGGATTGGCTTGCTCAAGAGAGCTGACGTTAAGCTGGTTGAATTGGTTTTGGAGGTTGTCATAGTCCTTGAGAAGCTTGACGGAGCCGTCTTGGTCAATATCGACTAGACCGTAGTTCGCTTCCTCTTGGGAGTACTCGTATACGAGGCCGCCAGAGAGTGCTCGCATCTGGTCTCCGTAAAGTGCTTGAACCTCGTCGAAGTCACGGGGAGTAACACGATTGCAGCCATATTCACTGTAGAAGACAGGAATGGCAGAACTGTTGAACATGGCGACCAAGCTATCGTAGCCGGAAGTCTGGTAGTTGTCGCCATTGCACCAGCTGTAGGAGTTGAGACCAAAGAAGTCAGAGGACGATGCATCCTCGTCGTGTACACACTGCATGTACGCCCAGGTGTCTTGCAGGATCTCGCGGACGTCTGCAGCAGAGTAGCCGACTGGGATGGTGCGGTCGGCGTGGTTCTTGATGTAGTTCTTCATGTCACGCTGAACAGCCTGTATTCTCGTTAGCCTGGAAGACTGGTGAAGGTAGCTAGTCGTCCAAACGTACCCGGATGTACTGTGGGTTAAACTCCGCAGTGGAGAGGTCGTTCATGACCTCGTTTGCAGAGAAGAAACCCAAGGTGTTAGGGAAGCCCTTGAAGTTCTCGACGATACCAAACGCACGGGTAAGGTAATCGCTGTTGTAGGAAGTCCATGGTGCCTCGCGGTTGATGCTCTCTCCTGGCAAGGGCGAGTTGACATCAAGAATCATGTAGATGCCGGCGGCATTGAAGATTGAGGCGCATTTTGAGTGGTCAAGCGAAGGGTCGAGATTGTAGACACGGATCGTGTTCACACCCAGCTTCTGCATAAGGGTAGCATCTCGCAGACAGACATCGGCATTTGTGAGAGCGTCCTCGCTGTTCGAGGGCTGGTACGCTCCTTGACCTCCAGGTTGGTAGTCAACACCAACAATCATCAATCGCTTGTTCGTGACGGTGTCGACAAAGTCCTGTCCGCGGACTTCCACTGGATGGACGGCATACGCAATCGTTGAAAAGAGCGCGGGGAGCAGCGCGACCGCGCGAGTGAACTAGAAAGATGACTTTAGCGTTGTTCCAGGTGCAGGGAACATGGGTTTTATGCTCGAGAGACATGAGACGTACAGAAGGCATTTCAACAAACGACTGTTACGACAACGACCGTAAAACGAGAGACCTGGGAATCTTCGGGCGATTGCAGCGACTGCTGGCAAGCCTTATAATCCTTCGGTTATCTGCTCGTGTTGGTATCGCAATGTTATGCACCAAGACTAGTTGCAGTGGACCTTGGCCGCGGAGGAGCAGCTAAGACGGATCGCTTGCCGGCTGCTGTACTGTGATTCGAGCGTGAAAAACGAACGACATGCATACAGCTAGACCGCTGGGGAAAGATAGGGCCAAAAGTGACAAAAGTGGGCGCAGAGGAAGAGAGGGACAGGGAGCCAGGAAGCAGAGACATGTCTGCTTCCTGTCAATTGCAAGCAGGCAGTGGCTGTTGGACGTGATGCTTTGGGAAGGTGTGCTTACTGCTTCAGCCTATCTCGGTAGTGATTACTTCCACGATAGCAGGAACGGGATGACCTCAAGACGTGCGCCGCTGCCATTGCCAACGCGACCCGCGCAGAAAGCTCTGAAGGCGTCTAATCTAGCGTGCTCCGAGTGGGCCATGAACATGTCCTGGCTTTACCGATGAGCTTGTCTCTTCTTGTTCCAAGGTTCTTGCCCAAAGTAACAGGAACATGTCCCATTTGCGAGCCGTGTTCGACTTTTGGAGTAGGATCATGACGCCATTCTCCAAACAGATGGCAGGGATTGCTGCACCCCAGCCACTTTCTGCATTTGCGCGCCAATCATCGCATCTAAACTCCGATATGCATCTTGGCAATGTTTACTGCACATGCGGGACAGATAAACGTGGCGCGCATAATACTCGAGGACAGCTCGCTACAAGAATGCTGGCAGATCAATCACACATCATCTCTCGCCGTTCAGCGTCAGGCCTCATAATCAACGCAGACTCATTCATGGAAGGATGCGAACATTGGTTCTGTGAATGTCGTTGGCAGAGATAATCTCTGCACTCGGGCTCAACGTCTATTTAGTCCTACAGGTGGACACATGCGGGTCCTCTTAGCCGCATATTTGGTTCCAAGATCCACATGCCTGAGCTTGTCGTGCCCCGGCGGTTGTGGAAGCCGAAGGTATGCATTTTGAGAACGCCATGTGAGCAAGATCATGTTCCGGATACGTCCAGGAGCCTACTCGACCAGCAATAGCTAGGATCAGCCGAAGACGATATCCTGTCGGCCGTTGGGTGCAAGTGGCTTGACGGTTATCTGACTTTTAGGATTGAGCCTACGACGCTGAAAGCGTTATAGCCGGCTCTCTCGCGCTGCCGCTCATCCTGTCATGTCCACATCCCGTGTCTTTCTCTTCAGCCCGCTCTCACTTTCCTCGATCTGGCCTTGAAATTTGGTTTGGAGCGCTTCTAGCAAGACCTCTTTGACCACCGCGAGACTGCCCACAGCCGCGTGAGTGGCTCCCTCAATCAAAGCATCAGGATCGGAGCCCACATCTCCCTTCATCCATATCTCTGTGATCTCGTCTCTTGAAGCCAGGTAGCCGACTACACATGCAGCGACAACTTCCCTGTGCTCTGCTGGACAGGGGTCGAGTATCCTAGCCAGCTCTTGCTGTTGTGTGGAGCTGGGGTTCCGTGTTATTGCGGCGACACCTCCACACACTACATCCACGCAATCTATGCCGGCGTCTGTTATGGCCGCGCTCGCGACTGTTATGCACCCTGCCAACACATTCAAGAGACCCCATCCGCTTCCAGTTGCGTTTCCTTCACTGGCGGAGTCACCCCACCAGCCGTCCTCGTCACCTTCCAGGATGGTGACCACTACTTCGACTCCGCTCTTAGGCCATCTCTCTCCGATGATGACACCCCGTAGTGCAGTCTCCAGGTGAACACCCAAATCGCGCTCTGCCGAATCCCGAATATAGCCTCGTCTTTGACGTGTTGCGAACGGGGCGAACTTGACCGTGGTCGTGAGAAGGAGCGATGGACTGAATGGCGCGCTGCGGGGGAGAGGCTTTGGGCCTTGGATAGAAGCAGTGATCTTGAGTGACGAAGTCGGTGGGATGAGTGTCGATTTGGTCGTAGGGGAGGACGAAGGTATCTCAAGGTAGGCAGAGCCCGATGCGGAAGGTATAATGGATGTTTGGAGAACTGTTGTAATGCTTAGAAATGGAACGTACAAGGATGGTATACCAAACGACAGGAAGTGCGCAAATCTCTCGGAGAAGCTCAAAATACCCTGAGTACGCGTAAACAGAGACTATGAAGCTGTTTGGGCACTTACAGATCCTGCGAAGCTCATTCGCGCCTCTTGACCTTGTCGGTCTCAACTTCTCCAGATACTGCGGTTCTCTAATCGTTCGCGCAAACACAGGCGCACTAGTTCCACCACTAGGCGCATTGTTTCGTCTTCTGTCAGCGTTCATCGTGCTTGTATCTGCGTCGTGTTGAACGCGCTGTACTTGCGGATGATTTCATGGTGTTCAGAAAAGTGGATGACTAAGCACGGACCCGCCAAGATTTCGGGACCCTCAAGTTCAATTTTCCTGCGCGTCTGGTTCAACTTTCTTTCCTTACCTCACACCCGCGCTCAAGGTACGTTAACACACTCCCACCCAATCCTCTCCCTTTCATTGATGATACCCTTGAAAAAGTTCTTGCGATCTCAGATGAGCTATGAACACATGCACCACCCTCTGATCTCACACTTGAAGCTTCTGCTTTTGCACAAGACTTTGCGACTGTAGCTAACCTCAGTCTAGATACAGCTCAGGATCGAAGCGTATCGCGCGAGAGGACTGCTCTCCTCAGCGGCCTAAGCATCTCATTGTTGAGGCGGCCGCAAGGTGTGAGCACATGGGCGTACGATGTAGCCGCCAGCATGCCTCCCAACACCACATCTGTCGCTAACCTGCAGCGTCTCGAAGCACATACTGATCAATGGTAAGTCCTCATCTTTTTCTCTGTACATGCCTTATATGATGATCGTATTATTTCAGTTCTGCTACTGAATCTCTTTGAAGAAAATTTATACCGCTTACCTTTGTCTGATATAACTCTGCACTCTCAGCTCTTCACTTCAATCGTTGAAGAACACTGCTGACATTGCAACCAGATACCCATCCCAGCCGCTCGCTCTGCATGCCTGCATATGGTAAGCACCCCGACTCCCAACCCGTTCGCAAGGAGGAAAACTAGTCTATCCATTCAACGACATCTGTCGCCGGGTCACCCTCCCGCACCCTACCAGTCTCGGCTGGAATGACGGGTTGTGGAGTTGCACTGTTGGCTTGTCCAACGCCGCGTGATTGTGGTCTTTGAGCCAAAAGTCGTAGCAATCCGTCTTGGGCTGCTGCGACCTGAGGCCAGGCGATGGGGGATGATTTAACACGGCTGTCTGAGCGCAACATCTGTTTAAAACATGACGATATGGCTGTTTGAACATTGCTAACAGCACCCAGATTGTTACGAAGGACATGTATTCGTGTAGTCCGCATTCTGTTTAGATCATGGTAGATAGGAATCTCTAAATATATTCACCCAATTTTTCAGTCATGACACCTTGTGCACGTGCAGTCGTTTGCAACCCGCTGAAGTACTGTCTATACTGGGTGTCCCTTTGGTAGTGGAACAACGCGTATGCAATATGGAGAATACGAATGTCTAAACTTACTTCCGTTGAGGTACTGATTCGATTCGCTGCTTGGGCGGAGATAGCTACTCCTGCACATCATTGCTATACCAGTCTGAAACGGCCATACTACGTGGCTTGGCTTAGCCTCACACCTCGTGAACCTTGCAAAGTGTCAGCACTCGAACGACAACCATCGTGCATCTCGTCAGCCTCGCGCGTCGAGTCGATTGATTCGGCCATATCCGTTGCAGACGCCACTTAGCCATCAGCATCCCCGTCTGGACGTCACCGTGGCCTTAGCGAACAAATCCTTGGCCAAGCCCTACAACGGAGGTTACCAGAGACGCGCAGCACCCCCGAACGCACGCGATCCGCCATCTAAACGCCTGTATCGGATCATCCTACGTCGCAATTACTCTCGGGAGCGGCAATTCATCTTACTCGGACGCAGCAAGGACTGGGAGGCAGTACTTTGTTCAACGACTTGGTGATCTGGCGGGTCTTCGGTGACCGGGGGTCTCCAAGGGAGCAATTGACATCTGGCGCCCAACTCTCTGAATGTTGCCTTTACATTCATCGTCGAAAGGGAAGATGCACCGCCATGCCTTTTCCAACGGGGCGTATCCCTCGCAAGGAGGGGGTACCTTCTCCATCCAACCTCACAAGTACGTTCACCACCTACGACCCATGGCGCAACTATCGCGCAGCATCTCAACCCGCGTCTCCGTTACGACTACGACTCAAACAATCGTGTTGCTAACCTCTAGTGCACCTCTAGATTCCAGCCGCGATCACAGCCTGCGCTCAGGCGGCGGAGAACACTGATACAGCGCTTGCTGCTTGTCGGTTCGCTGTTCTTTACCGCCCTATTCTTCTTCTTCCCTGACCTGCGACCAAACCTGGGTTCCGGACCCCTCAGCTTGATCTCCTCGAACGACGATGCGCAGCTTGAGACCGTGCGATACTACGATTTGAACAACGTGCAAGGAACGGCGAGGGGATGGGAAAGGGAGGAGCGCATTCTGTTGTGCGCTCCTTTGCGAGACGCGGCTCCGCATCTGCCCATGTTCTTTGGCCATTTGCAGAACCTCACATACCCCCACAACCTCATCGATTTGGCTTTCCTCGTTGGAGATTCCAAGGATAACACCATCTCACTCTTGACGGAGAAGTTGGAGGAGCTACAGGCCAATCCCGACCCCAAGCAGCAGTTTGGCGAGATCTCGATCATGGAGAAGGATTTTGGACAAAAGGTTAACCAAGATGTTGAGAGTCGACACGGTTTCGCCGCACAGGCTGGCCGCCGAAAGTCAATGGCACAAGCGCGAAACTGGCTGCTAAGCGCTGCTCTGCGGCCAACACACAGCTGGGTATACTGGAGAGATGTGGACGTGGAGACTGCTCCGTTCACTATTCTGGAAGATCTCATGCGACACAACAAGGATGTCATCGTCCCAAGTATGTACAATGATACATGACGAAAATATAAATTGCTGACCTGTCACTCAGATGTCTGGCGACCACTTCCGGACTGGCTTGGCGGCGAACAGCCATACGACCTGAACTCCTGGCAAGAATCTGAGACTGCCCTCGCCCTCGCCGACACTCTCGACGAGGATGCAGTCATTGTAGAAGGTTACGCAGAGTACGCCACTTGGCGCCCGCATTTGGCCTACCTCCGCGACCCCTACGGTGACCCAGACATGGAGATGGAAATTGATGGTGTTGGTGGTGTTAGCATTCTTGCGAAAGCCAAGGTTTTCCGCTCTGGTGTCCACTTCCCTGCATTCAGTTTTGAGAAGCACGCTGAGACAGAAGGATTCGGCAAGGTAAGCTACGACGTTCGTACCTTGCTGCAGCGCTAACATATTGCAGATGGCCAAGCGCATGAAGTTTTCCGTGGTCGGTCTTCCCCACTACACTATCTGGCATCTTTACGAACCCAGTGTCGACGACATCCGACACATGGAGGAAATGGAGAAGGAGCGCAAGGCCAAGGAGGCTGAGGAAGAAGCGAAGAAGGCCAAGGAGGCTAAGATCAAGGACAATTTTGATGAAAAGAAGAGCGACTGGGAGAAAGAGAAGGCAGCCGTCCAAGACATGGTTCAGCAAGCAAAGAACGAGGAAAAGGCGGCCGCTGAGAAGAAGAAGCAACAAGAAGCGGCAGCAAAAGAGGAGCCGCCCAAGGCAGACACCAAGGAGGAGAAGCCAGCTGATAAGAAGGAGGGCGATCAATCATAGTTGTCGCAGTATTCCAGTAATTTCAAGGGTGTGAGACCTAGGTCCGCGCCTGTTTGCAACCCTATAGTGGAACGAAGCACTACAGCAACGACAGTAACGACTTGGGCAGACTGGGCGCAGATCTGGACCTTTACTTCTTTCGATCCACTGTGTGCTTTGTGTTGGAGCCTAAAGACTTGAGGCAGCAACGTTTCGCCGAGCCGGTCTCCGAAGGTGGCATTGGAAGCGTGTCTTTTCCTGCTTGGAGGGCGTTTGAAGACTATTTGGAGGAATGTATACATTAGATAGCAGCTTTGCATCAGGGGCGTTGTAGGCTCGACAGTAGATGAGCATTGCGTTTGTGTGTAACAACATCGAGAAACATTACAGAATTCCTACCAAGATCGTGACTATGGCCTGCCGTGTGTTTCGTCATGGACGTGTGACGCTGGCTGGACCCCTGGCCTCAGCACCTCCGAAACTCCGCTAGAGCTAAGCCGCCAAATGTTCGAATGGTACAAACGACGTCTCTATCCGCCGTGCAGTACTTGAGGACAGATATTCGAGGTAATCGCTTCTTCTGCATCTCGCAAATTTGGGTTCTGTCTTCATCACTAGGCGGCAGCAATTGGAAGCATGCGTGTCATCTTTCAAGTCGACTGAACTAGACATATAGCTGTCCATGTGCCCTCCACCTTGAAGACACCCTGTCGCGCACCACATTCCTGTCGCATACACTTCCATACCCCGAATCCTTCAGCACCATGTCGAGCACAGATGGCGACGACCACGTCGCGTCCACACTTCAAGAGACAATTGTGGACCTGGATCCACGGCCCATTACCGTCGCAGTCAACCCAGTAGCTCTGGTGGTCACAGAATGCATTACCGTCACGTCGGCGATGCGAAAGCATGCCCGCTGGGCGCACTCTTCAGTCGCAGCTATACTGGGCAGCTCCTCGAACAAGACGCCAGCCGTCCAACGACGCGACCGCACAGGACAAGGCATCATAAGCGCAGGAGAGCAAGAGGAAGCCGTACCGAGCAGATGGGGCCTACGCGGGAAGAAGGGCAAGAGCATGCAGGACAACCCCCTCATGTCTGCATTTGCGCGCCTGAGGAATGATCTGAAGGGCTGCAAAGGTGAAGATGGCAATCCGGACAGAACACAAGCCAAGCTAATGCGACACCAGATATCCGGACCTTCGATACCCCCTCTATGCTCCATCCCTTTCTGCAGGTCATCCGATCTTCATCCACCTCCGCGCCCATAACCTCGCTTGCCCTCATTGCGATCACCAAGTTCCTGTCGTACGGCATAATTGGCCATGACTCTCCACGTCTACCAGAAGCTATGCAACAGCTCTCCTCTGCCATCACCCACTGCCGATTCGAGGCCAGCGATTCGGCCGCCGACGAGATTGTGCTCCTTCGCATACTCAGGCTTATGGAGGTCATGATATCAGGTCGAGGCGGAGAAGTACTGGGCGACGAAAGTGTGTGCGAGATGATGGAGACAGGCTTGAGCATGTGCTGCCAAGCGAGACTATCGGAGCTGCTGCGACGCTCGGCGGAGATTGCCATGGTCTCCATGTGTCAAGTCATATTTCGGAGACTGAAAACGCTGGAGATCGAATCGCCAGATGAACTTGACGCCATGGACGAGGAGCTGGAAGGACAGGACGACCAAGAGGGCCTGAGAATGGATCCAACAGCAAATGGCGAGGGAGACTCTGCACAGCACAAGGTTGAAGCCCTCCAGCAGCCAATTGACCCAGAAAAAGGCCATGAGGACAATGACAGTGCCGGAAACCCAGCGAGCAGTACCCTAGATCTCCCAGCAACGGCCGAGGATGGCCAGCCGCAAGCCCCCCTCGAGATCAAGCCTTATTCGTTGCCTTCCATAAGAGAGCTTTTCAGAGTTCTGGTCGATCTATTGGATCCGCATGATCGTCAACACACTGACACGATGCGCGTCATGGCGTTGCGCATCGTGGACGTCGCTCTCGAAGTCGCTGGACCGTCGATAGCGAGTCATCCCAGTCTGGCGAATCTGGCCAAGGACACTTTGTGCAGGCACATTTTCCAGCTCGTCAGGTCAGACAACATGGCCATATTGAACGAATCTTTGAGAGTCGCAGGTACGTTGCTGGCGACATGCAGAAACGTCCTCAAGCTGCAGCAAGAGCTCTACCTCTCATACCTGGTCGCTTGTCTTTTTCCACGGGTGGAGATACCAGTCGAGCCCGGCATTGAGCCTTCATTATATGAAGGTGTCCCGCATGCGCCCAGCCTCATCAAGCAGCCACCACAGCAGAATAGCAGCTCTAGTGGCCGTTCAACTCCAGTACCTGTCAAAGATCGCCAGAAGCTAGGACTAGAAGGAGGTGCACGAAAGCCAGATGCCCGAGAAGCCATGATAGAAAACCTAGGTGGCTTGGTCCGGATTCCTTCCTACATGGCTGAACTCTTCGTCAACTATGACTGTGAAATTGACCGTGGGGACGTCTGTATGGACATAGTTGGACTCCTCTCAAGAAACGCTTTTCCAGACTCTGCGACATGGAGCACCGTTAATGTACCTCCGCTATGTCTGGACGCTCTTCTCGGTTTTGTGCAGTCGATGGCAGATCGCCTGGACGATGAACCGGTAACAGAAGGCTATCCTAGTGCCGAGTCGCTGCGCAAGCAGCGAGCACTTAAGGCTGTCATCATCCGTGGTGCAACCAAGTTTAATGAGAAGCCCAAGGCTGGCATCGCCTATCTTGCATCTCAAGGCATCATTCGAGACCCTGACGATCCTCAATGTATCGCTGAGTTCGTCAAGGGTACTACAAGAGTTGACAAGAAGGTACTGGGAGAGTTTATATCCAAGAAAGGAAACGAGGCGGTATTGAGTGCTTTCATCGATTTGTTCGATTTCACAGGACAGCGAATTGATGAAGCTCTTCGACAGCTCCTACACGCGTTCCGTCTCCCTGGTGAATCAGCCTTGATCGAGCGAATTCTGTCCGAGTTCTCCGAGAAATATTTCAAAATGGCGAAGCCAGAAGGCATTGCCAACCACGATGCTATTTACATCCTCACCTACGCTGTCATCATGTTGAACACTGATCAGCATAATCCCAACATGAAGCAAAAGCGAATGCAGTTTGAAGACTTCCGAAAGAACGTCCGCGGCGTCAACGACGGCAAGGACTTTGACCCTGAGTTCTTGCAGGGAATCTATGAATCCATCAAGAACCGGGAGATCATATTACCGGAAGAGCATAGTGACCGAAATGCATATGACCACGCGTGGAAGGAGTTATTGGTCAAGTGTCAGTCGACCTCGGATATCGTCATCTGCGATACCAACATTTTCGACGCGGACATGTTTGCTGCAACATGGAAGCCAATCATCGCGACATTGTCTTACGTCTTCATGTCCGCCACTGACGATGCTGTCTTCTCACGCGTTGTTCAGGGCTTCGACCAGTGCGCGCAGATTGCTGCCAAGTACGAACTGACTGATGCTCTCGACCGTATCATTTCGTGTTTGTCATACATCAGCACACTCGCTCCCGATGTCCCACCAAGCACTTCACTCAATACGGAAGTCCAAGCCGATAAAAAGAGCGTCATGGTCAGCGAGACTGCTGTGCGATTCGGCCGTGACGGCAGGGCGCAACTGGCAACGGTGGTTTTGTTCCAGGTCATTAAGGGTAATGAGGCATCGATAAGAGATGGATGGCAACATGTAAGACTGTCAACCCTTTTTCAGCATATCGCTAACACTCTTAGCTCATTCGCATCATGGTGAATCTATTCGTCAACTCGCTGATACCCCCATACTTCCTCTCCTTTCAGAAGACGCTTGCTCTAGCACCGATACCACTCCAGAATCCTGCGCAAGTGATTGACCGCGCAGAGCGTCCGGCGGATACTGGCATCTTCTCGGCACTGACATCCTACGTCTCGAGCTTCGCCAACGACGAGCCTCCGGAGCCATCAGACCAAGAGATCGAATACACGCTGTGCACCGTGGATACTGTCAAGGAGTGTCATTTTGAAGATATTCTTGCAAACATCAGCCAACTACCTGTGGAGTCTCTGCGATCGCTTCTGGCCTCACTACTTGAGCATCTCCCCGAAGATGGCTCGCCCAGGGTTATCGTTGTGAAGCCTGAGATACCTGGCGCAAGTCCGCGGACGACTGGCCCGAAGCAGAAGGGTAAAGGCCCGCTCTACGACCCAAGCCTTGTCTTTGTGCTCGAACTAGCCACCGTTCTAGCTCTCAGAGACGAAGAGACGGTCAGGGAGCTCGCCAAGGATGTGACAGATGCTTTGACGTCTGTCATTCGAGACGCTCCTAAACACCATTATGTGGTCATTGCGCGATCGGTGTACTATCTGCTAAGCCTTTTGAAAGCTAGCAATGTAAGTCTCGATGCCTCCCCATGTGATTTATATACTGATGGAATTAGGACTACGATTTCATCCGTGCCCCAGTCCTCATGCACACATTCTCAAGCTTCAACGATGCTCTCCTGCATGAGTGCGCTCAGCCAATCTTGAAGGGACTGACAGACTGCTGCAAAGGCCCCAATGCCCTTCGTAGTGAACTTGCAGGCTCACCAGACTTCTGGACCATTCTCAACAGGCTTGCAAGCGTGCCTGATGCTGCTGGGGACGTTTTCCAGCTTGTCGAAGATCTTACCACTTCGCCTCAACCCGGCATCACTGCTGACAATTACGAAGCTGCGATTGCGCTTCTCAACGAGTTCGCAACTGCAGCCCAAGTAGGTGCTCGAGAAGAGCAGCTACATGACCAGGCTGCACGACGCAACAAGGGACAGAAGCCCAAGAAGCTTGAGAATAGTGAGATAGTTGTACGCGGCAGCACCGCTATGAGCATCGTCTTCCAGCTTTCCAGCAGAGTGCCGAATTTCATCGAGCAGTCTCACCTCGAAACGACTGAAGGTAGAAGGAATGCACATCTCGCTCAGCTTCGAAATGCTAACATACTTCCAGCATGGACGGCCTACTGGTCACCCATCCTCAAGACCCTCGCGCATCAATGTCTCAACCCTTGCCGATCGTTGCGCCAACAAGCCTTCTCTTCACTCCAACGCACACTTCTTTCCAACGATCTCGCTTCCCCCGAACATCGAGAATGGACCGCGATCTTCAGCGAGGTCTTGATCCCACTCATCACCCAGCTTCTTAAACCAGAAGTCTATCAGTCTGATCCACTAGGTATGAGCGAAACTCGGGTCCGAGCCGCTACGCTGCTGAGCAAGGTATTCCTCCATTACCTGGTGCTGCTTGATGGTTTGTCTGGTGAAGAGAAGGAGGACGGAGAGAAGAGCCTGTCTTTCGAAGAGTTATGGATTACGATTGTGGGAATAATGGACCGCCTGGGCAACAGCGGACAGGGCGACATGGAAGAAGCTGTCGCCGAGAATCTTAAGAACATGCTTCTGGTACTCAGCAATGGCGGGTACCTTGCGCCACCCGACGAAAACCCTGAACGAGAGGACCTCTGGCATGAGACCTGGAAGCGCATCAATCGCTTCCAACCCAGCCTTTTCGCTGAGTTGTTCCCCGATGAAGCTGGGAAGCGTGCAAGACAGCGACCTAGCAAGGATGAAAGAGCGCCAAAGAGTGAGCCTGTCATCGATGGTAGGGAGATGGATGTTGCCGAGAGGAAAAAGGGCGGCAGCAGTAGTAATGAAGACACGGTGGATGGTAGTGACGAGGCCGAGGAAGACCAGGAGAAGGTCACAGAGAAGGAAGGCTAGCAGCTACTTCAGTATGCAGGGACCTGAAGATCGGGCGCGTGAGTGTAGCATTATCGTCAAGTCAAAGCATAAATGGATTCAGAAGTAATGAAGACGACAATATGACGCTACGCACGTTTCACTTTCTCATCCATCGCTCGTCATCACGTTCACGCTAAGGTTTGGTAACAGTTGCTTTACTGGCATCTGTCAAGGTTCCCAGACTCAAAAAGAGACCTGGAGACCACTCCGCTAGCCCATGTCCCACCGGCTTCGCGACAATCGTCAAGCACATTGGGCATATTATCCATGTTATAGCGTCAATCGAAAGGCTTCTGATTTGAATGTCTTTAGATCTGATTGTGCATACCCTTCTAGACTGTAGCGAAAAAACGAACAGCTTCATATAGCACATGGTATATACAACCGTGTCCTGTGCATAGGCAGAATGTCTCTGCTCGACGAGACAACGCCTTGACACCAGATTGCACCAAGATCCCCTCTCTAATATACTACAAAGAAAGGTGCTTCGTGGCCCATAAAACTCCAAGCCGAAAGATCAACGCCGTCGTCAATAAAGCCGTTCACTCATCAAGTTTGCTCATCCCCTTTCCTCTCTTCGGACTGCTGGCGCGGCTTTTTATTCTCTCCCTGCTATACGTCCGGCTCAGCTCGAATGCGCTCGGAGGACCCAGTCCCAAACCGGTGCCCTCCCTGACAACATCTCCCGCGGTCGTCGTGCCGAAATAACTTGGTCCGCCGGGAACAGGTTCAGTCTTGATCTGCGGCGTCGCCCAACCACTCGTCCTGCCTACTTTGGACCCCTCAGAAGAATCCGAGAGTTCGTTATCTGATGAGTCCAGATAGGTCTCCTCAAGTTCGAATTCGTTTGCCGCATCCCCATCTTCCAAGTCAACACGTTCGTAAGGTTGCTGAGTGTGAGACGAGGCGCCGCCTAAGCCAAAAAGTTTAGCTGGAAAGCCGCGACCGCGACGGCGATGAAGAGGGTCTTTGCCCTGCTTGCTCTTGAAGAGTCTGCCGATGTACTGCTTGGCTGTGTTCCTCTTCTCTTTGCCAAGTATGAGGCAGAAGATGAAAATGAAGATGAATATCATGATGAAAAAGCCGGGTATACGCTGTGGGTGCTCGACGAAAAGACGGTGCCAGTCGCTGTCTGATTCGTACTCTCTAGGCACGCCACCGGGATATTGGAAGTCTGATGGTATTCCCGGGACATTGGAGCCAAAGCCTACTGCCAGCGCTTTTTCGGAGGGTAGTGGAACCTCGCTCGAAGCATAAAGGACCATCTTTCCGAGGGTCCAGCTGACTTCCACGTCGTTGATCTTGTTGACTGCTTGGAACGGGTCCAGAAACCCCTTTGTCTTTGCGTTGTCGATGACAGCTTTGGTGGTGTTTTGGCCACCTTTCATGTCTTCGATACCAACTCGAGGGACGCCGATTCCATCGTGAAGCATATTGATGACCCAGGAAGCTTTGAAGCAGACATCCCGTGCCTTCTCCTCGTCGACTTTATGACCCCACTTTTCCTTCTTGATACCCTTTTCTATGCTCTTCCAGTCTTGACTACAGAACTCGTCCACTCGCTCCTGGTATGTTTTGAGATCGTAGGCCTTGTCCTTGTGTCCGTGTTCGAAAATCTCATGCGTAGTATGCCAGTATTCGGATACGCCTACGAAGTGGTTCACGTTGAAGTCGATGGCAGGAACATGCTGACCGTTGAACAAACACGGCGAGTCTTTACACTCTTTCTCTTTCTCCAACAACGGGAACGTCCGGTGCAAGCATTCCGCGAACTGGCCCGTACCAATCAATTTCGCCGCGGTCTTCTGTTTCGGCTTATCGTCGTCATCGTCGTCGTCGTCCAAGTCAATGATCTTGCCATCTTTTGTAACCTCTACCTCGAGATCTGCTGGTAGGCAAGGATCAGGTAGCTCAGTCTCCGCGCTCGACTCCAATAAAGCCTTGATATATCGCTCTCTCGCTTGATTGACGCCAAATCCCAACCAAGTTGTCACAAAGACCTTGTACTCTAGCGGTGTACCATCAATCGTTCGTAGTCGCATGAGCGTCAAATCGTTCGCGTGCTTTTCCGCTTCGGTTGCATTTGGGGCGAAGGCGATCTGAGCCGATGCGCCTCCCATGTCCAGAAATCCATACGTATTGTGTCCCTTGCCATGATCGTGTTCCTTTGGCTGGTCAAATCCGCCGAGCAGGTAATTCGCCGCTATCCAGCCATACAGACCCTCTGTCTCTCCTGGAATGACCTGCACGTGCACATCGCAATCGGGCAGTTGAAACTGAGTGGTAGCGCGCGCAAACTCACAGACTTCCTTCAACACTTCTTTCCGTTGTCGCTCAGGGAGTATGCGCATGCCCGCTGTCGCAAGCAGGAATAGAGGCGTGTTCGGGACTTCTTCAAGGGGCACATGCTTGAGCGCGTGGCTGAGGAGTTTGTCGAGGTGTTCGGATCCGACATCGTGAGGGTGTTCGCCGAAAGTTGAGATACCTGTCCCACCTCCCGTCAGACGACTGTTGGTCAGAGTCCTCTCTCGCCCACATACCTGGATGTATCTTCTTCGTCCACTTCTTGTCGGTTTCTATGACAGGCAGGCTGTGTAGTTGTGCATCGCTGGCCTTCTTGCGAGCTGCGTCGCTATTGAGCCATCGGTAAACATGGACGCGCGTCCCCTATGATATGGTTAGCTGGGACCCTGCGATAACTGCACACCGACTGTTTGGAAAACTTACAGAGGACCCAGCATCCAGGACAACACCATATCTCCCTGTTCACCATATAGTGTCAGCGTGCGAGCTGTGTGGAGGGCATAGGGCTGCATATGGGTGGTTGCGTACACTTTCCCATCGAGAGAGTCAGGATCCGAGGACGGCTATCTAGCAATGCGCATGCGGAAAGCAACAGTGGGTATTACAAGAGATATGTCGGAAGAGGGCGGTAGCGGCGCGGCCGGAATCGAACAGGTGCTTTGCGTAAAACGAGCGACGTGAAGGAGGGGAGTAGTTAGTGATGGCGGATAAGTAAAGGTTGAGACTTGGACCCTGGCAGCTGGCGGCGCCGCTTCCAGAAGGCGCATGGATCAGCGTCCCGCGCCCGCTGCGACGTTTTATGGGGCGGAACAAATGTGCGAGCGGCCAGTTACCGGTCGTTTATGACGTGAGCCTCTGCCTTTCGACGCGATCGTCGTTTTCACTCTCGCGCAAGAACCACGTTTCACTTGTTGTTATTCACAACGGTGGTCCTGACAAGTTGTAGGAGCGCTGAGTGGTACTCGTAGGTGCATACTCGACCGGCTCCGGTACGGTTGTCACCCAAGGTTTTGATAGCTAAATACTCCGTATCGCGCCACATAAGTGCAGGGGCGGCTATAAGAAGGATCAACAGTGTCGTGCATGAACATGCCCAGCGCTTCAAAGTGACTATGACGTATCAGCATCCTATGTGCTATGTCCATGTGACAGTTAAGTGTTAGATCTTGATTAGGTGTCAACCAGAGTGAATGGAGAATGCAAGCTAGCATCGCATAGGTAAACTCAGGGCCGTGGCTCTGCTCAATCATGCAAGAACGACGCTAAGTCCCGATTCGCATTGGCAAAAATATGGTATGGCCAACAGAATGACAAAAAGAAATGATCGCGTGTGACCTCGAGGCGATTTGAACGCCTAACCTTCAGGATGCTCCAGAGGAACTGGAATCTGACGCGCTACCATTGCGCCACGAAGCCGGTCTTGCTGATTTGAAATATGAGCAAAATATCTGCAATATAATAGCCATTGACTAATTACTGTCTAGCTATAGCTGCCAGGGTTGCTCATCACTTGTCAGCCAGTGCGTGTGGGGCAGCCCACCTTCGAAAACCCTTTGTCTGGAATACCATCTTCATGTATCGCGGCTAGTTATCGGCATGCAGGCACATAGCTATATTCGACTATTAAGCATCTTTTAAGCTTAACATCCGATTATTCCTAATCCTCAAGCAAGAATCTCAAGAACGCTTTGGCAATGACTACTCCGTCATGGTGATTCCCGACCCTCGCCAGTGCATCCTTTGCCTGCTCGTCTTCAAAAATACCCTGCTCCGCCCTCATCTTGACCAAGTAGCTTACGATAGGCTCGGTGAACTCAGGATGTCCTTGCACAGAGATGAGCTTGCCCTTTTTGTACATGCCCTGCACCAAACACCGTGGTGATCCACCCAGTTTCTCCACGCCTTCCGGATACTCGAAGACAATGTCTTTATGCATTTGGTGGATTGCCTGTGACTTTTAGCATGACAGGTTGTAATCGTCTGGGTCTGGAAGACATACCAAGGTATCCTGTTGGAAGATCTCTTTGCCTTTTGCGGTGAGTTGTACTGGCAGCACCGAGATTTCCCATCCATTGTCGCTGCGTCCAACTTTGACCCCTGCAGCTCTTCCAAGAATTTGGTGACCAAAGCAAACACCGATGATACGAATCCGATCTTGCTTCAACAGTCTCTCCGTGAACTCGACCAGCTTTAGAATCCACGGGTCGTTGTCGAAGGAGTTGTGTTCTGCGCCACATCAGCCACGCTCTTCAACATTGCTTTTTCGGGTAATACATACTCGAGCCCGAGATCAGTACGGCATCTACATTTTCCAAGTCTGGATATTCCTGCGCTGTGACTACATCAAATGCGCTCAATTCGAGATCTTGCTTCGGCGATAAGCCCAGTTCCGTGGCTGCGGTTTCCAATAGCGTTGTGAAGATACGGTCATATCTGCCGTACTTCTCGACAACCGCGGCTGGCGGCGTGTCGCATTCGAGGATAGCTATTCTAAGAGGTGTCTTCATGTTTCTGGATGTCTACGATTCGAGTTGCAAAGAGCGAGATAACGCCGTCTTTGATAACGGGAAAGTGACGGCGAATTCGGGAGCACTAGCGTGATTCGGCTCGTTGGCACCTGCACTACGAAAGCTTGTCAGCTCTGGCTCTTCCTGGCTCTCCCTGGTTTCATCTTCGCTATCCCAATCCCAGCGGCGGCGTGAATCTGAGACTCAAAGACGAATCACGCGTGATTCAAAGACAACTGACATCTGCTGTTATGTCATCGTCCGCATCCGAGCGAACACCGCTTCTTCGCTCCGATTCGGCAAACCACCGGGACGACTCTCATCTAATTACCGACAATGCAATCACGACTGCAGAGGTAGCGGAACAGGGGGAGGGCGCTGCACCTCAGTTTCCAGCATCAGACACCAGGAAAAACAGTTTGCGTGCTCCATCGCTCAAGCCTAATGATGATGGGCCCGATATCGCGCACGAAGCAGAGAGCCTAGTCAAGTTTCAGAAAGATGGAAAACTTGAAGGCGTTGGGGTGTGGAAATTTAGACTGGTGTTTGGTGGCATTCTGCTCGGGTACTTTGTGAGTTCTGGAAAGGTATCGAAATACCAATACTGACTGTATACTGTCAGATTGCCATGTTTGATTCTACTTTGATGGCATCAAGTCATCCAGTCATCACATCGTACTTTCATGCGTCAAACTCAGCGTCTTGGTTATCGACGGCCTTCTTGCTTACATCAACATCGCTTCAACCACTAATGGGTCGACTCTCAGATACTGTTGGCCGTCGACCGTTGTACCTGGCTGGTCTCGTTGTCCTTGCGGCGACGACCGCATGGTGCGCTCTTGCGCAGACTATCGGTAGCTTCATCGCGGCGCGAGCTCTCTGTGGCATCGGCGCGGCCGGAGTACTGTCAATGGGTAACATCATGACCAACGATCTAGTCAGTATCGAAGTCCGAGGCACTTACCAGGCCTACATCAACCTCTTCTATGGAGGCGGCTCCGCTTGTGGGGCAGCTTTTGGCGGCGTGCTTTGCGACAAATTAGGATGGCGGATGACTTTTGCTGTACAAATCCCTGTCCTAGTGTTGCTCTTGGTCAATGCCATATTCACGACGCCATCATCTCTAGGTCCAAACCTGGCCAAGCGCTACGGCTTAGGTCTAAAGGATGGTCTCAAGGGATTCGACGTCGCTGGATCCATGCTACTGACTGTCTCCGTCGCGTTCCTCATTCTAGGTTTGAACCTTGGTGGCAACATATATCCATGGAAACATTGGGTCGTTATTACTTCGCTCGTGGTAGCAACAGTGACGGGTGCCATTCTTGTCAAAGTTGAATCGAAGGCTTCGCGAGCAGTCATGCCTCTGCCTATGTTGTTCAGCAGACCCCGAGGCAACCTCGTTTTCAACAATTTCTTCGCTCAGGTGGGAATGAACACCATCTTGTTCAACGCCCCGCTGTACTTCCAAGCTGTTGAGCTTGAGACAGCTTCGGTGTCCGGGTTTCGCCTTGCAGGCCCTTCTGTTGCCCTCACTATATGCGGCGTCTCCGCAGGCTTCATCATGACCGCCACCGGGCGCATGAAATGGCTGATTGTAGTTGGCTCCCTCTCCATGCTGTTGGGAGCTTTATGCCTTTCTTTGATGTGGGATGGGATACCAAAATGGCTTGCCACGATTTTTCTGGTTCCTTCGAGTATTGGTCAAGGCTTGAGCTTCCCAGCAACGAGCCTTGCAGTCCTTGCGACAAGCACACAGGAGGATCAGGCGGTAATGACCAGCACACTCATCTTATGGCGTAGCTTGGGTATCGTGATGGGTGTCTCACTGAGTAGTCTCATCTTACAGAATGCTTTGACATCACACCTTGAGAGCCTGGTGTCCGGTCATAACAAGACTAGAGTACGCATTGCCCTATTTCGAAAGCTTGAGCAGTAACGCTGTGCTGTTATCCTGATCAAAACTGTTCGATGCTAACCTGTCGAAATAGATCATACAACGTGTTCGTAAATCGGTCCGCAGCATTGTCGACCTAGATCCCAAGCATCAGAGTCAAGGTTCGTCTCACTCGCATTCTGTAACGTTTTACACTCGTAGTCACGTCCACAGTCTACTTCTAGCTGGGATTGACACTAACTTCATTTCTAGTGATCGAGGCATATAGCCGTAGCCTGCGCTTGGTCTTTATTTCGGCAATCGTCATGTTTATAATTGTCAATTTGCTAGTAATCGCAATCGACTTACCACAGCTGAAGAAAAAAGCATCTTCAGATGACGAAGATGAATGAGGGGAGGAATCAGCGGCTTAGTAGAACAATGGATTCTATATCACGGTGAAGCTCAAATACATTCGTGTACACTAGGATATGACTTGTGCACCTATAACTTCCACTTGGCGAACCACTCCAGAATGAACGGGGTAGCGTCCCATGTTGTAGGTCCGTTCCTCAGTGTGTCGAATGGTTCACCTTGGGCCTTGCGACTAGGCCATCCGTGACCAAATCCCTGGATAGCTCTGTGAACAACAACATCTTTGACACCATTGCACTGCCATCGTCGCTCTGTAACCTTGTCGCTGGCTATGTTCACAGCTCGAGGGTTGCTCAAGCAGTTATCATGCTTCGCCCAACCCTCAACCCAGTTCAAAACCGGAATAGAAGCTGGTGGCGGATTGTTGTTGCCATCGTACGCAACCACGCTATCGTTCAGCCCATGCAGATTCATGTAGGGAAGTGCTCGTCCCTGCAGGTTTGGAAGACATCCTCCCTGAAATAGCGGCTCCGTAAGACTTGCGTCCGGGTAAAATGCGCCCGCCACTGTTGCAAAGGCCGCAAATCGTTTGTTGAGCTTTGGATCGCACATCAGAAGTCCAGTCAGTCCACCACCGTTAGAAAGACCAGCAGCGTATATACGGCTTTCATCGATGCAGAGCGTGGATGTGAGATGTGAAAGGAGTTCATCAACAAAGATTCTGTCGTCAATCACTGAAGATGTAGGAGCCAGCGGGTCTCCAAGCCATTGCACCTAAACCATATGATTAGATCCATTGATTGCTGATCTTGACGAGAAATATCGATTCGAATAACTTACACCGGGGGCCTGAACATTCATGCCCTCTGGATAGACCACAATGGTATTCGGATTGAAAGCCGGATTTGACAGCTCGCTGATCACTTCCATGCTCCTGGCTGGCTGCTGCTGACCATGGAAAGCAATTACCAGCGGCGCAGCTTTCTTGTTTGTGGCATCGAACGATGATGGCAGGTGGATAATGTATTGACGCTCGGTTGTTTTGCCAATGACGGATTTCGAGGACAGAGTCACATTGGTGGTAGATTTACCTGGCGTGAGTCCCGATGGTAGGACGCTTCCACAGCCAGAGCTGGCTGCGAGCGCAATGGGACAAAGAGCATACAGAACAAGCGTGAGAGTGTGCATGACTGCGATGGTGTGATGCGAATAACAGATCGGCGTGAAACAAACTACTGGATCATCATGCTGTATACTTATACAAAGCCCCTATACACGATTAGAAGATTCACGGTGTAGAGTAACGCCGTACGAGATGACACGGCGCTACAAGTCGGCCCGTTAAGCCATCAATTTGCAAAGACTGTCAGCAGCGTCAATGCTTCTTCGGCCCGGTTTACCAGCGGTCCAGCGAGCACCGAAGCCCGAAGCCCGGGGTTCAGAAGGACCAGAATTGCTACAGACCTGAAGCGTTGCATACGAATCCTATGTAAGTAGTAGAGGGGCTTTCTCGCTCCCTTAGCGGAGCGTAGCTTTATCTATCTCTTTATACTTATTTGTTGTAATTGTTATTACTCTACTTACAGAGTTTCTAAGGTTGTAATACATGAAGTAAAGTATATAATAGAGAAAGTTTAACTAAACTTACTAGGAATTAGCTATAACTATAATTATAGTAATTATAGAGATTAATCTTTAGGTATAGTAGTTATAGTATAGCTTAGGCTCTGCTCTTACAATAGTTAAATAGTAAAGTCTAATATAATATAGAAAGACTTAAAGGTAATAATATTTAGAACTTAAAAGAAACTTATTTTAAGAGGTTTAACAACTTATTATCTTTTCTAAGCTACTTTCTACTAAAATAACTACTACTACTACTACTACTACTACTACTACTACTACTACAACTACTACTACTAGTAGCTAGTTTTTATATTATTTAATATATTTATATTTAGTAAATTAAACTATAGAATTTTAATAATAAACTTTAGTTTTTACTTAAACCTAAAAGAATTCTTTTTTATAATATATTGTTAAGATAAAATTATATAAAATATCTAATAATAAGCTATATTACTACTATAAAGTAAAAAGCTAATATTTAGTTTTTATTAGTATAGTTCTTTATATATTACATATTAGTATTAACTAATCTTAAAATAATAAAAAGTAGAAGATATTAAGCTTTATAAAAATCTAATAGCTTTATAACTACTATATTTTTATTTTATTAAGTAGCTAAAGGCTTCTACTTCTATAAGTATATTAATATTCTATTATAATTTTATAAAACACTATATAATAGTATTAAATTTCTTTAGATTTAAAGTGTAGGGTAGACTACTATTAATTTAATTAACGTGCTAGTAACAAGACACAAGTATAGTACTATTAGGTTCTACTATATTATACTATACTAGAAGTATATCCCTAAATACTTAGCATTACTATACATAGCTATATTTATACTTATCTAAAGGTTTTATTAATTATAACTAAAGCTATAAGTATTACATAGATTTAAAAAGCTACTATAGAGCTCTAAATAAGTACTATTTTATTCTCTTAGTATATATAAGCTTTTACTTTTGTAAGTGTACTACTATTCTATTATAATTCTAGAAATACTAGCTAGTTTAAGTACTCTATCTTATACTTATAATCTAAAATAAATTTATAGTAAAAAGTAGTTTTCTTTCTTAGTAGAATATAGTTATAATAATCTATACTTAAGCTTTATATTATACTTTTTTAATCTATTAGTAGTGCAGGCGTTATATAATAATATAAAATAGTATTATACTATAGTATAAAAAATACTTAAAAGAAAGGTTAACTTACTTTAATTAGCTATATTAAATATTATTAAGTTACCTGTCTTACCTAAGCTAATACTACAGAATAGAGTAGATGTAAAAAACAATAACGCTTACGTATTCTTATAGTTTAGTAAAAAGTTAATATTCTTTAATTTATTATTAGTTCTAATTATAGCTATCTAGAAAAGAACTTTAAGTAACTTCTAGTAAAGCTGTTAAACTTAAAAGAAGAGAGCTTATTAGACTATAAGGTTGTAATATTGTTATTACTAAGTTATATTAAGGAAATAGACTATAGTATTAGAAAGAGAGCTTATAAGATTTTATAATATAAAACCTAATAAGTAGCTCTTAAAAGTTTATAATATACTTATGCTTCTAGAACTATTAGCGCTAAATATTACCTTTATATCTATAATTATATCTATAATTAAAATTATAGTTATTAAACTTTATCCCTAAGTCTATTCCTTTAAAATAGCTATTACTTATTATAAGTTCTACTTGTTTACTATTTTTTAAATAGTACTAAAGCTTTATAAGTACTTTATATACTTAGAAAGATAAAATAAGCAAAAACTATTTTAAATTAACATTAGGTATATCTCTAAAGTATAGAAGAAATTAATACTAGTAGCTCTCTTTAGGATTAACGCTTATAAGCTTATGTTTTAATAAGTACTAGCTAAAGCTACTAAAATTAAATATACTATATTACTTATAAAGTAGTAGAAATATAGTAGTTTATAATAAGAGTTATCCTACTTCTACTTATTAAAGTCTAAAGCTAATAACTTAAAGCTATAAAAGAAAGAATATATTAAAAATATATATATAGCTAAAAAAAAATAGTATATAGTTCTAGTTTTTCTTAAGCTTTAGAAAGTAAGTTAAGTATTTTTTTTTAATTACGTTAAATAAAGCTACTTTACTATTATAAGCGTTTTTTATTTTTATATCTATCCTTAACTTTATCTTCCTATTATATAACTTTATTAAACTAGCTAACTATACGTATATATATATATAAAGCTTTAGAGATAGTATATCTAAGTAATTTAAATACTACTTATAAATAAATAGTAGAAGGATAGTCTTAGACAGAAAAAGAAAAATAGAAATAGTATTACAAACTGAGATAGTTAAGCTATTATTTAGCTAAGCGTGTTAAGCAGAAAAAACTAGCTATAATAATAATAATAACTATAGATATTACGCTAATAGCTGCTTATTAATATAGTGTAAGGCGTAACTATAAGTAATAGTGCTTACTTTACGTTACAAAAGATAGTAGGAGATAGCTTATATATTTAGATTATAAGTGTAGGTTATAAAAGAATTAATCTTTACCTCTTTCTATAGAGTAAGGCGCGCCTTATAAGTAGGTTTAGCGCTTACTTAATTTTTTAAAAAAAATATATACTTTAAGTCCTTATAATATATAGTTAGAATTTACTTAGTTTTAGTATAACCTACTTTAAAGGTAACTTTAGTTACTAAGTATAAGCTTATAAATATTTAGTTAGTTTATTTAAGTTAAGCTTAAGAGAGCTTATAAATAAGTTTAGTAAAAGATTATTTAAACTTAAACTTCTTTATATTAG
>Ga0265797_10000730_pt1 | contig 59787 bp, 49 predicted proteins | sample P2T30metagenome_FD_192433 | JGI IMG/M metagenome (GOLD analysis project Ga0265797, IMG submission 192433) | Plant litter microbial communities from East Loma Ridge, Irvine, California - P2 T30 | ecosystem: Environmental > Terrestrial > Plant litter > Unclassified | place: USA: California... | reverse complement strand
CAAAGAGAAAACATCGCCGGACTATTACGGCGTGTATCTGGAAGATTATAAGGTCAACGCTGAGGTAACCGCATCATCGCGTTCGGCAATGATGCGTTTTAAGTTTGAAGGTGATGAGGAAACGTTTATCGTGATTGAACCAAACAGTGACGAAGGACAGGGATTCGTGGAGGTCTTTCCTGAAAAAGGAGAAGTTGTAGGTTACAATCCGGTACACCGCATTTATCAGGGATCGGGTCAGCCGGCAGGTTTCAGCGGATATTTTGTTTTAAAGTTTGATAAAAAAATTACGCAATATGGCGTATTTAAGGGAGATACGATTGTTCCTGGCGGAAAAGAACTATTGGGAAAAGGCAAACGCGAAAAACTGGGTGCGTACATCGGCTTTGGAGCTTCGGGGCAGACCGTGACAGTCCGTATTGGAACCTCGTTCACGAGTCTCGAAGGAGCGAGACTTAACATGGATAAGGAGTTGACGGGTAAAACTTTTGAAACAGTTCAAAACGATACAAAAAAGCTGTGGAATGATGCACTAGGGAAAGTAAGTGTTACCGGAGATGATAAAGACAAGGTTTTATTTTACAGCGCTTTGTACCGGACTAAATTGTCACCCAGGCTCTATTCTGATGCAGATGGAAAATATCCGTCCTTTGCCGGAGGAACGCCAATGCAAAAGGCCGATGACTTTGATTATTATTGCGATTACAGCATGTGGGATACTTTCCGCGGGGCGATGCCACTGCATCATTTGCTGGAACCAAAACAATCCGGAGACATGATGCAGTCCCTTGTGAAAAAGGCAGAACAGGGTGGCTGGATGCCTATTTTTCCATGCTGGAACCATTATACCGCAGCCATGGTCGGGGATCATTCTTCCTCTGTAATTGCGGATGCTTATGTGAAAGGTATCCGGAACTTTGATCTCAATTCTGCTTATACTTACCTGCGAAAAAATGCTTTTGAAATAAATTCAAATGTTAAAAGTTATGCCGAAGGTAAGGGGCGAAGAGGTATGGATACATATCTTAAATACGGTTACATTCCTTTGGAAGACAGCGTATGGCAGGCATTTCACAAACGTGAACAGGTTTCAAGAACGCTGGAATATGCATATGACGATTTCACGCTTTCGGTTTTGGCTAACGGGTTAGGACATAAGGAGGATGCAGACATTTTAAGAAAACATGCATTGAATTATAAAAACGTCATTGATCCTTCAACAGGTTATGCACGTGGAAGATATGCGGATGGCAGCTGGATTAAATCGTTTGATCCTTTTGCAAAACGGGTTTCCTTTATCACGGAAGGTTCGCCGGCACAATACACCTGGTTCGTACCGCAGGATATCGCAGGTCTGGCCAAAATAATTGGTGGTAATAAGGCATTTAACAACAAGCTGGATACGCTTTTTGAGCAGGGGCACTACTGGCACGGCAACGAGCCCAACCACCAGATCGCTTATTTGTATGCTTTTTCGGGTCAGCCATGGAAAACGCAGAAATGGGTACGGAAAATTATCCGCGAAGAATACGATACAAGCATGGGTGGGCTGAGCGGAAATGAGGATGGCGGTCAAATGTCGGCCTGGCTTGCGTTCAGTATGATCGGTATGTACCCTGTTACGCCCGGCACTCCGGATTATGTGTTAAGCAGCCCGGTTTTTCGGGAGGTAACTTTACATACAGATAAGGGCAAAAAGTTTGTGATCGAAGCCAGAGGTGTTTCTGATGAGGCGCCTTATATTCAGTCAGCTACTTTAAACGGGAAAGTATTTACAAAAACTTTTTTAACACATAACGAATTAACCAACGGCGGCAGGCTGATCCTACAAATGGGAAACAAGCCAAATCCCAAATGGGGCACAGATACCAAAGACGCACCGCCTTCATTATCCAAATAAAAAGCTATTCCAACCAGAAAGCTGAAAAACTTGCAAAGATTGGTGGTCTTCTTTAATTTCCACCCAAATTATTCATTTCAAATTTTCAAAATTCGCCCTGAAAGGGCTCAATATGTCAACCTTGGGCACCGCCCATGGCTTTTATCATCAACTAAAATGAAAAAAATAGTATACGCAGTCGGACTTATCTTACTGTCCCTCGCCACGCAGGCACAAACAAATATCACGCCCGAACAGCTCTGGAAACTAGGCCGGGTTTCCGCATCCGGTGTTTCAAAGGATAAAAAATATGTTATTTATTCAGTAGGAACGCCTGATCTTGAAACAAATAAAACCAACCGCAAAACGTATCGTATTCCGGTAACGGGAGATGAAGCTGTTGAAATAAAAAATGCGGAGGAATTACTGACGAACGACCGGATTTCGCCCGATGGTAAATTTATCATCAGCAGCGATGCTGTTCAGGAAATGAATATTACCGGCGCCGGCAAGTATAAAGATCTGCCTAAATCGAATGCTTATGTTTTTACCTCTTTGAATTACCGCCACTGGGACACCTGGGAAGACGGAAAATTTGACCATGTATTTGTAGCGCCTTACACCAATGGGAAAGCAGGCAAAGCAAAGGACATTATGGCCGGGGAGAAATTTGACTGTCCGCAGAAGCCATTTGGCGGAGATGAAGATTTTATCTGGAACCCGGATAGCAAACGTATTTTATATGTAACCAAAAAGAAATTCGGAACGGAGTACACGGTTAGTACCAACACAGACCTTTATGAATACGATATTGAAAAAGGAACGACTGTAAACCTGACCGAAGAAAACAAAGGTTATGACGTAGCGCCCGCTTATAATCAAAAAGGAGAACTTGCCTGGCTGCAAATGAAGCGAGACGGCTATGAAGCTGACAAACAGGATCTGATCGTGAGCAATGGTAAAACAAAAATGAACCTGACGGCTCAGCGTGACGATATCCATGTGGACGGTTTCAAGTGGGCGGAAGATGGGAAAACGATTTTTTTCTGGTCGGCGATAAATGGAACTGTACAGCTCTTTAAAGTAAATTATCCCGGACTGACGCGGATGGCCGTTGTGATCACACAGGTTACCAAGGGAGATTTTGACATCAACGGTGTACACGGACAGGTTGGAAATGCACTGATCGTGTCAAGAAGTGATATGAACCATGCAACGGAGCTTTTTTCTCTGGATGCTGATTCCGGTGAAATGAAACAGCTCACGCATGTGAACGATGAAACTTACAGCAAGCTGGGCGTATGTAAAACAGAAAGGAAATGGGTAACAACCACAGATGGCAAGAAAATGCTGGTGTGGGTAATTTATCCTCCGGGCTTTGATCCTGCAAAAAAATACCCGACGCTGCTTTATTGTCAGGGCGGGCCGCAGGCTGCTTTAACCCAGTTTTATTCATACCGATGGAATTTTCAATTGATGGCTTCACAGGGTTACATTATTGTAGCGCCCAACAGAAGAGGAATGCCGGGACATGGTACAAAATGGAACGAGCAGGTTAGTAAAGACTGGGGCGGACAGGTGATCAAAGATTATTTGAGTGCCATTGATGCAGAAGCAAAACAACCTTATGTAGATAAAAGCCGGTTGGGTTGCGTTGGAGCAAGTTTCGGCGGATTCTCTGTGTTCGCACTGGAATCACAACATAACGGACGCTTTAAAACATTTGTTTCGCATGACGGAGTTTTCGATTTCAGAAGCATGTACGGAACAACCGATGAAATGTTTTTTGAAAACTGGGAGAAAGGCGGAAATTACTGGGATAAGAAAAATACTGTTGCGCAGCGTTCATTCAGCCAGTCGCCAAGTAATTTTGTAGATCAGTGGAAAACACCGATTTTCATCATTCAGGGTGGAAAAGATTATCGTGTGCCTATCGAACAAGGTCTTCAGGCATTTCAGGCTGCCCAGTTAAAAGGTATTAAAAGCAAATTGCTCTATTTGCCAGATGAAAACCATTGGGTTTTAAGTGCGCAAAATGCGATAATATGGCAGCGGGAGTTTTTTAGCTGGTTGAAGGAAACTTTATAAGTTGATACCTGATTTAGATTAACCTTATTTTTTATAATGAAACCGGCCCTGGATTTGACTGGGGCCGGTTTTGCCTTTTAGTAGTATAAAACGATCAGACTGTTATCTTCTGAAACTTTGTCCGACAAACTTTAAAACTTCCGGCAAAGCAGTTCGCCAATAAGGCCAGGTATGTCCGCCATCACGGACCCGGAATTCATGTGAAATGCCTTTATCGATCAGAGCAGCATGCAACACCATGTTTCCTTTGACCAACTGGTCGTCATCTCCGCAGTCGATATAATAACGTACCGCTTTCAATTTTTCAGCCGGTGTTGTTTCAATAATTTTCAGGATCGAATTTTTGTAGTAATGGTCTGTCAGACGGGCTTTGCCTTTCAAATTGGCACCGTAGAGCATTTTGTATCTGCTTTCCCAGCGTTCGTCTTCCATGCCGGTCATAGCCTCATCGGTTCTTACGGCTGCACTCAGTGGAGCTGCTGCTGCAAACAGTTCAGGATGTTTCATGGCAAAAAGCAAGGTGCCATATCCTCCCATCGATAAACCTGCCACCGCCCGAAATTCTTTTTTTGCTCTGGCGCGATAGGTTTTTTCAATAAAAGGAATGAATTCAGTAATAAAAAAATCTTCGTAACGTATCTTGCCGTCATAGCTGTTCATGTACCAGGTTACCTCTGCATCCGGCATGACAATAATCATTTCCGGTGCATCGCCGCTGTTGATCGACAGATCTGCGATCAGCCCGGCATTTCCAAACTGTGGCCAGCCCGTTTCATCATCGGAATAGCCGTGAAGTAAATAAAGCACGGGATAATTGCGGTTTGTTTGATCGTAATTTGCAGGAAGATAGATGCTGTATTTGATTTCCTTTCCCATCAACTTGCTTTTCACTTTCAGGCTTTCTTTGACGAGGCCTTGCTGTGCATGAGCGACAAACGAGATAATGAGCAGGAATGAACAAAGGATTTTTTTCATTGATGTGATTAGAATTTCGGTGCTCTACACCTATAAAAGAGGTTCCTTACTTAATGCTACAAGTATTTTGCCGCTGTGCGGCTTGATTGCTATCGCTGGAAACTTTGCCCTACAAACTTCAATACTTCCGGCAGTGCCGTGCGCCAGTATGTCCAGGTATGTGCTCCGTCACGGATCCGGAACTCATGGGGAACACCTTTGTCGATCATCGCCGCATGCAGGGTCATATTTCCTTTTACCAGAAAGTCATCATCTCCGCAATCAATGTAGTAACGAACCGATTTTAATTTATCAATCGGGGTAGTTTCAATGATTTTCAGAATCGAATTTTTATACCATTGTTCTGTTAAACGTCCGGGGCCGGGATCAGATTTGCCAAAAAGTCCGGCAAACAACCCGTTCCAGCGTTCAGCGGGCATGGTGGATATTTCCGTGTCCGTCCAAAACGCGCCGCTTAGAGGGGCAGCAGCTGCAAATAAATCCGGATGTTTTGTAGCAAGAAGCATCGTTCCATAACCTCCCATCGATAGTCCCGCAACCGCACGGAATTCTTTTTTCGGGCGGGCACGATAGGTAGATTCAATATGCGGTATAAGCTCTTTGATAAAATAATCCTCATATTTCTCTTTCCCGTCTGCGTTATTAACGTAGAAAGTAACACCTGCATCCGGCATAACAATGATCATGGCAGGAGCAATGCCGTCCTTAACCGATTGATCTGCAATGTGCTGTGTATCACCAAACTGTGTCCAGCCGGTTTCATCATCTGAATAGCCATGAAGTAAATACAAAACCGGATAACTGCGGTTCGTTTTATCATAATCCGCTGGCAGGTAAATGCTGTACTCCATTTCCTTCCCCATCATGCTGCTTTTAATTTTCAGACTTTCCTTAATGACGCCCTGTGCACTGGAAATAAGCGGCAAAAGACATAATATGAATAAGCTAAGTTTTCTCATTGTTTTTTATAATTAGTTAATGGCAAAATTAAAAGTAACTTTTTTGGAAAAATGGTATCATAAAAACATAGTGAAATGACAAAGGTTAAAATTGTATGATGAAACGTTAATTTCAAATGATTAACTTTTATTCATGTTCACTAGTATTGTAAAGCCAAAATGCGATTGTAAAAATGCATTTGCAACTTAAACATTAAAGCACTGTCATTACTATTACTTACCTGTTTTCTAATCCTTAATTCTATATGTTTCGCAACTTTTGCAAATTTAAATTTACGGTAAAGCTTTTTTATCAAACTGATCCTAATTTCCTGCTGACCCTTTTTGCATTTCTTTGTTCATTTTCTTTAACCTTCGCTCAGGGAAAAAAGGAAGATTATCAACGTGCTGAAAAAGTAAAGCAGGTGATGGACACAAAAGTTTTTTATGCTCCTTCTGCCTTTCACTGGCTGGACGACAATGCAAGAGTCTGGTATGTAAATTCAACACCTGCCGGAAAGAAATTTGTATTGGCAGATGTAAAAAACAAAACGAAGTTACCGGCTTTCGATCATCAGAAACTAGCAGCCGGCCTGGCAACAGCTTCCGGAATGAAAGTAAATGCCGACAGTCTGCCTTTTACGGATATCAGTTACGTTGACAATGGGAAAGCAGTAGAATTCACGGTAAACGAAACGGCATGGAAATGTTTGCTGGATTCGTATGTATGCACAAAGACTGTAAAGCGTTCGGAAGCACGTCGCGGAAGATTCTGGGGTGATAACAGTGAAGACAATACCAGACAAAATATTGTTTCTCCTGATGGGAAATGGACTGCTTTTGTCAAAAGTTATAATGTTTATGTTGAAGCTACGGACAAATCTGTTAAGGAATTTGCAATGAGTTTTGACGGATCAGAAGGAGATTATTATTCGTCTGCCTTAACCTGGTCTCCTGATTCAAAAAAGCTGGTTGCCTACAAAATCCGTCCAAACAAGCCGCATTTAATTTACTTTATTGAATCCACACCGAATGATCAGTTTCAGCCGAAACTGCATTCCCGTAACTATCTGAAACCGGGTGATGCTTTGCCTCAAAAACAGCCGCATCTTTTTCTTATTGATTCAAAAAAACACATTGAGGTTGAAACAAGCATGGGTCACCAATATGCGGTAACGAATCCGAAATGGTGGAAAGACAGCCGCGGGTTTACTTTTGAATACAATCAGAGAGGGCACCAGGCTTATAAGGTAATCAGTGTGGATGCTGCAAATGGAAAAGCAGTTGATCTGATTTCTGAAACCAGCAAAACATTTATTGATTACAGCGGAAAAAAATACCGTCAGGACGTAAATGACGGGAAAGAGATTATCTGGGCATCAGAACGCGATGGCTGGAATCATCTTTATCTGTATGATGGCCTGACCGGAAAAGTAAAAAATCAGATCACAAAAGGAGAGTGGGTAGTAAGAAAAGTCATCAAAGTTGATGAAGCAAAACAAACCATTATTTTTGAAGGAAGCGGCCGTGAAAAAGGACAGGATCCTTATCTGATACAATATTATAAAATCAACTTCGACGGTTCCGGATTGACTGCGCTTACATCCGAAAACGGCACTCATGTTGCCAGTTTTTCTCCTGATTATCAATATTTTATTGATACCTATTCCCGGGTTGATCTACCGCCTGTTACGACTGTGAAAAGTGTGGCAGATGGCAAAATTATACAGGAACTGGAAAAAGCGGATATTTCGGAGTTACAAAAAATGGGATGGAAAGCACCGGAAGTTTTTGTTGCCAAAGCGAGAGATGACAAAACGGATATTTATGGAATCATCGTCCGCCCGATCAATTACAATCCCAAGAAGAAATATCCGGTTATTGAGCTTATTTATGCAGGTCCGCATAGCTCGCATGCACCGAAAGTGTTCAATTCTGATTTTCGTTACCGTTTCCTACATGAACTGGCAGAACTTGGGTTCGTGGTGGTACAGCTTGACGGTATGGGGACGTCCAACCGTTCCAAAGCTTTTCATGACGTTTGCTGGCAGAATATAAAAGACGCAGGTTTTCCGGACCGTATCAAATGGATTAAGGCTGCAGCTGCAAAATATCCTTACATAGATGCCAGCAGAGTAGGAATATTTGGTAATTCTGCGGGTGGACAAAACTCTGCAGCGGCACTATTATTACATCCTGATTTTTATAAGGTCGCTGTTTCTTCCTCTGGTTGTCATGATAACCGGATGGATAAAATCTGGTGGAATGAACAATGGATGGGCTATCCGATCGGGCCGGAATATGCTGAATCTTCCAATTCAACACACGCAGCAAAACTGAAAGGGAAACTGTTGCTGATTCTTGGAGAAATGGATGATAACGTAGATCCGGCTTCTACCATGCAGTTTATGGATGCGCTCATTAAAGCCAACAAAACTTTCGACTTCCTGATGGTACCGGGTATGGGTCATTCATTGGGCGGAGATTATGGTGAACATAAAAGAAGGGATTTCTTTGTTAAGCACCTTTTGGGTGTAGAACCGCCAGCCTGGGATGGTATGAATTGAAATAACATCATTAAAATACGAAAGCCAGCTATGAGTAGCCGGCTTTCGTATTTTAACATGCTTATCAAATAATCGGTGCGGACAGAAAAGTTAACCCGCTTATCAATGAATTAATGTTTATTTGCTCTCATCCAGCAAATACCTCCTCCGCGTTTCATTGATCAGAAATTTTTTCTGGGAAGTGAAGCTGTCCGGATGCAACGTTTTGAACAGGTTTTTCCATTCTTCAAATCGTGTAGACTCTGCCTCTTTAAAAGAGACTGCATCAATCTTTTTTATTTTCAAATACTCTTCAAACTCCATAATGCTTAATTTTGATGCAATATATTGGTTTAGGTTAAAAGTCCGCCTTACCCTTGCCTGCTTTCCGTATTTCATTTATATCTTCACACTTTGCCGGATTGTTTCGGATAACAAATTTTTGAAATTTTAAGCTATGATAATCGACTTACGCAGTGATACAATAACCAAGCCCACTGCTTTGATGAAAGAGGCGATGTGGGCAGCAGAGGTGGGGGATGATGTTCTTGGAGATGACCCAACCGTGAATGCCTTACAGGAAAAAGCAGCCAGGTTGTTTGGCATGGAAGATGCGTTATTCTGTCCGTCAGGAACCATGACAAATCAATTGGCGATACGTGTGCATACCCAGCCGGGAAGTGATGTGATCTGTGATAAATATTCGCATATTTATCTTTATGAAGGAGGGGGAATCATGCTCAATTCTTTATCATCAGTCAAACTTCTGGATGGCGACCGCGGCAGGATCACGGCGTCTCAGGTAGCAGAATCAATCAGTCCTGAAAACGACATACATTCCACACGAACCAGAATGGTCTCATTGGAAAATACGATGAACAAAGGAGGTGGGGCCTATTATGATATCAATGAAATCAAGAAAATCCGGCAGGTGTGCTGGGATCATAAAATACCCCTTCATCTGGATGGTGCCAGGATTTTTAATGCACTGGTTGAAACAGGCGAGGATCCGGAACAATACGGACAGCTTTTTGATACCATCAGTATTTGTTTATCTAAGGGATTGGGATGCCCGGTAGGATCCTTATTGCTTGGTTCCCGGCAAACTATGTGCGAAGCACGGCGGTTCAGAAAAGTAATGGGCGGAGGTTGGCGGCAGGCGGGTTTTTTGGCTGCTGCCGGAATTTATGCGCTGGATAACCATGTGGACCGTCTGGCAGAAGATCATTTGCGTGCGCGTGTAATCGGAGAGATATTTCGTCAGAAAGCGGAGGTTGAAGAAATATTTCAGGTGGATACGAACATTGTAATTATCCGTTTGCAGGCGCAGATATCAGAGAAGGAATATGTCAGAAAACTGGCTGAAATGGGCATCCTGGCTGTTGCTTTTGGTAAAAATCTGGTGCGCTTTGTAACCCATCTTGATTTCACAGACGATCAACTGGAAGTAATGCAGAAAAAACTGCTGAGTTGAACATCGGGGCTATTAAACATCTAAGACATATTAGCGCACCTCCAATTCGTTGTTTTAAACTTAGGTGTACTAATATGTCTTAGTTGGTAATAATACAATTTCAGGCCTAAGGTGTTAAACCTCAGGGATAATTTCTTCGTATTCGTATTCGGAATTAGGACCCTGATAAATTACCTTCATACCCGTAATATCTGCTACATAGGTATGAATGCCTGCATCACCGATTTTTTTTAAGAATGTGTGATAGTCAATCGTTTTTTCCTGAATTTCTTTTATTGCCTCTTTCACTGCTTCCAGTTCAAACGTTTCAGCAGGTTCAAATTCGGGCATGTCGGGCGGCAAAATCAATTTTTCGCCATTGGTGGCTGTATAAGTTCGTTTGTGATTACTCACTTTTACGAAATAATTATCTATTCCAATTGCCTTTAAACTTTTGATAAGGTGCGGATACGACTGCCCTTTAGCTCTGTTTTTGGCCGTTGTGATCAATTCTTCGGTTAATGTGATATTTTCCATTGCTGATTTGTTTAACTGTCGAAGGTAATTTTGTTCTTCAAATATAATAGATCGTTTTTTACACATACAGGCAAAAACCTCTCCTATATACTTGTTTCAGGCTTTTCTTACTGTTTTTATGGCAAGTACCCATTCCTTTTTCCTGCACCTGGGACAAACGGCCGTTCCCGGTTCCTGATTTTCAGTATGCCCGCAGAATGAACAGGCATAATGCCCTTTCTTTTCAATGTGTTCACTTTTCTTGTCATACAGATGCGGAAGAATTGGTAATCCGGGAATCACTTCCTCATCATTATAGAAAAAAATGCTTATCTCTCCGGACGGTTCCATGTAAGCATTTTTTACCTGACCAAGATGTTCAATACTTTTTAACCGGAGTTCGGAGAAAAACTCGTCCTGGGCCAGGCTTTCTTTTTTAAATTCGGTAATGGAAAAGTTTCCGTCTTTAATTAAACAAACGATTTTTCCCTCCACCAGTTTTTCAAACCATTTACTCTTGCCTGTCAGCCAGGTTACGCCCCGGTAAAGTAAAATTACAGTGGTAAAAACCACCAGTGCCGGGATTATACCAACATCTTCGTAAAACATCGGGTCACCGGCAGCCGATCCCAGTGCAATGATAATTACTGTTTCAAAAATGGATAATTGTCTGACTCCCCGCTTTCCCGTAGCCCGCAGCGCGATGAGGACAATTATAAACATTACTGCCGACCGAAAAATCACCTCAAACAAAAACACTACCGGAAGTTCATTGAATAAAACTCTTTCCCACTCAAAAATTTTGTTCATCGCTGTTTATATTGGAAAGACATTTATGTTATAAAAAAAGATGTTACCCTGGTCTGTACAACCGGGTAACATCTTTTTATCTGGTACTAATTTCCTGTGAAGTGTAATATTTTTAGTGTGCCATATCATCGTCCGGATGCTGAACGATCAATGAACTTCTTGTATCCAGTTTTTTAATCATTTCGTTAGACATTGCATCTGCGTATACGCCATAGCTGCTGACCAACGTGCCTTTCAGTCCATTCGAAGATTCAATCGCGTAAAGGATAGACATATCTCCCGGATCAGTCATTCCTTCAAAACGATACACATTTACAATATCAAAATCTTCCGGAGAAAGATTCAGACATATGCCGTCCTCTTGATGAACTTCGAGGGAATGAGCTGTCAGGTTAAAGTCATAAGTAAATCCTTCTTCTTTCAGCTTCTCCAAAGTCTCTATCAATGTATCAGGCTCATTCATATTCGAATTTGAAGGATGTAGCTTACCCTCTTTATCTTTATCAGTGTTCTGTAAGTCCATGTCGATAATCAGTTTAAGGTTGTACCTTCATTCAGATCAAAAGAAATAAATATTGCTATGAAGGACAGGGCCGTTATTTATAATAATCCAGAGTAAAACTATATTTCACAATCTGATCAAGTTTGTCAAAAAACTGTGCCGTTAGCATAATTGAAAATCTTTAAGATGTAAGTGTCTGAGAATCATTTTTAGATAAAACATGTATTTATTATAAATTATTGATTACTAGTGATATATGAATTATAGAATATCTATTTTAAATTCTTATTCTTGGTTAAGTTATGGTTCTTTCATATAAAGTATAATAAAAATGGCGGTCATTTTGAGGCACTTTAACCTCATTGTGGCGTTAAGATGTAGAATAAAAGATGGCTCAGAATTATTTCAGGGCCTGTAAACTCGGGTGCCGATATGATAAGCAGCAAAGCAACCTAATCCGCCATTGATATTGGTGAAAATCAGAGCAGGTTCGGAGAAAGGATTTTCGGTGTTTCTTAATTGAAGAGAACGGTGGTATTCAAAGTAAGCCTTATCGGTATTATATATTTCAAAAGTGATTGCAACGATCTTATTTTTTGGACGAACAGTGAGCTTTCTTCCTGTTCCAAAATCATAAACTACGGTTTCAGGTAATTCAAAAGTTCCTAATGGGGAAGTCAGAACGGCTCCATCCAGATTTGCATCACTCTGATAGTCGTTTCTGCCAATTGTACGGTCCCAATCTACATTAAAGCGGTTTCTAATCCGTCGTTCACGAAAAATTTCAGGACTGTCCCCTTCGCCAACTGTATATTCCAGGTCGAGATAAGCCCTGAGCCGGTAGTAATTTGCTTCTCCCGGTATATCCTGCCAGCTCATTTTTACCGTCAGCGAAGTATCAATACCGGAATGTACAGTATCTATGACAAAGCTTTTTGCGATTATTCTCTTTTCCGGTACAATGCAAACTGCCTGCACGCTTCTTTTACCGTCTGATACAGAAAGATTGTAAGTTTTTCCGGCGGTAATAGGAAAGCGTGCTTTGTCTATAACATAGGATGCACCTGCGGAATCAAATGGCAAAGTGACTTGTCTGCTGCCATCTGACATTTTAACAACGGCATTCGTGATAACATTTCCGGAAGGAGACGATGTACCAAATAAGGGCGCGGATTCTGTAACGATTACGGTAGTGTATGCAGTCTGCGGCGAAATAAATGCCTGCACCACCAGCTTGGATTCCGTATCAGGCAACTTGTCCGGGGAAACTTCCGTGACCAGAGATTCACATCCTGAAAACAGGAACAGCAGGAAGCAAAAAGACAAATGAATCAGTTTCATAACAAATCTCAGAACTTAAAGTTATAACTGAATGAGGGCAGGAAAGGAAAGAGCGAATACCTTTTTAAAGTACTTGTGTTTGTCCCGTTGGCGTTATCCGTTTCTGAAATATCATAGAAAAATGGATTCCTTCGGTTGTAAACATTATAAACGCCAAATTCCCAGGTTCGCTCATGATTTTTCTTTTTTTTATGAAACTGAACGGCTACATCCATGCGGTGAAAAGCCTCTGCCCGAAAACTGTTCTTTTCTCCATATTCGCTTACACGCGGACCACGCCAGATGCTGTATGTTTTGCCATTATTAGTCACTGAAAGCAGATTATCACTTACGCCCGTAAAGCGTGAAACCGGTAAGGTTAGCGCATTGCCTGTGCCATAAACCCAGGTTGCAGATAATGTAATCCTTTTGCTGATTTCATATATGCCTACAACGGAAAGGTCATGCCGACGGTCATATCTTGGGTAAAACGTTCTGCCAAAATTAAGCTCAGGAAATTGCCATTTTGTCCATGATAAAGTATAACCCACCCATCCCGAAAGCTTCCCAATTTTTTTTTGAACCAGAAACTCCATGCCGTATGACCAGCCTTTGCCAGCCGTTACATTATTCTCCCAGCTTAGTTCACCCGCATTTTCTCCGTTGATACTCAGGAAGGAAGAGCCTTCTTTATAGTTCAGGATGTTGTTCATAATTTTGTAATAGCCTTCCACGGTAAGCGTGATGGCCGGTTTTTCCAGATCCTTTGCAAGGCCCAGCGCAATTTGCCTGGACTGCTGCGGTGCAACTTTGTCCGTAGTCGGTACCCATAAATCAGTTGGCAGCCCGAGGCCTGTATTGGAAAGCAGATGAACATACTGGTTCATCTGTGCATAAGAAGCTTTGAATGAAAAATCCTGAGCAAGTCTCAATGCGGCTGAAAATCGGGGCTCAGGGCGGATATAATTTTTTGTTTCCGTTTGAAAGGAGCTTAGCCGAAAACCAACGTTCATTTTTAAAGCATCAAATGCCTGCCAGGTATCTTCGGCATAAATGCCCGCTTCAATAGTATTTACCGGCGTCACCGATCGTTTGATCGGCTCATTTATAAATGAACCTGCAATAGCCAGGGCAGAAGGAACGAACTTATGAAAAGTGGCCTGGGCACCAAACTTTATGGTATGCTTTGTGGAAGGGAAAAAATCAAAATCCGTTTTAACACCCAGGTCGCGGATCCGTGAATCATAGCGTAAGTTGAATTCATCGGCATCAGAGCCATCCTTTGAATAGCTTTCCACACCAAAATTGAAATTGCTGTAAATAAGTGAGGTATTTACAAAAAGCTTTTGATTAATTAAATGATTCCATCGCATAGTGGCAGTTGCATTTCCCCAGTCCAGACCGGCACGTGTTTCTGTCGAAGAACTTTTTTCGTTTGCATAAAATTTATCCCTGCCAAAATATCCGCTGATGTAAAGCTTGTCTTTCCGGCCAAAATCGTAATTCATTTTAGCGTTCAGGTCATAAAAATAATAGCCGGGTTTCACCTGGCTGTCATCGCCTTTTTGCTGCTGGGCAATAAGTGGTTTTGCAAGAAAATCAATATAAGTTCGCCTTCCTGAGATCAGAAAGGAAGATTTCCCTTTCGATATAGGGCCTTCCAGTGTTAATCTCGAAGAGATCAGCCCAATCCCGCCTTCACCATGCAGTTTATCCTTGCTTCCTTCTTTCATGTTCATATCCAGAACCGAAGAAAGCCGGCCGCCAAAACGGGCAGGAAAACCACCTTTGGTAAGTTCAACACTTCTGAGGGCATCGCTGTTGAAAATGGAAAAAAAGCCAAAAAGGTGGTTGGCATTGTAAACCACAGCATCATCCAGTATGATCAGGTTTTGGTCAGGGCCTCCGCCTCGTACATATAGACCGGTTTGCCCTTCGGTGCCCTTCTGTACACCGGGCATAAGCTGCAAAACTTTCAATACATCCTTTTCCCCAAAAAAGGCAGGAATTTTTTTTATTTGTTGGATAGGTATCTCCACCTGGCTCATCTGCGCCGACCGGCTCACGTAATCTTCCTGGCGCCGTGCAGAAACGGTTACTTCATCAAGCTGACTGGCAGCGGCTAAAAAAATATTGACCTGTATATTTTTAGATAACCCTATCCGTCTTTCGGCTCTGTCATAACCAACAAATGAAAAAGATAGCGTAGCCGAATCGGAAGCCGGAACGGTGAGGGAATAAAAACCGTAGGTGTTGGTTACCGCGCCAAAAGGTGTGTCACGGATATATACATTTACGCCGGGTAGCTGCTCCTGGCTTCCCGCTTCCTTTACATAACCACTGATGGTCACCCGTTCCTGGGCAGATGCAAATAGAGAAATAAGCAGCAGGAAATAAGTAAAGTGAAAGTGCATAGGATCATTTTGTGCTTTCTCACTAACGATTACGGATGTCAATAAGTATATGAATAAAATAGGCGTGTGATTGAGGAGAAACACGAGGAGGCATAAACGGATGTTTAATGCCTCCTGAGATATTAATTTGTTTCCAACCCCCGGTTTTTTAATAAAAATTTCACTTCCGGTTCTCTTCCCCGAAACGATTTGTATAAGTCCATCGGATCTGCGGTTCCGCCTTTTTCAAGGATGTTCTGTCTGAATGATGTAGCCACACTCGGGTCAAATATGTTTCCAGCTTCCTTAAAGGCGGCATAAGCATCGCTATCCAGTACTTCTGACCAGATGTAGCTGTAATAACCAGCTGAGTATCCTCCTGAAAATACATGCTGAAAATAGGTACTGCGATAACGCGGGGCAATCTGACGGATCAGTCCCAGGTTTTCCATTTGTTCTTTTTCAAAATCTGAGACATTAACGCTTTCACCTGAATTCAATGTATGATATCCCATATCCAGAAAAGAAGCTGCCAGGTATTCAACCGTAGCAAAGCCCTGATTGAATTTTGAAGCATTTTTCATTTTCTCAATCAATTTTTCGGGGATGACTTCGCCCGTGTGTTCATGCAGTGCGTATGCCTGTACAACTTCGGACTCGAATGCCCAGTGTTCCATGATTTGTGAAGGCAATTCAACGAAATCCCGCGGTACAGAAGTTCCTGAAAGTGATTCATAGGATACGTTGGACAGCAAACCATGGAGTGCATGACCAAACTCGTGAAAAAGCGTTTCTACCTCTTCGGGAGTTAATAATGCCGACTCACCGGCTACTGGTCTGGCATAATTACAAACAATGGAAATAATGGGAGAAACAGGCAAATTTTCTTTTTTCGATTGCCTGCGATAGGAAGTCATCCAGGCGCCGCCCCGTTTGGAATCCCTGGTGAAAAAATCCATCAATAAAATCCCGGTATGTGTCCCGTTGGCTTCTTTTACTTCATAAGCAAGCACATCCTCCTGGTATTTCGGAATATCTGTGAGCTCTGTAAAAGTTAATCCGTAAAGCTTTGCGGCTACATTAAAAATCCCGTCCCGCACATTTTCCAGTTTGAAGTATGGTTTCAGCTCTTCTGAATGAAAATTGTATTTTTCTTTTCTAACCCTATCTGCATAAAAAGCCCAGTCCCAGGCTTCCAGTGTAGTGCTTTTCCCTTCCCGGCCCATCATTTCCTGCATTTCGGAAGCTTCCCTTTCTGCAACAGATAAAGCTGCTTTCCAGAGACTGTTCAACAGGTCAAAAACACGTTCCGGCGTTTTGGCCATACTTTCTTCGAGTACATAATCCGCATGAGATTTGTAACCCAGTAAACCGGCCCTTTCTGCTCTTAATGCAGTAATTTTTCTGACGGTATCTTTATTATCCAGTTCATCATTGTTATTACAGCGATTGATGTAGGCTTCATACATTAGCTTACGAAGCTGCCGGTTTTCAGCATACTGCAAAAAAGGCAGTATGCTGGGACTATGCAGTGTAAATCTCCAGGATCCTGTATGTCCGGCATTCTCAGCAGACCGCTCTGCTGCTGAAATCAAAGAATCCGGCAGACCTTTTAATTCTGATTTGTCTTTTATGATGAGTTCGAATTTATTGGTTTCCGCCAGTAAGTTCTGTCCGAACTTAACAGTCAGAACCGATAATTCTTTGTTGATCTCCCTTGTTCTGGCTTGTTGCGACTCATTCAGATTTGCTCCGCTTCTTACAAAAGCTTTATAGGTTTTATCCAGCAGCTGTATTTGTTCAGCTGATAAATCCGGATTTTGTTCTACCTGAAGAAACTTTACACGTTCAAAAAGTGCGGCATTGAGATAAATATTATCGCCATGATGAGATAGCTGCGGTGCAATTTCGGGAGCAATCTTTTCAATTTCGGAAGAGGTATGGGCAGAACTCAGATTGAAGAATACGGTACTTACTTTTTTTAGCAACTCACCACTTTTTTCCAGCGCTTCGATGGTATTTTGAAAAGTCGGTGCAGCATCTTGTGTACATATTGCATTGATCCGGTCTTCCTGCTCTTTCATGCCCTGCAAAAAGGCAGGTATATAATGTTCCGGAACGATCTTGTCAAAAGGCGGAACCTGGAAAGGAGTGGGAAAATCTGTAGTAAAGAACGGGTTATTTATGTCTGGCGCCTCAATGGCGTGGGAATTTGTCATGCTGATTATTCAAATTTAAACAGATAAAAGAAATACGGTCATATTTCAATCGCAATTTACCATTTGAATAACCAGCTACAAAACGTGTTGCTTACTTCATGCACAAAGCATTTTCTTTCGCAATGTTTCTTAACATCATTCGATTATGTGTAACGGTTAGTCGCTGTTACTTAATCCCTTTTACTTTCATTTTTAAACCATAAACTGCTTTTTCGGCAGTGATGAATAACATGTCATTGTTTTTACCTCCGAAACATAGGTTGGCTGTCCAGCCTTTGTGAACCGGAAAGTGCGCTATTTTTTCGCCTGTTTGATCAAAAACTGTAACTCCGTCGCCGGTGAGGTATAAATTACCCTGTTCGTCGAGGATCATTCCGTCTGAACCTTTGGAAACAAAAAGCCTCTTGTTTGTCAGAGAGCCATCTTTCTGGACATCGTACACAAAAGTTTTATTGTCTCCGATATCGGCAACATATAATTTTTTGCCCTCCTTGGTGCCGATTATACCGTTCGGCTTTTTTAAATTGGCTTCCACCCGAACCAGTTTTTTATGATCTGGGCTCAGATAATAAACGTGTTCACCATCCTGCTGCATAGCCGGGTCGCGTTTCCAGTAATCTCTTTTATACAAAGGATCGGTCATGTAAATACCTCCCTTTTTATCAATCCAAAGGTCATTCGGGCCGTTTAATAATTTGCCTTCATAATCTTTAACCAATACTGTAACCTTTCCATTTTTATCAAACGACCATACCTGATTGTCTTCATCCGCGCAGGCCACCAGGTTACCTTTTTTGTCGAAATACATTCCGTTTGATCTTCCTGCGTTATCAGAAAAAGTACTAAACTTACCGGTTTCTGCGTCCCAGCGTATGATTTTATTATTTGGCTGATCGCTGAAAAAAACATTTCCATGCTCGTCTGATACCGGTCCTTCTGTGAATTTGTATCCTTCGCCAAGTTTTTCCACCTGTGCTCCGTCTGCTACAATTGACTTTGAATCCATAATTTGTGCTTTTAATAAGAACGGCATCAGAATCGCCGCTGCTACTAATTTAATAACTAAACTTCTGCTTGATTTTGGCATAATTGATAATCTGTATTAAATATGACTTAAAAAGCCTGCCAGGATGCACTAAATACTTGTTGCCTGAAGAAGTTTATCACTTATGGAGCCGGTTCTGCTTATCAAAATTGCCGGATTAGATTACGATAGTAATACTTTAAAACATTACTTCTCAATAAGACTGATCCAGTTTTTTATCACCTGCTGCAAATTCTTTTCTTTTGCTTTTACATCGTTTATATCCCGGAAATTAACAATGCGTCTTCCATCCGTATAATCTCCTTCCAACAAACCGGATTGATCGCTGATCTTTGCGCCGGTTGGGAAGACCAGCAATATTTTTCCTCGTTGCAGATTCATGACCACAATATCTCTTTTGTATTCCTTTGCGTCAAATGGTTTCATTTCGCCGGTAAAGTAAAAGCTCGGGCTGTTCCATTTAATCTGTTCTCCGATCTCCGGATCTGTTTCAAGAATTGCTTTTCTAATTAGTTCGACTGTTGCTGCAAGTTCAGGCTCCAGGTTTTTGATATGTTCTGTTACGTTTTCTTTGTCGGAACGTTTTAATAATTTCGAAGGCCTCTTTACGGCTTTTGACTGTGCTATCTCAATGTTTTCATCAACTCTGAACTTTACGATTTTTTTGATCAGTTCCAGTGGAAGCGGTTGATCCAAAGGAAATTGTACAGAGCCTTTGGCATTTTTATAATCCGAAATAGCTTCTTTAAAAACTTCGATCCCGGATGATCCAGGGTAGAAACCGATATGATTTTTGTAACCTGCAAAGTGTACCAGATTTCCTTTTAAAATAAAAGTCGGCATGGCGTAGCTGATGATTTCTTCGGCCTTAGGTGCAGCCTCGCTTATTGCTGTACGCAGTGCTTCCAGCTTTTCCTGTGTTTCTTTTGGGAAACCGGCGATGTAATTGTCAACGTAGGGATTTTTTTTCATGTTCAGGTTTCGTGATGTTACTTTTCCTGTTCCCTCATGTTTTGGTTCAGGATATACCTAAGACATTTCAAGAACCAGAAACCGGACAACACAAAACTTTCCTGAATAGATTATTTCCCATTTGTAGCAACAATCCCTCTTCTTCGTCCTTTCAGTAGTTTGTAATTTTGATGTCCGGACATAGAAATATCCAGTTTTTCAAACATTCCCTTATCCTGAAATGCAAACCAATTGGCTTTCAATAAATACAAACTGACGTAGGAATTCGGATGAGCAGATATAAATACCCCGGTTTTTTGTATCAGATCCTCTTTTTCAATCAGTTGCTTATCAATCCAGTAATTCAGGCTGTCGGTGTTGCCTTTTTTGCGTGCATCTTTTTCTCCGGCAGCATAAGTTTTAAGTCTTTTATCAGATGGCTGCTGAATACTTTCACTAAATAACTGCCAGTCCGGATTACTTTTTGAATTGGTTACAATGGATTTTGCCAGATCAGTTGTGTCCAGTCTGATCTGTGTTCCCGATTCAAGAAAGAAAAACAGAGATCCGTTTAATTGCGAAACATGAAGCTGGTATAAATCAGGAAGCAGATCCCGGGCGAGATCGAGGTGAATGGTGTCTGAGCCCAGTTTTACAGAATGCACAATGGCCGCAAACCCTTTTTCGCGTGTCAGCAAAACTGCCTTCCGGCCACGCAGTTCACGCGGACTGAGGATGGACAATTTTACCTTTTGAGAGAATACAGATGCCTCAGAAAAGATCAAAATCACAAATAACAGAAGGTATTTTGGCATGGTCTGCTATCTGTTTCGGAATGGACGAATTGTCTATTGTTGAGTTTTGATTTAAAATATCCCTTTCATTCCTTACGAAATGCAACACTATACTTATCTTACTTTGATCTTATTAACTTCATCAATGGTTAAAACCTTATAATCAACATTCAATCTTTTGGCATTTTCTTCAACAGTTTGTTCAAAACCGGCTTCTTTACGTCTTTTATTTACATTTACAGGATCCTCAATCGGCCAGATTATCCAGGTCCATTCCGCTTTTCCGGTTGTTTTGTTTAACGTACTGAATCCGCTTGCCTGTGTTCCGTAAATCTGTTCCTTTTCGTTTTGCATGAGTGAGCGGTCTTTCATCATCGCAAATAACCGGAAAGGCAACTGCTTATTTGTCGCAGCCTTTTCAACCAGTGGTAAATACTGATCAATTTTTTCAGAATGCTGAATTACGTAAAAAACTGCCTCGTTGGATGGCGAACCTACCAGCGATTCTCCGGGATAGCCATATTGTTTAACAACAGCTTCAATCCTTGCCATATTCGATTCATCGGCTTCTGTTTGTAAAGTCCAGAGATGGTCGGACAAATTTTCCTTTTTAACATGATAAAGTGCTGCAAGCGAATCGGCTTTTTTTGTGTTACCGGCTAGCTGCATCAGTGCACGGTATTTCTGATCGAGCACGTAAATACTGTCCAGCTCTTTTTTTAGCGTAACATTGATATTTTGCGCAGTAAGCTCAAAACCGGCTGAAAGTAAAATCGTAAGGAATAGTATAAGTTTCATCTGGCTAATCGGATTGACCTAAGCGATGTTTATTTATTAATTAAAATTTTTGCACCGCCTTTCCTGATCGATTCATATACAGCGTCCAGGACGATCATGTCCTTCAATCCTTCATGACCGGTTACATTGGGATCTGGTTTATTGTTCAGAATACAATCGGCAATTCCGTCCATCTGATTGGCCTGATGATTCACATCCGGTTGGTTGATCGGACCGAGATGCGTATTTCCCCGGATAGGTCCGTAGCCAAATGCCGGATTCATTTCTGCCCAACCTTTTTCACCCATTAGATGCAATCGTTCTCCGTGATTAAAATTATAGGTACATCCGCAATTGGCAATTATTCCACTGGGGAAACCAAGCTGAAAAGTGATGGTTTCATCCACTTCTTTAAATTTTACGGGATCTGTTTTGCTTTCCTGCGCGGTTACCCAAATTGGTTCTTCACCGGTGCAGTACCGGGCGGCATTCAGGGAATAAACGCCAACATCCATCAGTGCTCCGCCGCCTGCCAATGATTTTTTTAACCGCCACTGTGTAGGATCGCCGATTTTGAAACCTGCAAAATTATTAACGTGCATGATCTTCCCAAATTCTCCGGCTTCCCGCATCCGGATCACTTCGCGCGTATGTGGTTCAAAATGAAGCCGGTAGCCAATGTAAAAACGCACACCTGCTTTTTCACAGGCGGCAATCATCTCGCGGGCTTGCTTGGCATTGTCTGCAACCGGTTTTTCACAAATGATATGTTTGCCCGCAGCAGCAATCTGCAGCACATGTTTGTGATGTAGGGAATTGGGCGTTATGACGTAAACCAGGTCGATGTCCGGGTTATTTTTTAGCTGACTTACTGTTTCGTAACTATATGTATTTTTATCAGAAATGCCATATTTCTGTTTCCAGGTTTCAATTTTGGAAGGCGTGCCGGAAATGACACCGGTAATTTTGGCCATTTTACATTCCTGCATTCCTTTGGCGACTATGTTGGCATAACCACCCAGACCCATTATTGCGACACGTAACGGTTTGTCAGCAAACGGAGCTGTCAGATCGGAAGCAACTGTGGTAAAATCCGACAAGGCAGTAACACCAAGACCTAAGGAAATTTTTTGTATAAAATCACGGCGCGAATTCATAGTTGACAAGAGTTATTGATTACCAGGAACTGATTATTGCTCTGAAAAGTGAAAATACATTAAAATCTCCTTAAAAAAGCAATGCTTTGCGATCCTAAATATCTGTTAAACAAAAAAGACTCCGGAAGTTAATCTGGAGCCTTCATACTTATCTCACTGGAAATGTTATTTTACTGCCAAAACTCTTTCTGATTTTTGTTCAGACAATTCAAAGGATTTGGTTTGTTTTTCGCCCTGGCTGGCTACTTCAATCTCATATTTTCCTGAGGCCAGGTCATCAACGTTTAAGGTACGACCAAATTTTTGCGTGTTTTTATTTACAGTTTCACGGTAAACAACATCTCCTTTTTCATTTCTAAGTAAAATTGTTGTTGATCCTTCTGCATTTACTTTGTTCACCAGGACGTTGATCTTTCCGCTTTTTGTAGAGTAAATTCCTGTTCCGAATCCGGCCGCTTTTTTTGTTTCTTTATCTTCTGCATTAGCGGTGAAAGTAGCAGTTGCAACAAGCGCCAAAGCGCAAACGAAGGTTTTGATTGAATTTTCCATGGCTTTTTATATTTTATTTTTCTGGCTGTTATAATTAAAAGAACATGACAAATATAATGGCTATGGAAGGTACTATGTATAACAAAGTACATGAGTGGTAAAGGATTGTGATCAGTGGTGTAAAATAATGGGTGAGGTTTTTTTTAATGGAAATGCGATCATCAAAAATGATCCACAATGAAGGGAAGATGGCGGTTATTGGCTGCTTTCAGCTTAAAATTTTTATATCAGTATTATTTTTTAAAGCAGTCAGAAGTTCTTTTTGAATCCGCACAAGCTCTATAAACTCATCAGTCTCATTTTTTTTATCAGTGGTTTTCTGAGTTTGTGTGCCCTGCTGAGAAATGACCAGTGATTCAACATCTGTATCTAATAATGATGCGATTTCAAAAATTTGGCCCCAGGTAAGAGAATTTTGGTTTTCACTTTCAAGCTCATTATAGCTTTGAGGAGATATTGACAGTTTGTCTGCCATAAATTCCTGAGAGAAGCCTTTCTTCGTCCGGGCCACACGTATATTTTCACCAATTCTTATCATCGAAGTATTTTTTATGGGGTGTGTCTAATTAGTTTGAATGGATAACAGACTCCGAAAATTTCTATAAAACAATTAAATAAATATAAATAAATCATATTAAGAAAACCCATAATAATTATCCGAAGGTAGTTTATAGATATGGTTCGTTGATCTCAATTGCTTTGTTATCAGTATATTGTAAAATAATATTAATTAAAACGAAAAAGGCTCCGGATGTAAATCCGGAGCCTTGCTGCTGTGTTGCTTCTAAAATGTTATTTGACTGACAAGACTCTTTCTGCTCTTTGCTCTGATACTTCGAAGGTCTTGGTTTGTTTTTCTCCTTTACTCGTAATTTCGATTTGATAGCTGCCAGTGGCTAGTTCACTTACATTGAGTGTACGGCCAAATTTCTGTGTTTTTTTATCTACTTTTTCCTGGTAAACAACATCTCCTTTTTCATTTTTAAGTAAAAGAATAGTAGGTGCATCATCGTTTACTTTTTCGACCAGGACATTAATTTTTCCGCTTTTTGTAGTGTAAATTCCTGTTCCGAATCCGGCCGCTTTTTTTGTTTCTTTATCTTCTGCGTTAGCAGTGAAAGCAGCAGTTGCAACAAGCGCCAAAGCGCAAACGAAAGTTTTGATTGAATTTTTCATGGCTTTTTATATTTTATTTTTCTGGCTGTTATAATTAAAAGAACATGACAAATGTAAGGGCTATGAAAGGTACTATGCATAACAAAGTACATGAATGGTTTTGCCGGATGACGAACGGAAATTATCGGATTTGGCGATAAAACAGCTACAAAAAAAGCTCCCGGTAAATGCCGGAAGCTTACTAAAACGATAGCAAAAAAAGACTTTTTATTCTTTTTCCACGAAGTCCATATCTTTTGTAAATGTTTCTTCAATAAAATAAAGAGCAAGCAAAGCGACGGCACTTGTTGCGACGCCAATCAGCAATGCACCCTGAATAACGCCCAGGTCAGGTTTGAACTGGACGAATAAAGCTGCAAGGGGAATGGTTGCTCCGCGAACGAAATTAGGAACTGTAGTTGCTACCGTAGCACGGAGATTGGTACCAAAAAGTTCAGCTGCAATGGTAATAAACAGCGTCCAATAGCCATTACAGAATCCGAGCATGGCGCAAAGGACATAAAATGAGAACAGATCAGTTATAGGAATTAACAGATAACCAACAACCATCGCCAGTGAAAGGATGATGAACAATCCAATTACTTTCTTTCTGCTTTTCATGTACTGGCTGAGCAGACCACTGACGATATCACCAAAAACCTGTCCGGAAAATGCCAGCATGACTGCCTTTCCCGCATTGATTCCCTCAATTCCCTTTGCAATTCCGAATTCGGGAGAAAAAGTGATCAGAATACCAACTACAAACCAGATCGGAAGCCCTATCAGGATTGCCATCAGGTATTTGGACATACGCCCCCAGTTGGTCAGGATCATCAGGATGTTGCCGCGGTCTACAGATTTTTGTTTAACCTTATCAAATATACCTGATTCGAAAACATTGAACCTCAGTACCAAAAGCAGAAGACCCATACCACCGCCTACAAAATAAGATATTCTCCAGGCAAACAAATCAGCTACAAAATAGGCCATAATAGCGCCCAGAACACCCAGTGTCGCAACCAGTGTTGTGCCGTATCCGCGTATTTCTTTGGGAAGAACTTCGGTAACCAAAGTAATGCCGGCACCCAGTTCACCGGCCAGACCAACACCCGCAATGAACCGAAGCAAGGCGTACTGATCCATGGTGTTTACAAAGCCATTTGCAATGTTTGCAAGGGAATACATAATGATTGATCCGAACAATACCGATAGGCGGCCTTTTTTATCCGCAATGATTCCCCATAGAACACCACCGATAAGCATTCCTGCCATCTGATAATTTAATAAACGAATCCCTTCTGTAAGCAACTGATCTGTTGGAACATTCAATGCTTTTAAACTGGGTACGCGCACTACACTAAAAAGAAAAAGGTCATACATATCGACCAGATAACCAAGTGCAGCCACAATGACCGGCACTTGTAAAAGTTGCGAAAGTAAAGACGGACGCGATTCGGAAGTGATGGACATGATTTAAGGGGCTATTAACCGCAGGCAGCCGGTAGAACCAGTGAAAGCTTTTGGTTAAGGGTTAGGAATTATAATCTTGGCGGTTATGCCAAATTCTACTTCAGCTGTCGGCAATTGGCTTTCAGCAAATTTTGTTAGAGTCGATCGATAAGCATACCGCCGTCCACGCCGATCACCTGACCGGTAGAGTAGGGGAAATCTCCTCTTGTAAGGGAGGCAACTGCTTTACCAACATCCTCAGGCGTTCCCCATCTCGGCTGCAAAGCGATGCCACTCTGAAACAGATTGTCATACTTCTCCTGCACTTTGGAAGTCATATCGGTAGAAATGATTCCCGGACGGATCTCATAAACCGGAATGTTGTATTCAGCGAGGCGAACGGCAAAAAGCAAATTCGTCATCGCTAAACCAGCTTTTGAAACACAATATTCTCCTCGGTTTGTAGAAGCTACGGTTGCAGAAATAGACGTTACAAAAATAATGGATGCATCAAAAGCGTGGTTGTTCTGCTTGGTGTGCGCCATTCTTTTGGCAATGTCCTGTGTAAGGAAAAACGGGCCTTCCAGATTGGTTGTCATTACTTCCTGATAATTCTCAGGCGTAGTTTCCAGAATGTCCAGCCGCACTCTTGGCGCAATACCTGCATTGTTGACCAGCACATTGATATTGCCAAAAACAGAGTAAGCCTTTTCAACGATGGCTTCCCGGTCGGCTGCAACGGCTATGTTCCCCTGGCAGTACAGTACCTCTGCTCCAAGTTCTCTTAGTTCGTCCAGTGCTTCTGCTGCACCGGTTTCGTCGCGGACACCGTTAATGGCCAGGTTAAATCCTTCTTTTGCTAGTGCTTTTGCTATTCCGAATCCAATCCCCCGGCTTCCTCCTGTGATTAAAGCTGTCTTTTTCATTTGATTTGTTCGACAAAGACTTTCCAAGACTTTGAGTTTTGGAAAGTATAAAATGTGATATTACAACGCTTCAATATTAACCCACTGGCGTTTTTCCCAGCTTTCAATACCTTTCTCAGCCAGCTGAACGCCACGTGCACCCGCTTTCAAATCCCATGGGAATGGCGTGTCTTTTACGATATGTTTCAGGAATAATTCCCATTGTGCTTTAAATGCATTGTCAAAATTTTCCTGTTCCGGTACTTTCGACCAGCCTTCAAAGAATGGGATAGGTTGTGCGATATCCGGGTTCCATACAGGTTTTGGTGTATTTCCATAATGCTGAATGTAGCAATCACGAAGTCCCGCAACAGCCGATCCATGTGTTCCGTCAACCTGCAAAGTCAGCAGGTCATCGCGGCGAACCCGAACGGTCCAGGACGAGTTGAATTGTGCGATCACGTCACCTTCCAGTTCGAAAGTTGCATAACATGCATCGTCAGCGGTACAAACGTAAGGTTTGCCGTTTTCATCAATCCTTTCAGGTATGTGCGTTGCACCCAGACAGGAAACCGCTTTTACCGTTCCGAAAAGATTGTCAAGCACATAACGCCAGTGGCAAAGCATATCTACAATAATTCCACCGTCATCTTCTTTGCGGTAATTCCACGACGGGCGCTGTGCCGGAATGCTGTGTCCTTCAAAAACCCAGTATCCGAATTCTCCGCGAACAGAAAGGATCTTTCCAAAGAAGCCGCTTTCCATCAGACGTTTTAATTTCAGCATACCCGGCAGCCAGAGTTTGTCCTGCACGACGCCGTTCTTAAGTCCGGCAGCTGTTGCCAGCTCATATAATTCAAGTGCTTCTTCGGTAGTTGTACCTGTTGGTTTTTCACAGTATATGTGTTTTCCGGCAAGAATCGCTTTTTTAACAGCAGGTGCCCTGCGCCCGGTAACCTGTGCGTCGAAATAAACCTGATAGTGCGGATCCGCCAATACCGAATCCAGGTCTGTTGTATATTTCTGAACACCGGATTGTTTACACAAAGCCTGTAATTTGCTTTCATTCCGGCCAACCAGAATCGGGTCCGGCATAATGACTTCATCCGCTGAAATCTTAACGCCACCCTGTTCGATGATTGCCTTGATAGAGCGCATTAAGTGCTGGTTGGTTCCCATACGGCCTGTTACGCCGTTCATGATAATGCCAATTGTATGCGTTGTCATTTCTTTATCAGTTAGTTATTAATGATTAGCTTTTGCGAAGCATTTACTTCGCTGACGGAAATAATTGTATTAAACTTTCTCTACGAAAGCGTTTGTAATCTCTTTAAGATAAAGGTGCTGGTCTTTGGCCCAATGGATGTTGGAGAATATTTCTACCTCACAAAAACCATTGAAACCGGTCGCTTCCACCCACCCGCGGATTTTTTTAAGGTCTATGCAGCCTTCTCCCATGAGCCCGCGGTCGTTAAGCATGTCGATGGTATTTACTTTCCAGTCGCAAACATGGTAGGCAAACAGATTTTCGTTTGCACCGCAGCGGGTAATTTCTTTTTCAAGATCCCCGTCCCACCACAAGTGATAAACATCAACGGCAACACCTACAAATGGCGACCGAAACGACTCCGCCATATCATTAGCCTGCGCAAGCGTATTAATTGCCGAGCGGTCTGCGGCGTACATCGGATGCAGCGGTTCAATAGCCAGCTTCACTTTTAATTTTTCAGCAAGTGGCAAAATAGCTGCAATACCTTCGCGGATCTGTTCCCGCGATGTCTGCATAGACTGGTCCGGCGAAGCGCCGCAAACGAGTACAATCATCGGAGCGCCCAGTGCTGCAGCCTCTTCCAGCAGTTTTTTGTTATGGTCAATGGCTTGCGCTCTTCCGGCACTGCTGGTATGCGGGAAAAAACCGCCGCGAACGTAAGAAACGATTTCCAGCCCGGCCTGACGAATGATTTCACCTGCACGGTGCGGGCCTATTCCCTCTGTAGCGTTTTGCCAGACACTGATTCCTTTTACACCGGCTGCCGCGTAATGCTCAACTGCCTCCGGCAAGCTCCATGGCTTGGTGGTAATGGTATGTATGCAGCAGCGATCTAATGATATATTATCCATTGATATTTTTTATTTGACTTAAAAGGATAAGCTCCCCATGCCCAACCCTATGCCCTAGCCCCGTACCGCTCCCAGATAAGAATAATAAGGCAAACCTTTATTGATGCGATGCAGATACAATGCTACTTCTCTTGCATGATAGTCTCCCCACATACTTGATTCCCCGCAGGCGATTTTTTGTCCCGCAGGAACATTGTCCCATCCATTTGGCTGATGGTAGATCGAATGCAGGATCAATCCCTGATGTGTCGGATCTGTGGAAAGGTATGGCTCCGCAAAAAGGCTGTCCAGTGCTGTGAGCCCGGCCTGCCAATATCGGCTTCCGTCTTCATTTTTATCATTCAGATATTTACCCAATCGCAGCATTCCCTGCGCGCCAATTGCCGTAGCAGAACTGTCAATAGGTTCAAATTCATTGTAGGGATCCGAAACGCGGGAGGTATAATCACCGAGTTTATAAAGCTGAGGCGCGCCGGTATCCCAGTAAGGAATGCCATCTGAAGCTGTATTGTCGATGTAAAAGTCACAGGTCGCTTTGGCTGCTTTCAGATAAATTTTCTCAATCTCTTCACGGCCTCCGAGCGGAGCAAGTTCTTCATCCGAAAAACTGGAAAGCGATTCAAGCTGTTCTGCAAAGCCAGTCATGGCCCAGGCCAGTCCGCGTGTCCAGGTCGTAAATCCTGAAAAACCCTGCTGCGAATTCGGGCAGCGGAAATTACCATCATTGGTATTGAAAACGCTTTCATGTGCCGTGCGTCCCCAAATATCGTAGCTGTCTCTTCCTTCACCATAAAAAACAGCATATTTAGCTGTTGCCAATGAATGGCAAGTACCTCTTTCCAGCAAACTGGTTTTTACATCGTTTTCGCCCATCAGACTGTGGCCCAATAAGTGAGAAACCATCAGCGCACGTACCGAACGAATGGTATCTACAAAAAGCGAATGTGGTCCGTTAAAAGAATGGATGAAACCCTGTCCGCCTTTGATGTTGGTCCAGCGATGCGCCTGTACCGATCCTGAAACTTTAAGTGCTACTTCATAGAAATTTCTTTCCCATGCATTTTCTTCGATCCTGCCTTCATTCATCAGGCGAAGCAAATTGCCGTAGGTACTTACATTGTTAAATCCATGATCGTGCACACCGAAATGGCTTACGTGCGAGGCCATGTTATGAACCGTATTTTTCCTGGCACTTTCCAGAAACGACTCGTCACCGGTTGCATCGAATTGTAAGACTTCCGCACCATATTGAAAACCCTGCGTCCATTCGGTCCAGCCGCGAAGGGTATATTTACCATTTACAGTAAACACCGGTGTACCTTTTGAATTGTCGTACTCTTTGGAAATAAGCTTGATTTTTTCTCCTGAAAGCTCCCACAATCTGTCAATTTTAGATTGAAGAGATGCGGCTGTAAGGTCGTTACGAATCTGCATAAGTTATCAATAGTATTATTTAGCCTTTTTATTTTTGGATAATACAAAGATATTCTCATGCTTTTGCAGTGGCAAGGTACATTTCTGATATTAAATGGCACTTTTCCGAACATGGTCGCGGTATTCGTTGGGAGTCAGTCCGGTTTTTCTTTTAAAAATCCGGCCGAAATAGGAGGGGTCGTCGATGTGAATGTGGTAAGCGATTTCTTTGCTGCTGAGATTAGTGAAAACAAGAAGCCGTTTTGCTTCCAGCAGTAGTTTGTCCAGAATATATTCCTGCGAAGGCGTGCCCAGATACTTTTTGACAATTTTGCTCAGATAGTCTGGTGAAACAGCCAGTGTATTTGCATACTGCTGAACCTCATGCATTTCCCTGAAATTCTTTTCAACCAGTTCCTGAAAACGGCCTACCAGTTCAGGAACGGAGCGGGATGAGGAATCGGCAGATTGCAATTCGTTTTGAGCGATCAGGCCGCACTTCTGAATCAGCAGGCCAAGGTATTTACCGATCAAAGACTGGTCTGTTTCATTGTTCAGATGATCAGAAACCATATTTTCCATGATGTTATGAAAATAACGTCTCTCCTCATTAGAAATGGTAATAACCGGCTGACGACGTCCGGGCTGAAAAAACGGGAATTGTGCCAGTGAAAGTGAAGCCGGGTTATAAAATGTATAAAAGTCTTCGGAAAAAGCAACGATAAATCCCTGGCACGAAGTAGAAAAATGCAGCAGATGTACCTGGCCGGGAGTCAGGAAGTGCAGGCCAGATCCCTGAACGGGATAGGAATAAAAATCGATTTCATGAAAACCCTGTCCTTCTTCGATAAAAAGAATTTCGTAATAGGTATGCCGGTGCGGTGCATCTGTGGGCAGCGGGGTGATTGGAAGTGAACCGGGAGATTCCTTTTGAATACCCGTACTGTTTTTAAAGCGGTAAATTTTCAGGGCCGGCGCTTTGCCTGGTGACTTAGGCAAGGAATGAACAGGTATCGCATCGGACATGAAAGAAAAACTGTTTTATGACTTTTTCAAATATAATAACTTTTTCAAAAGCCACATAACAAGCAAAACTACCAGTACCATTGCGATTATTGGTAAAAAAATAGCCAGTCCGGACAAACCAAAAGAAGCAACATTTTCTGCTGTGGATACGACAGGATTTCCAAAACCTGCTGTCGTTTTGGAAGATAACAGACGAAGTATACCCGTCCCCGCCTGAACGATCCCGGCTGTGCCGCCACCAACCATGAGCCCAAGTCCCCAATGCAGAACGGGGCTATCGATGTGTACAAACGATGTGGTAAGCAAGGTTCCTGCAATAACTGCGGCCGGAGTTGCAATGGTATCCAGAATGTTATCGATAAATGGAATATAGTAACCGCCAATCTCGGCTATGGTTGCGCTGAGCAAAGCAAAAAAAGCCGGCCAGGTAGCCAGCCATTCGAAACTTTCCCCAGGAGAAATCCAGCCGCTCATGGCAGCAATATTTGCGGCAAACATTGGCAAGAACACACGAAAACCGCAGCTGGCACTGAGGCCGATACCAAGACAAAGGCTTAAAAATAATTCCATTGGTCAGGCATATAATGTAAAATAGTTAAGAAATATATGTAAAAATGATGAGCAATCAGGTTTCGCAGCAGACCAGTACAGATAAGAAAGGATTTTTATTCGGCTTCGGTGACTAATTTTGGTTTTTCGTTGTTGGTTAAAGATGCGTAGTCTTTGGCTGCAAAAACATTATTTAAGTTTATTTTAAGCCAGTGAATAAGGAAACCAAAAGCGGGCAGATATTTGATCTCCCCACTCTTCGACGTTTATATGTGTTCGTTCGTCCCTATCAGAAGCAGTTTTATCTGTTGATCGGTATCATCATGCTGAATGCATTGCTGGCCCCGTTAACACCGCTTCTCATTAAATACACGATTGATACACCGATAGCAAACGGTGATTATTCCCAGCTGACTGTGATGCTGGTTCTGATGATCATTGTTACGGTTGTGCAGGGAGTTGCCCAATTCTGGAATACGTATATGTCCGGCTGGCTTGGGCAATATATCATCCGGGATATCCGGGTGCAGCTTTATCAGAAAATCGTAGGTTTAAGATTAAAGTTCTTTGACCAGACACCAATCGGACGACTGGTTACAAGAACCATTTCGGATGTAGAAACACTTTCCAACGTATTCAGTGATGGTATGGCGGCTATTGCCGGAGATATTCTCCAGTTGACACTCATTATCGGTGTGATGTTTTATACCGACTGGAAACTTTCCTTGATCAGCTTGTCAACAATTCCGCTGATGCTGTTTTGCACTTATGTTTTTAAAGAAAAAATAAAAGACTCTTTTAATGAGGTCCGGGCAGCGGTTTCCAATCTGAATTCCTTTGTACAGGAGCATATTACCGGAATGAGTATTGTTCAGATATTCAGCAGTGAAGATACCGAATACCGTAAGTTTAAGGAGATCAATGAAGTACATCGGGATGCCAACATCCGTTCCATTTTGTATTATTCTATTTACTTTCCTGTTGCCGACGTAATTGCTGCTGCAGGAACCGGTCTGGTAGTTTGGTATGGTTCGAAACAAATCCTGAACTCAGAAGTTACATTTGGTACAGTTACTGCCTTTGTGATGTTTATTAACCTGTTTTTCAGGCCAATCCGCCAGCTAGCCGATCGTTTTAATACGCTTCAAATGGGAATTGTTAGTACGGACCGAATATTAAAGTTGCTGGATAGTGATGAGTACACAGCCAATGAAGGCACTTTCGCGCCGGACACCGTTAAAGGAAAAGTAGAGTTCAAAAATGTATGGTTTGCCTACATTGATGAAGAATATGTTTTAAAAGACATTAGTTTTCAGGTAGATGAAGGCAAAACGGTCGCTTTGGTCGGTGCGACCGGTGCTGGTAAATCTTCCATTATCAATTTATTAACACGTTTTTATGACATCAATAAAGGAGAGATCCTGGTAGATGATATTGACGTGCACGATTACGAGCTAAATGCACTCCGTAAACATGTCGGCGTGGTATTGCAGGATGTTTTTCTGTTCTCGGACACCATCGAAAACAACATCCGTCTTGGCGATTTTTCTATCACGCACGACAAAATTGTGGAAGCAGCGAAGCTGGTTGGTGTACATGATTTTATTGAAAGACTTCCCGGAGGTTACAAATACAATGTAATGGAACGCGGTTCAACATTATCGGTCGGTCAGCGCCAACTGATATCGTTTGTACGTGCTATGGTACATGAACCCAAGATTATTGTGCTCGATGAAGCTACTTCCTCAGTAGATAGCGAAACGGAAGAACTGATCCAAAAAGCGATAGAAAAGCTCATGAAAGGCCGCACAGCTATTGTGATTGCACACAGACTATCTACGATCCAGGAAGCCGACAAAATCATCGTCGTCGACAAAGGGTTGATTATGGAAGAAGGTAACCACGAACAGCTGCTTGAAAAAGACGGATTTTATGCGAATCTGTACAGGATGCAGTACAAGGAGGTTTTGAAAGTTGGTTGAGAGCGAGTTAATTAAATTTTTAGATTCAGACTTTCCGAATGTAAATCCGGAAAATCTGAATTTAATCCATAGTTACTAATTCCTCCTTCCGGTATCCAACGGAATAGGCGGGGGGCCTATTAATAATTCATCGTCATTTCCACCTGAGCCTGTGCTGTCACCTTCAATTTCCAGCGAATCATCTCCGCTAGGCTGATAGTAGGTTGGGCACTGATATGTTTTACTGATCTTAAAACTTGGCTTCGGAAATGGCCCGGGCTCTATGCCAATGGATTTGTCCCGGTATATTTTTTCAAGAAAGCTACCTACAATCGGCAGCGCCGTTTTTGCACCTTCACCCAGGTTTGTCGTTCGAAAGTGAATACTGCGGTCGTCGCCGCCCACCCAGGCACCAATAACCAAATCACGTGTGATACACATAAACCATCCGTCGGAGTTATTGGAGGTTGTCCCGGTTTTACCACCGATTTCATTGCCGTTTTTGGCAACATCAAACCGCCATTTAATACTTCCGGATGTTCCGCCGGGTTCTTCTACACCACCTTTAAGCATGTGTACCATCAGGAATGCTGATTCAGGGCTGATCGCCTGGCGGTGTTCGGGCTGAAATTCCTCAATGACTTTTCCGTTGCTTTCTTCAATTTTTGTAACCAGAATAGGTTCAGTATAAGTCCCGCTGTTGACAAATACACTATAGGCAGCCACCATATCATAAAGTGAAACATCAAATGGCCCCAAACCAATGGATGGCATGGCTTCCAACGGTGTTGTAATGCCCATTTTCTTGGCATAACGAACTACGTTGCCTGCACCCACCTCATCGGTAAGTTCGGCGGTAACAGAGTTTACAGACTGTGCCAATGCCCGGCGAAGTGTCATATTAGAATAAGTAAAGTAACCCGTAGCATTTCTGGGTTTCCATTCTTTTTCCTCTCCGTTTTCCATGTATTTTTTGACGAACGGCTTATCTTCAATCTGGTCGCAGGGACTCATGTTGAACGTCGAATCGTCAATGGCAGTGGTATAAACAAAGGGTTTAAAAGTAGATCCCGGCTGTCTTTTTCCCTGTTTTACTGCATCGTATTTGAAATAATTGTAGTCAAGACCGCCCACCCATGCTTTAATCTGGCCGGTGTGCGGGTCCATGGCCATCATGCCCGCACGTAAAACACGCTTATAATAATCCAGCGAATCCATCGAACTCCAGTATCGCTTCATTTCACTGCTGTTTTTCCAGTCATAGACCGTCATGGTGTCTTTCTTATTGAGATAATAAAGTACACTATCCGGACTGGAAGGGAATTTGGCAGCAAGAGATTTGTATCTTGATGTACGTTTAATCACCGAAGCCAAAAAATCAGGGATCTCTTTTCCGTTCTCGTCAACCCAGGGATTTTGCTTGCCCCAGTGATCTTCAAATACGCGTTGAAGCTGCTTCATTTTCTGGGTCATTGCTTCTTCGGCATGTTCCTGCATCCGGGAATCAATGGTTGTGTAAATTTTCAAACCGTCGGTATAAAGGTCATAACCATTTTCATCACCCCATTTTTTTACAAAATCAACTACTGCATTTTTAAAATAATTGGCATTCCCGTCATAAGGTGTTTCAAACTTCGTTTTAAGTTCAATCGGTAAAGCACTGATCGAATCTGCCTCTTTCATACTCAGATAGCCATATTTTTGCATCTGCGAGATTACAACATTCCTTCTTTCCAGCGACTTTTTTGGATTTCGTATCGGATTGTAGGTTGTCGTTGCTTTTTGCAGACCTACCAGTACAGCGGATTCCTGGATATTAAGACTGTCGGGAGATTTGCTGAAATAAGACTTTGCAGCCGTATTGATCCCGTACGTATTATTTCCGTAATCAACCGTATTAAAATACATGGTGAGGATTTCCTCCTTGGTGAAATTTCTTTCAAGCTTAATGGCCGTCAGCCACTCTTTTGTTTTATAAATAAGTGTGCTCAGAAGCGGCACATAGCCCAGCGCACCCCTTGCTCCGCTTTTCCTGGTTTTGAACAATTTTTTGGCAAGCTGCTGTGTGATCGTGCTGCCACCTCCACGGTCGGTTCCTCCGGTTGCAATTCCCAGGGCCACACTCATCATGGCTTTGTAATCAATTCCCGAATGTCGGTAGAATCTGATATCTTCCGTGGCTACCAATGCTTTTACCAGGTTTGGTGAAATCTGGTCTGCTGCGACGGGAGTCCTGTTTTCTGTATAGAATTTTCCAATCATTACACCATCGGCCGTATAAATTTCAGACGACTGGTTCATCTTTGGATTTTGCAGATCTTCTACACTGGGCATGCTTCCCATTAACCACAGGAAGTTAGTTTCTACACAAAAAATGTAAAAAGCGACGCCTATAAAACCAAAGAAGAAAGTTTTCCAGATAATCGTGACCGGCCGGTAATAAGGAGAACTTCTGTCAAATTTGCTTCCCCACCAGTTACTGAATGAGCTTTTATTTTTCCGGTAAGAACTCAGATAGGCATCCGTTCTTTTCTTTCCTGCGATGAGGGAAAAGAATTTGTAGAAAATGAAGTTGAAAAACGATGAGACCTGTGTTCCAATGAATTGGAACATGGATTTTATTTTAATAAAAAACGATCTGATAAATTCCATCAAACGTTAAGGTTCGTAATTGCCAAAGATAAGAAAAGCCGGACATTTCTGGTTCATGTCCGGCTTTTGTAAAATTAGTCTATTCTGCTTTATTAAATTTCATTGCAACACCATTCATGCAATATCTCAATCCGGTCGGTTTGGGGCCGTCATTGAATACATGGCCCAAATGCCCTCCGCATTTGCGGCAAACCACCTCGGTACGAATCATACCATGGCTTTTGTCTGTGATCTCTTCAACATTGTCGGCAGAAATGGGCTGGAAAAAACTTGGCCAGCCTGAACCGGATTCATATTTTGTTTCAGAAGAGAACAACGGAGTCCCGCATGCAGCACAAACATAAGTTCCTTCGTCTTTATTATCATTGAACGGATGAGAAAAAGGCCTTTCTGTACCTTTTTCAAACAAAACAAAACACTGCTGTCCTGTCAGTTCTGATTGCCATTCTTCTTTGCTTTTTTCTATCTCTCTCATTTTCTTTAGTTTTTATTGTCCGAAAGTAATTTCTACTGTAAAAAGTATGCTTGTATAGCAGATAACACATTAGAACTACTTATCGTTTACTGAAAATACGTCTGATCCAGGAATCTTCCGGCGGCCAGCATTTATTCTGTGATTCCGGCGGCCTCCGGAATAATCCTGCGGATAAACCAAAGTACAGATTAAATGCCCTGGGATTGCCGATATTTAAAAGACCTGTGATGTGGTCAGTACCAATCCAAAGCGGTCCCGCTCTTCCGGCCAGTCCGAAGGAAGGTGACCGGTACCGGTTCATTAAAGTAAAAGGTACCGAAACTTCAAACCATTTATGCTCATAACGTGGAGTAACAGCAATCACGGATTCCGCCTTCATACCAAAAGCACTTTGGGGAACAAGATTCTGAACCCAAAGCGTATTGACATATACATTGGGTTTAACATTATAATCTACGCTGGCCTGAAAAGCCATGGGAAGTACAGAATAGAAATTCGGGGCTACCGAACCGCTCACACCTAAGGAAGAATTAACAGCATTAAAAACGCCTTCTGATCCTTCCATTTTCTGGAACGTGTCGTACAAAAACTTTTTGTTCTGAGCCTGAACATCCTGCTGTAAGATATAAGCCGGATTGCTGAAATGTACCCTGCCAATATCGGTAAGCGAAACAGCAACACGATACAGATATTTGTTTTTAGAACCATCCGTTTTTCTGACACCCCTTTCTGTATAGGTCATCCGGCCTATGTCAGGGCGATATTCATACACTGCGCCAAGGTCAAAACCCCAGCCACTTCCCGGAGGAGCTCCGCCCAGTAACCATTGGGGCGTTGGCCGTATGTTCTGAAATCCTTCATCGCGTGTGATTCCGTATTTTACATTGATGTCCCGGACATTGATAAACTGGCGCCTGTTTGCCCAAGCCGGATCCGGCAGGATGTCATAAGATGAATTATCGATTATAACGTGTGCATTGTAAAGCCCCAGAAGCCGTTTTACCGTTACGCCCACTTTCAGGAAATCCGTTTCATTGTCAATTACAGTTCCGCCAAAAGTCAGCGCAATTTCTCCCAGGGCATTGAAATGCAATTGCCCGGACTGCCCGTTAAAAACCGGTCCCTGTAAATCTTCCAGGCGTGTTGTTTTACTGATCAGCCTGGCCATTGGTTCTGTGATACCGCTTGCATTCAGCATGTATCTTACCCTTGTGGAAATTCCTACACCGGCACGCCCTTTAAAGAGCTGAAACATGATGGATGGCAAACGTGTATCGCCACCGGCATTCAGATATTTCTCATTTCCGTTTAATTTTTCTTTCAGATAAGATCTTGGAAAAAGCAGTGCTCCTTTTTCATTTCGGTATTTATCAGACACCGAATTGGTCATTAGGCCCAGAAAGGAATACGGTGCATCATACCTGACATGGTTGTTGGCCGTGTAAAATTGGGTTCCAATCAAATTGACATGTACACTGTAACGGCTGTCTGAAACAAAGGCAGGATTGTGATATAATGCATTGGTTCCTGCATAGTTACCCATTGCGACGCCTGGCAGGTGTTGTGTAAGGCCCTGTATACAGGCACAAAATAAAAAGACAAGTACCAGCGGCAGAATTTTTTGCATCGTGCGGTTAAAACGGTGAACCTATTGATTTCATTATCTGTGTGCAAAGAAAAGCTCTGGCAAACGTACTTGCAAAGAATACAAGGTTATGGAAAAAATAATTATTTAACTGTATTTGGAGGCATGGTTTTAATGAAGTTTTATTCAAATCACGATGCCTGCACGGCTGGGATGTGTATTTTGGTTCCGTTTAATAAAATGAATCAAAAATAATAAGTGCTAATTTAGAAGGAATTACGGAGACAGAAATTTACTTATAATAGGTGTATGTTTTGTTAATTAAAACAATGACCATATATTGTTCTGTAAATTATTGTTATATACTTATTCAAATTTTGTATTGTATGAATTTCTCATTCTCCGACTATCAAACTGAAAATTTCTTCGATGAGATGTTTGGCCCCGATGGGGAAATCCGTTCAGGCTACGAGCATCTGAAAAATAAATTTGAAAATCTGACACACGAGGATCTGACCAACCGCCAGCTTGCTACAGAACGTGCACTGCTGTCGATGGGGATTACCTTTAATGTATATTCAGAGGGGGAAGGTACCGAGCGGATTATGCCGATTGATATCATTCCCCGTGTCTTGCCCAATGCGGAATGGGAATGGCTGGAGAAAGGTCTCAAGCAGCGTATTAAAGCGCTGAATATGTTTATTGATGATGTTTACAATGATCAGAATATATTAAATGACGGTGTTGTTCCGCGGGAGCTGATCGAGTCTAGTAAATGTTTTTTAAAACCGTGTATCGGGCTGAAACCGCCAAAAGGAATCTGGTGCCATATAACGGGTACTGATTTAATCAAAGGTGATGACGGAACGTTTATGGTACTGGAAGATAACCTCCGGTGTCCTTCAGGCGTTTCTTATATGCTGGAAAACCGTGAGTTATCGAAACAGATATTTCCGGATGTTCTGGCCAGAACGGGTGTAAGGCCGGTCTCTGATTATCCGACCAGGCTTCTGCAGATGCTTCAGCACTTGGCTGACCGCCCTAATCCAACCATTGCTGTGCTGACGCCGGGTATTTACAATTCGGCTTATTTCGAACATTCTTACCTGGCTCAGCAAATGGGAGTGGAACTTGTTGATACGCGCGATCTTGTTGTATCAGATGGTTATGTGAAGATGCGTACAACAAACGGCCTTCAGATTGTAGATGTTATTTACAGGCGGATGGATGATGTGTTTATCGATCCCGAAGCATTCAACCCGGATTCCCTGCTCGGTATTCCCGGTATTTTTGAGGTGTACAAAAAAGGGCGTGTAGCTCTGGCAAATGCTCCCGGAACCGGTGTAGCGGATGATAAAGTGGTTTATGCTTATGTGCCGAGAATTATTAAATACTATCTACAGGAAGAAGCAATTATTCCAAACGTGCAAACCTATATTTGCGGCGAGAAAGAGGACTTCGATTACGTAATGGAAAATATTGAAAAACTCGTTGTAAAAGAAGCAAATGAGGCGGGTGGTTACGGAATGCTGATCGGCCCTAAGGCAACGGAAGAAGAGCATGAAGAGTTCAGGCAGAAAATAAGAAACAACCCAAGGAACTACATTGCCCAGCCAACCATTTCCCTGTCAAGAGTTCCTTGTATGGTTGATGGCCACGCGGAGGGAAGGCATGTGGATTTAAGGCCATACATACTTTACGGTGATGATATCAGCGTAATTCCCGGGGGATTAACCCGGGTTGCGCTCCGGAAAGGGTCACTGGTGGTAAATTCTTCGCAGGGCGGAGGAGGAAAAGATACCTGGGTTTTATATTAAGTTAATGTTGACAGTTGCTGGCAGGCTGTTAACATGATTAGTATGGTTCATTCATGAATTGGCCATACTGATTATTAATTTTTTGCCGGAGCTGTTAACATTAATTATAGTAATTAAAATCAAATACCATGCAACGTGAAATAACAGGTTGGCATAGTCCCTCATTAAATAAAGATATGGAGGTTGCCGTGTACGGTCACTATGGCTTTGCACTCTTATTAATCCCAACTGCTGCTTCCGATTATCTGGAATATGAACAAAATGGTCTGATAGAAAGTATTAGGCCGTTTATAGACTCAGGGAAAGTAAAAGTATATTGTATCAATAGCATCAATTCGGAAAGCTGGCTCAATCCTTATATGCATGGTTACGATAAGGCCGTCAGGCACCAGGCATATAACGATTATGTAATCAAAGAGGTGATTCCTTTTATCAAGGATACAAGCAGTCCTACCAATGAAATTATAGCAGGAGGAGCTTCATTTGGTGCGTTTCATGCAGCTAATCTGTTTTTCAGACATCCTGATTTTATCAATGGAATTATCGCCATGAGCGGATGTTATGACCTGAGTGCTTACACGGATGGCTATTATGACGACAATGTATATTTTAACTCACCGGTCCACTATCTGGCTCAGTTAAAAGCAGAGTGGCATTTGTCTCTGTATCGCCAAAGCAGGCACATTCATTTTATCAGTGGTTCCGGAGCGTATGAAATGCCTGAATGCTCACGCCAGATTTCGGCTATTCTGAATTCAAAAAATGTTCATAATGAACTGGACATCTGGGGCACAGATATGCCTCACGAGTGGTGGGTTTGGAACCGCATGCTGCCGCATTATCTGGAAACGAGGTTTTAGACTTGTGAGAGATAAGATGTGAAATGCATTATAAGTGAAATGTATCTTATAGTAAAATGTGAAATGTAAAAAGTGAGATGTAGCATACTTGGCTTTCACATCTCACTTTTTACATCTTACATCTCACTTATTTACCATTATGCTCCTTCAAACTGCCGCAGGAATCTTACATCATTTTCAGTAAACAAACGAAGGTCGTTGATGCCATATTTTAGCATTGTGATCCGCTCAATTCCCATTCCGAAAGCAAATCCGGTATATTCTTCACTGTCAATTCCCACGTTTTCTAAAACATTTGGATCCACCATTCCGGATCCCGCAATTTCTACCCAGCCTGTGTGCTTGCAAACATTGCAGCCTACCCCTTTACAGATAAAACAGGTCACATCAATTTCTGCACTGGGTTCGGTAAACGGAAAATAAGAGGGGCGCAGGCGGATCTTTGAATCTTTGCCAAACATCTCCTTTGCAAAATGATAAAGTGTATCTTTCAAATCTTTAAAGCTTACATTTTTATCAATATATAAACCTTCTACCTGATGAAAGACGCAATGCGCGCGAGCGGAAATTGCTTCATTCCGGAATACGCGTCCTGGCATGATGGAACGTATCGGTGGCTTTTGCCTTTCCATTAGTCGCACCTGAACATTGGATGTATGGGTGCGAAGCAGCACGTCATCCTTCACTGCACCTTCGCTTTTAGATATAAAAAACGTGTCCTGCATTTCACGGGCAGGGTGGTTATCGGCAAAATTAAGAGCACTGAAATTATACCAGTCTGTTTCGATTTCCGGTCCGTAAGAAACATTGAATCCCATACGTTCGAAAATTTCGATTATTCTGCGGCGTACAATCGTCAGCGGATGTAAACTTCCCTGCTGATTAGGTACAACCGGTAAGGTAAGGTCAAAATCAAGCAGTGGGCTCGCATCTGTTGCATTCTCCAGGGTTGTAGAAAATTCCTGAAAACGGTTCTGAGCCAAATTTTTCAGAACATTAAGTTCCTGTCCAACTGCTCTGCGCTCTTCCTGAGGAATATTTTTCAGTCCGTCGAATAATTCTGTTACAATACCTTTTTTACTGATGTATCGCATCCGGAATGATTCCAGCTGCTCTTTACTGACAACTTCTGTCTGCTCGATTTCTGATATTAATTCTTTTACCCGGTCGGTAATCATAGTATTATAGTTTAATAGGAGTCAGAATAAGCCATAATAAACAGCAGTCTTTTCCCGGCTAAGTTTCAATTTCTGGTTACACCATCTGCTGATAAAGCAGAGGTGATTTATTAAAAACAGCTGCAAATATAAATAATGTTCATCGGGTAAGATATGTAATTTCGAAAGCCCAGGCTATTTCTTCTGAAACAAGTGCTTTTCTATGTAATTTTGATATACGTAAAATTACGTGTTTTAGTAAGTTTGGTTACGTCTTTTCATTTATTAACTAAAATTAAAAATCTAATTATCAGTTACTTATAATTGATCGCGTAGATCTACGTATTTTTTGATCCTTGCCAGGTTGGTAAATTTGACTTAGAAATTAAGATCAACGCAATTCAACCTAGATATGAAAAATTTTGCTTCATTTCCTATTCAAAACCTGCCGGATTCATGTGCGGGGAATAATACAGCATATATCTCAGTTCAATCCATGGGGCGAACAGTCTTTTTATCTCCTGACGTAATTATGTTTCTGAAAGGTGAAGGCAATTATACCTACATATATATATTCGGCGGAAAAAAATATCTGGTATCAAAAACCCTTAAATCATTGATATGTAACCTGAAAGAAAATTTTATAAGGGTACATAAATCATATGTTGTCAATATGGATTATGTTGTAGAGCGGATTGAAGACGATCGTCTTCTGAGAATGTCATGCGGGAAAGAAGTAAGTGTCTCGCGAAGAAAAATAAAAGAAATCTCAGGAATCCTGGATCATACAAATTTGCTGATCAGTGCATAAGATAAGGTGAATTAAATTAGTGGGTTATTTATAAAAACAGCAGCCATCGCTTTGATCGAAGGCTGCTGTTTTGTTTATAAATATTATTTCAGGTCAGAATAGTTTGATACCCAAAGTTACCTGCCAGGATGAGATTTTCTGTTTAACAGAAGCGTTGCCGCCAGCAGGCTGGCCGTCCAGCTGGAAATCAGCCAGACTGGTAAATGAGCCTTCTTTTCTTACATCAAGACTTATACTGCCGATATCAAGTCCTGCACCGAGCTGGTATCCGAAGGTAGCCTGAGACAGTGCATCGTTAAAATTGGATGTATATTGCTCAAAAGCATCACGCAGCCGCTGATTGTCTCCGATACGGAAAGAGGTTACCGGTCCTGCAAGAATGCGTACAGGCCCGCCTTTTAACCCTATCAGAAATGGCACATCAATATTGCTGTATTTAATGTTCACTGTTTTTGTAACAGGTACTTCCCGGTCGTTCTGGATAATGTCAAAAGAACCTCCCTTAGTGGAAACTAAAACTTCGGGCTGTATAAATATTGTACGGCCGAAACGCATATAAATTCCGCCTACTGCACCAGTCCTCGTATTAAAACTCTGTTTCAGATTATCCTTTACCGTTTTTCCATCATAACCCAGATACGGATTACCGCTGTCGTCGTAGCGTGTGGTAAAAACATCTCCCATTGTCAGGCGCGAAAGATTCACTCCTCCCTTAATACCAATAGCAAAACCTTTCTTTTGCGCCTGCGCAGCGGTTACACCAACAAGGCATAACAGACAAATGCAGGCTAATTTTGTCAGGATGTTCATGAATAATATAAATTATAGTAAAAACCGGTTAATAACGCCAAAAAGAAAAAAATTATACCCGTGCCATTTATTTTTTGATTTAAAGGTACAGAGATAGTCGTAATGGATGTTTTTTTGTACTATTTTGTTGTTTGTTAAAGACCAAATTAATTTTAACATACTTTATGGCGAAAGCTAAAACAGCTTATTTTTGTCAGGAATGTGGGTACAATTCACCCAAATGGGTGGGAAGATGTCCCTCCTGCGGCGAATGGAATACATTGGTTCAGGAAGTTATAGAGAAAGAAGATAAAAAGCCGACGGTAACCTGGAAATCTGTTAATCTGGCGAGCAAACCAAAGGCAATTACTGAAATCCAATATGAAAATGAACCGCGTATTGCGACTGATGACCAGGAGCTTAACCGCGTTTTGGGAGGAGGAATTGTACAAGGTTCACTGGTTTTGATCGGCGGAGAGCCAGGGATCGGAAAGTCAACGCTGATGTTACAGATTGCACTGACGCTTTCTAATAAAAAGGTGTTGTATGTATCAGGGGAAGAGTCCGAACAACAGATAAAGATGCGGGCTGAGCGGATGGAATCCCAAAGTGATAACTGCTATATTCTCACTGAAACGCATACAGAAAATATATTCAGACAAATAGAAGAATTCAAACCTCAGGTATTGGTTATTGATTCCATCCAAACCATGCAGTCTGCCTATATTGAATCCGGAGCGGGCAGTGTTTCGCAGGTTCGTGAATGTACTGCAGAGTTTATGAAATATGCGAAGGACACCGGTGTGCCGGTTTTCCTGATCGGGCATATTACAAAGGATGGCTCGCTTGCCGGTCCGAAAGTACTGGAACACATGGTTGATACCGTATTGCAGTTTGAGGGCGACAGACATACAACTTATCGCATTTTAAGAACGATAAAAAACCGTTTCGGAAGTACTTCTGAGCTGGGAATTTATGAAATGCACGGTGCAGGGCTGAGGCAGGTCAATAATCCTTCCGAGATACTGATTTCCCAGCGTGATGAACCGGTAAGCGGAATTGCAATCGGTTCGATGATGGAGGGTAACCGGCCGCTACTGATTGAAATCCAGTCGCTGGTCAGTGTGGCAACATACGGGACTCCGCAAAGAAGCAGCACCGGTTTTGATTCCAAACGTCTGCAGATGCTCCTGGCGGTCCTGGAAAAACGTGGTGGCTTCCGCCTTGGTGTTCAGGATGTTTTTTTAAATGTTGCCGGAGGTTTAAGAGTGGAAGATCCGGCCATAGACCTTTCTGTAATTGCATCACTGGTTTCGTCCTATGAGGATAAATTCATTCCGGCATCTGTAGCATTTGCTGCTGAGGTAGGCCTGGGCGGAGAAGTCAGGGCCGTCAACAGGATTGAAAGCAGAATTGCGGAAGCTGAAAAACTGGGTTTTAAAAAAATCTACATTTCAAAATACAACAGCAAAGGCCTGGATCTGGAACGGTCCAAGATCAGGATCATTCCGGTAGCACATCTGGATCAGCTGTTTATGGATTTGTTTCTCGGACAATAGGCTAATTATCCATGGTTCACGCAGCGTGAAGGTGCAGAGACTGTGGAAATTTTTTGAATAAGTGAAAAATCAGTATTTGGCATAGAAGGCTCGTAACTTGTTTGTCAGTCTGTCATAAAGCGGTTTACTGAATTCAACAAAAAGTTGCTGGGGCGGGGGAGGAAGCAATTCCTGACTTTTACAAAGTCTGAGCTGTGCGTCAGTCAATGCACGCTCATCTCCGCTAAAACTGCCCCACTCGCACATCCAGTCATATTCACCCTGAAATTTTTCCTGATCAACGGTGCGCTTTGTCTGAAAATCCCGGATCTGCATATCCATTAATCCTGCTGAATGTATGGTTTTACGGTTTTGGGTCAGTTTTGCTGTTACTTTTCCATAAACCGGAATCTTAATTTTGCGCACTGTCTTTTCACCGGTTATTACACTGTCTTTACCGGTTACAGTCTCAGTTTCTTTTTCAATAAGGGTTTGCCCAACCACGAAATCATCAAATTGTAACGTTACGATATGATCAGGTCGCAGTTTATATTCATTGGCTTCCTTTGGGGTATAGAACCGGACAAACTTATTCAACCGCTTATTGGTGCGCAGAAATTCATCTATCCTGTCCTGGAAATATTCGTTACTGAGTTTATACACTTTTGAAGTAACGCTTACCTGTTCAACAACCACTTTAAAAGAGGCTATTTCATAAGCCAGATCCAGTTTCCTTTGTACATCCATAAAACCAGGGATAATGGCATCGGCTTTTTCAAAATGTTCGTATGCTTTACGGGCGCTTTCCCGATCACCATCGGCCAGTAATTTTTCTGCTTGCTGATAGCGTATTGCTGCTGCCTTCTTTCGTGCATCCTGTTCTTCATTTTCAAAACTTTGTGCATTAGTCAGTGTCATGCAGGCGTTACACCGGCTGATCGTTCTGTATAGTTTGTTTAGTGCCGTGTATGAATGTAAACGTTGTTCCCAAATGAACTGATCGGAAGAAGCAAGACTTCTTTTTATATTTTCCAGATGCTGTTCAAGTGCGGCCGCATAGGCCTGTTTCAGGGTTTCGGCTGATGAGGAATGTGTAGGATTGTCTTTTAGTTTTTCAACGGCACGTAATACCGAGTCATCAAAATTGCCCCGTTTTAATGATTTTTTTGCTGACTGGCATCCTGAGAAAGTCAGGATTATAAACAGGAAGATATATGAAACGAAGAACGGGCTTTTCATTACGCTGACTGAAAGGACTTATATGGTATTTTTCAGTCAAAGGTCTTAAAAATTTATCTCATTTTTGCGTGCTTCACCAAATATGCCATTAGCACCGGATCGAAGCCTTGTGTAATATCAGCGTCTATAAAGTCAATTTTATACTGTCCGCATTTAAGCTTAAGTTTCTGATAAAAATCTCCGACAAACTTTTGATACGAATCTCTGACCTGATCGGGCTGTACTTTTATTTTCTCTCCGGTTTCCAGATCAATAAATTCATAGGGACGGTTTTCAAAAGCAAAGGTTTCCTCTGTTTTTTTATCTGTTACGTGAAAAAGAAGTACTTCATGCAAATTGTGCCGCAAATGCTGCAGGGCGGAAAAAATCCGGTCGGCATCTTCCAGATTATCAAACATATCGCTGAAAATAACGACAAGAGAGCGTTTATGAATTTTTTCTGCAATCTGATGAAGAACTGTTGCCACGGAGGTTTTCTGCATCGGCTTTTCGCTTTTTAGCAGATTATTCAGTTCCAGCATGATCTTGTGAACATGGGAAGGCGTTGACTTAACAGCGGTTTGCACTTCAATATTTTCAGAGAATGTACATAAACTAACCGCATCTTTCTGCTTTTGAAGTAAATAAGTAATGCTTGCAGCAGCCATCACACTAAAAGTCATTTTGCCAAAGTCCGCTTCCGGATAGTACATAGACGAAGAGGTGTCTATCAGAATATGGCAGCGCAAATTTGTTTCTTCCTCGTAACGCTTGGTATATAAACGGTCGGATTTTGCAAAAACCTTCCAGTCAATGTAGCGTGTGGACTCGCCGGTGTTGTATAATTGATGTTCGGCAAATTCAACGGAAAATCCGTGAAAAGGAGATTTGTGAAGTCCGGTTATAAAACCTTCAACCAATTGCCGGGCGAGAAATTCCAGATTTCCGAATGCTCTTACTTTCGTTAAATCCAGTTCCCGGGCACCCATATTCAATTTTAATTAGTCGTTTAACCTTCTTTTCATTGCCATGATCTTGCCCGACGCCGGATCTATTTCTTCATTCTTGTCCAGCAAAACCATTCCTTCCATTCCAACAACACGTATTGCGACATTGCCGATTCCCTTGGCAACAATTCCTAAAACGTTGGCAGCCTCTTTACTGATATCAACCAGGCGGCTTTTTGAATAGGGGCCTCTGTCGTTTACACGGACAATTACTTTTTTATCATTATCCAGATTCGTGATTTCTAGCATCGTATTATGCGGGTAGGAGCGGTGCGCAGCGGAAAGTTCAGTGCTTTTATGAATTTCTCCGAAAGAGGTTTTTCGGCCATGAAAACGACTTGAATAGTAGGAGGCGCGTCCGGTTTCTGTTTTACCAAGTGATACCTGAGCGAATGTGTCGGGCTGCCAGGCAAGGGCAAAAAAGAACAGAATCAGAATCCGAGGATAAGTCATATCTGAGGGTTTTGATGGAACATAAACAAGGTTTTAGTAACCTTATCTTATTTCTAAAACTGGTGACAGAACTGAGAAAGAAGTCACGGATTTCTCAAAAGTAACAGATTTATCGGAGAAGTGTATACACTGGTCCGTTAAAGTGCAAAACATTTATCGAAAAGTATATTTTTCTATGTTTCCTAATTGCTAATATATTGGTGTTTTTTTGTTCGCAGCAATAAAGTTTCTATTTTAGCGTTTGGAAACCTATTTAAAACAAAAGATAAGTGGAAGACAGAGAGCAAATCTACTCCAAAAGGGTAAGGGCAGGAAAACGGACTTATTTCTTCGATGTTCGCTCTACGCGATCTAACGATTATTATCTTACTATTACAGAAAGCCGTCGTCATCCTCAGGGAGACGGTTTTACGTACGAAAAGCATAAAATGTTTTTGTACAAAGAAGACTTTGATAAGTTTGTTGATGCATTGAAAGATGCCGTTGATCACGTGAAAACGGAGTTGATGCCGGAAGTTGACTTTTCTCAGTTTGAAGCCAAACCGGAAGAAGCGGACGCTGTTATCGGGGAGTCGGATTTAAAGTGGGAGTAAAACTTTACGTTTCCTGAATGAAGCCTTCGGAATCTATTGCGAAGGCTTTTGGTTTTTGTACTGGCTATATAGTAGTTTTGTATTGAAATTATTATTTGGCTGACAGGCAGTTCGTTTCATTTTCCGAATACTGTCTGCTTTTAACTGCATACAATTATAATATGAGTCTTCAATGTGGGATTGTAGGATTGCCAAACGTAGGTAAATCCACTCTTTTTAATGCTATTTCTACCGGTAAAGCCGAAGCAGCCAATTATCCTTTTTGTACCATCGAACCCAATGTTGGGGTTGTTACCGTTCCTGACGAACGGATAGATATTCTGATTGGTTTGGTAAAACCGCAAAAGACAATACCGACCATTATCGAATTTGTTGATATTGCCGGGTTGGTAAAAGGCGCGAGCCAGGGAGCTGGTTTGGGAAATAAATTCCTGGCCAATATTCGTGAAGTAGATGCCATCGTGCATGTAGTTCGCTGTTTCCAGGACGAAAACGTCGTTCACGTGGAAGGACGGGTTGATCCGGTTTTTGATAAGGAAATTATCGATATCGAGCTTCAGCTGAAAGATCTGGAATCGGTTGAGAAAAAAATGCAGAAGTCTGAAAAAGGAGCAAGAGCTGGCGATGCGAAAGCGAAACTGGAACTTGAATGGCTGAAAAAATACAAGGAAACGCTGGAATCTGGTAAAAATGCCAGAAGTCTGGAAATTGACGCCGAAACCAGAGAAGCTGTTATTGGTGATCTGCAGCTATTGACGGTGAAGCCGGTACTATATGTAGCCAATGTGGATGAAGATTCGATGCTTACGGGTAATGAATATTCAGAGAAACTGCGTGAAGCAGTGAAACATGAAGGTGCGGAAGTAATTGTTCTTTGTGCTGCTATTGAATCCCAGATTTCTGAAATCGAAGATCCGGAAGAGCATGAAATGTTTTTGGGTGAATATGGTTTGAAAGAATCAGGTCTGAGTAAACTGATCAAAGAATCGTATAAACTTTTAAACCTGATCACTTATTTCACCGCTGGTGTTAAAGAAGTAAGAGCGTGGACAATCGTGAGAGGCTGGAAAGCCCCACAGGCTGCGGGTGTTATTCACAGCGATTTTGAAAAAGGATTTATCCGTGCGGAAGTAATCAAAGTAGCTGATTACGAAAAATATAAAACAGAAGCGGCTGTAAAAGAAGTTGGTAAAATGGCTGTTGAAGGAAAAGAATACGTGGTGCAGGATGGTGATATCATGCATTTCAGGTTTAATGTGTAAATTCTGAAAGGATTAACACTGAAAGCGGAGTTTCATAAGGAGCTCCGCTTTTTTTGTATCTTACCTTCTCCGATTCCACTCCACAGTCCTGTAACCAACCAGCAGATCCGATCTTCCCGCCTGCGGCCGGTAGTAAACCAGAATATCGTAATCGTTTTCTGTTGCCACATAATTACCTTCAATGAAACCTTCATCCGGTTTTTTATCTGCACCGCGCACAACAGTATAATCATAATTAATAACACCTTGTTTTAAAAATATTTCTGCTTCGTAGGCATTGATGTCCGGATTGAAAGTCATTTTATTCCGGTCATTCAGCTGCCATAAATTAAAAGCGCCGTTAACATAAAAGGTAGCATCCGGATCTTCTTCTGTGCGCAACGTGAAAACGACGGGTGTGTAATCTGCTTCCACACTTCCACGACCTGATTCCCGCTGGTCAACGATGTACTGTCCGTTAAAATCATCGATCTGAAGATAGGAACTTTCTGCTCGGGACTTGTCGGGAAAGAGGATAAGCTTGGTAAAATCTCCTGTACGCTGTAATTCCTGAATACCGTATCCTCTGGCTGATAATGTTCTGCTGTCAAAATACCGGAACTCATTGCCGCCGGGAAACGTGTTTTCAAGATTAAAAAAAGTGTATTCCAGTTGCTGATCAAACGGCCTGACATTGGTTGGTTTGAAACCGGTTTTGATCTGGTCCCAGCGCATGTTTTTACGAATAACTACTTTTAAATCCGTTTGCGGAGCATTGAGCGGAAATCCTTTGTAATCAATTTTAAAATCGATTTGCTGATCCGAAAACTGCTGACTAATTCCTTGTGAAAATCGTGCTTCGGCGGTGATTCCTATTTTGGGTTCGTAAACCATGAATCTTCTGGAAATGACCGGTTTTTTATCGCCATCCCGGTACACAACCAAAACATAATTTCCTGAAATTTTTAACCTTGGCACTTCAAACCGGTAATGAAAGTAAGGGACCTTGGTGCTGAAAGACTGATCATATGTACTGATCGGATATTCGTTGTATTGAAGCGTGTATTCAATATCATTCAGGTTGGACTTGGTCCAGTCGGCATTGCAATGAATGATCTTGGCCCGGTAACCGGCAAACGAAGCTGTCAGATCATCATATTCCAGGATCAGCGGAAATGTACTTTGTAGTGGAATGATGGGTGTGGTGAGCAATCGTCTCGGATTTTCGATGTCATCAATTCCGGGATAAAGAAGTACTGTTGCAATTTTGGAATCATATATATAATCTTCCAGGCGCACATTCGCATTTTGTGCATGGGCAGTTGAAAAACAGAAACTTAATAAAATCAGAAGAGAAAGACGCATAGACCGTTTTAGAAAAATAAACGTTACCTTTTTATAATATTGTGTAAGAAACAAACTGAAATGGCTATTTCACAGAAATAACTATTTTTGTTTTATAACTTTAAGATTATGACAGCACAGCCACAAAAACTTTATTCAGAAGAAGAGTATCTGGAAATGGAGCGTGAAGCCGATTATAAAAGCGAATATTATCGCGGAGAGATATTTGCGATGGCGGGTGCGGGGCATAATCACAACCGGATTAATGAAAACATTTCAGGCTTGTGCTACACTTTTCTCAAAGGAAAATCCTGTCGCAGTTATTCCCGGGACCTCAGGGTACACATTCCTGAAAATGGATTATATACTTATCCGGATTTTCTGATTGTTTGTGGTGAAAATAAATTTCGTGATGATAAAAAGGATACTTTATTGAATCCGGTTGTGATAATTGAAATCCTTTCTGAAAGCACTTCTGCCTACGACAGAGGAGAAAAGTTCCGTTTTTACCGAAGTATAACATCTCTGAAAGAATACGTTACGATCAATTCTTCATCCGTTTCCGCCGAAGTTTTTAGAAAAAATGGAGAAAATAACCTTTGGTTTCTTTCCTCAGACGCTTATAGTTTGGAGGAGTCCATTGTGTTGTCCAGCGTGGACCTGAAATTAAATATGACAGATATTTATGACCAGACGGAAGGTTTAATTCCTGTATAATGCTGATAAACTGCAACAAAAAAGGAAGCCCAAAGGCTTCCTTTTTTGTTACTATAAAGCCGGTCAGATCAACCTGCCAGTTCTTCAACCTGGATCATGGCGTTTTCCCATGCTTCCGTTGCTTTATCCAGCTTTTGTTTCAAATCTGCATAGGTACGGTTCAGGTCAGCTAAAGCCTTTGAGTCGTTGTAAACGGAGGGCTCTGCCAGTTTTGCCTCCGTTGCTTTTTTGTCGATTTCCAGATTGTTAATGGTCATTTCCAGTTCTTCAACCTGCTTTTTTGCCTTTTTTACTTTTTGAGCATCTTCATTGGAAATATGGCGGCTGTTTGTTTTCTGTACCGTTGGCTGAGGGGCGCTTTTGCCTTGTGGCGGAGCACTGCTTACAACTGCCTTGGCACTTGTTGCTGACTGCAGTCCGCGTTCTTCAACCCAAACTTCATATTCCTGATAAGTTCCGGGATATTCTTTAATCTGATGATCTTCAATATACCAGATTTTATTGGCTATGTTTTCGACAAAATACCTGTCGTGGGAAACGACGATGTAGCTGCCTTCATATTGCTGTAGCGCCTGGATCAGGATATTCACCGACTGCATGTCAAGGTGGTTGGTAGGCTCATCGAGCAACAGGAAGTTCGCTTGTGAAAGCAATACCTTGGCTAATGCAACACGCGATTTTTCCCCTCCGGAAAGTACTTTGATCTTTTTAAATACATCATCTCCTGAAAAAAGAAAGCAACCAAGAACGGTTCTTAGTTCTGTTTCTGTTTTGGTGGAATTGGCATATTTAAGTTCTTCAATCAGGTTATGATTGATGTTCAAAGATTCCAGCTGATGCTGTGCGTAAAACGTGAACATCACATTGTGTCCCAGTCTGCGCTTTCCTTCAATGGGTTCGTCCCCGGCAACCACGCGTAGAACCGTCGATTTTCCGCGTCCGTTTGCGCCGATAAGTGCAATTTTATCACCACGTTCCATCGTTACGTTGGTGCCGTCAAGAATAACCTTCTCACCGTAGGCTTTGGATGCGTCTTCCAGCTGGAAAACATGGCGGCCCGGCTGTGTGGTAAACTGGAAACGGAAATGAACTTTTGCATTTTCGTCCACCACCTGATCCACAACTTCCAACTTGTCAAGCGCTTTTACCCGGCTTTGTACTTGTTTGGACTTGGTTGCTTTGGCCTTAAAACGCTCAATAAATTTTTCTGTTTGTCGGATTTTGGCCTGTTGATTCTCATAAGCACCACGCTGAATTTCATTGCGCTGGTCTTTTTCTTCCAGATAATAGGAATAGTTTCCGGCATAGTAATTCAGTTTCCCATTTGCAACTTCAACCGTAACGTCAATGGTATTATCAAGGAATGCCCTGTCGTGAGATACCACGATAACAGCTCCTTCATAGTTCTGTACATATTTTTCAACCCACTGAATAGAAGGTAAGTCCAGGTGGTTGGTTGGCTCATCGAGCATCAGTAATGAGGGTTTCTGCAAAAGCAACTTGGCCAGCATTACCCGCATACGCCATCCCCCGGAAAACAACCGAAGCGGTCTTTGCAAATCGTCGGTAACAAAGCCGAGTCCTTCAAGAATTGCTTCTGCTTTCGACTGAATGGTATAACCGTCCAGCGCTTCAAATTCATCCTGAACACGGGCAAGTTTATCAACCAGTTCATCCTTATAATCATTTTCCATGTCGTGAAGGATCTTGTCAATCTGAACCTGAAGGTGGTTCTGACGTTCAAAAGCCTGCAAAGCAACGGAAAGGATCGATTCATCACTTTGATAAGAAAGCAAATCCTGATTCAGAAATCCGATAGTACAATCTCCGGATTTTGATATAGAGCCGCCATCAGGCTGGAACTCGCCGTTGATCATCCTGAGCAGGGTTGACTTTCCGGTTCCGTTCAGACCAATGAGGCCGATTTTTTGTTTTGGCTTGATATGGAGCGACGCACTATCGTATAAAGCACGGTCGCCAAGAAAATAACTGAGGTTCGTAATCGCGATCATGCCGCAAAGGTACGGTTAAAGATGGAGATAGTAAAAAGCTAATTGTTGGAATAGTTATAAATCAGACAGTAAGTCCGGAATTTGACATTATTATTGTAAATTTGATTGTATAATATTCAATATTAATAGAAATGAATTACACCTATAAACTTCGTCTTTTACCGGAACCTGATGGCGGATATACTGTTTTTGTTCCTGCACTTCCGGGTTGTATTACTTATGGAGAGAATATTGATGAAGCTATTGAAATGGCAAAAGAAGCTATCAGTTTATATGTTGAAGAGCTAACAGAAAGAGGAGAACCTATTCCTGATGACAGCAATACATTGGAGTATTCTCTTAGCTTGGTTGCATGAATTTAACATCCAAGTATCTCATAAAACTTTTAGAATCAAACGGATTCATTTTTCGTAGAGCAAAAGGATCTCACCACATTTATTACAACGAAGAATTAAACAAAACCGCTGTTGTTCCTGTTCATGGTGGAAAAGACCTTAAGAAAGGTACATTTTTAAGTATTTTGAAACAGGCAGGAATTGAAATAAATAATAACTAAATGAACAATCTCTTTCCCGTATTTCTTAAACTTGAAAATCTGCATACGTTAATCGTTGGCGGAGGTTATGTAGGTTTGGAAAAAATTACAGCTGTTCTGGATAATTCGCCTCAGGCGAAGGTAACGCTGGTATCTCCTGAAATCAGGACAGAAATCAGGGAAATAGCAGCATTTAACCCGCAAATTACACTGATTGAAAGAAAGTTTGATGACAGCGATTTCCTGGATAAGGATTTAGTTATCGTTGCCACGAATGATAAAGAGGAAAACAGGCGCATCAAAGTAGCTGCCCGCTCCTTGCATATCCTTTGCAATGTGGCTGATACACCCGCATTATGTGATTTTTATCTGTCTTCCGTAGTCAGAAAAGGAAATCTGAAAGTTGCTATTTCAACAAATGGTATGTCGCCAACTATGGCCAAGCGACTGAAAGAAGTTCTTAATGAAGCACTTCCTGATAATCTTGAAACAGCCATGGAGCAGCTCAAAGCAGTTAGGGATATGCTTAAAGGAGATTTTGCATATAAGGTGGATGAACTTAACCGGATTACTTCTGTTTTGGTAGAAAAAAATAATCAGCACTCCTAAGATTGAGGTTGTTCACAATTTCTTTTTCCCGCTTCCATCTCTGGATTTCAATTTTAAAATTTGTGTGGTACATTTTAAATTAGTGACATACAGGAAAAAATAATTTTTCGTTAAACTACACAAACTATACTTTCCTGACGTACTTAAAGTAAATTTCCCCATCAATTGATCTGATATTTTTTTAATTGCCCGAGAATTATTCCGTCGAAGCCCGATTTGAAGTTTTTACAGAAAAAAACTTCTCATTATTTGTTGTTTATTGTGTATTATTGAGTTCATGAAATAACCCGGACCGCCTGGCGGCCACCCATTAATTTATAGCTAGAATTATACTTCTGTATGGAAATTTTTTATCGGAGCAATAGCCGCAACAGGCTATTTGAATTCCTGGTCGTTGCTGTGATGTTCATGAGTCTGGCAGCCGGCGCACAGGCACAGCTCATCGATGTAAATGGTGTTGTTAAGAGCAGCACCGGAGAAACGCTGATCGGTTCTACGGTCCGGGTGAAAGGAACACAGTTGGGAACAGTCACCAATGAAAAAGGAGAGTTTCAATTAAAAGGAGTAAACACCGGCGCTTCACTGGTGGTAACCATGATCGGTTTTCTGGAAAAGGAAGTTAAGGCTTCCAGAAGTATGTCCATAGAACTGTCTGAGGATGCTGTGGGTTTACAGGATGTAGTTGTAACGGGTTTTCAGCAAATTGATAAAGATAAATTTACCGGATCGGCTGTAACGCTTAAAACAGATGATGTGCGGATCGACGGCCTTCCGGATGTCAGCCGGATGTTGGAAGGACGGGCAGCCGGCGTTTCTATTCAGAACGTGTCGGGAACTTTTGGTGCAGCTCCAAAAATCAGGATCCGGGGAGCAACTTCGCTTAATGGAGACAATAAGCCTTTGTGGGTTGTGGACGGTGTGGTATTAGAAGATATCGTTAATATCTCCAATGACCAGCTTTCAAGCGGTGATCCCACGACTTTGCTTGGTTCTGCAGTAGCAGGCCTTAACCCGAATGATATTGAAACCTTTGATATTCTAAAAGATGCCGCGGCAGCTGCACTTTACGGTGCCCGTGCGATGAACGGCGTCATTGTGATCACCACTAAAAAAGGGAAAAGCGGGAAACCTGTTATTTCCTATTCCGGTAACTTCAGTTCACAGCTTACGCCTTCATACAGGAATTTTAACATCATGAATTCCGCCCAGCAGATGTCTGTTCTGGGTGAACTGGAACGTAAAGGTTATCTTACATCCAATGTTTTGTCAAAGCCGGATTACGGTGTTTATGGTAAATACTATAATTTGCTGACGGGCAACGACCAGGGGCAGTTTCCGGTTGCCAATACGCAGGAAGCTAAGAGGGATTTTCTGTTGGGTTACGCCAGGGGTAATACAGATTGGTTTGATGTACTTTTTAAACAGAACTTTATTCAGGAACATTCGCTGAGCATTTCGTTCGGAACGGATAAGTCGCAATCTTATTTTTCAACGAGTTACCTGGATGACAACGGCTGGACCATCGCTGATAAGGTTAAACGTTATACCCTGAATTTCAGAAATAATTATCAGCTTTCTGATAAAGTCTCCGTTGGTTTTTCAACATTAGCTTCTGTCAGAAGACAGCAGGCTCCCGGTTCTCTGAGCAGAAGAAGTAATCCGGTAGAAGGAAAGTTTGACAGGGATTTTGATATAAACCCTTTCAGCTATGCATTGAATACCAGCAGAACTTTAACGGCATATGACGAGAACGGAAATCTCGAATTTTTCAGAAGAAATTTTGCGCCGTTTAATATCGTACATGAACTTGAAAACAATAAGATCCAGCTAAACCTGATTGATCTGAGGCTTCAGGGTGATCTTTCCTACAAAATAACAGATCACCTTACTTATGATTTCCTGGGAGCTCTCCGGTATATCCAGACTGGTCGCGAGCATATCATTACGGAAAATTCCAATATGGCCAATGCTTACAGGGCGGCGGATAATTCAACAATAGCACTTGCAAACAAATACCTTTACACAGATCCTGATGTGCCAAATGCCTATCCGGTGGTTGTGTTGCCAAGCGGTGGTTTTTATAATACCAGCCAGGATCAGATGCTGTTTTACAACATCCGGAACAACCTGCGTTTTAACCAGACGTTCAGTGACCGGCATAATGTGAGTTTATTGGTGGGGCAGGAAATAAAATATACCAACAGGCAGAATTCAAATAACACAGGTTACGGGTACCAGTATGAGCAGGGTGGAACGCCTTTCGTCGATTACCGGATTTTGAAACAGACCATCGAGAGTAACTTTCCGTATTATGGTATGCGGAAAGATTATGAAAGGTTCGCAGCATTTTATGGAAGCGCCGGATATACACTGGATGACAAGTACAACTTCACTGCCTACATGCGTTACGACGGATCCAATGGATTTGGTAAATCGTCACGCGCAAGATGGCTGCCTACCTACACGGTTGCCGGGTCATGGAACTTTGACCGCGAAGGCTTCATGAAAAATTTTAAATGGCTGAGCATGGGCCGGATCAGGGCAAGTTATGGTTTGTCTGCTGATACGGGTCCTGCAACAAATACAGCAGCATTGTTCCAGAGCATTATTACCAACAGACCTTATGCTGATGAAAAGGAATCTGCCATTCAGCTTGCATCTCTGGAAAACACCGAGCTTACCTGGGAGAAACTTTACAGCGGAAATATCGGAGCAGATCTTGGCTTTCTGGCCAACCGTATTAACCTTACCGTTGATGGCTATATTCGTAACAGCTTCGACCTGATCGATCAGATCAAGACATCAGGAATCGGTGGGCAAATCTATAAAGTGGCCAATTATGCTGACATGCAGTCTTATGGCGTTGATTTTTCTCTGGACGGTGTTGTGGTCAAAAAGAAAGACTGGGACTGGAGATCAAGAATCACCGTTGGTTATTCGCAAACCCTCATCACCAATGTAGATAACGATCCTAATATTTTCAATCTGGTTAAAGCCGAAGGGGCAAACGTAAAAAACCGTCCGGTACGCAGTTTGTTTTCAATTGATTACAGTGCTTTGAGGCCGGTAAGCGGTGTGCCTTTGTTTTTGAATGAGGCCGGGGAAGTTAGTTCCAACGTATACCTTCAGGATCAGAACGTAAGCTATCTTAAATACGAAGGTCCGGTTGATCCGCCGATTACGGGTGGTTTTAACAATACATTTACGTATAAAAATTTATCCCTGAATATATTCCTGACATATCAGGCCGGAAATAAGATTCGCCTCAATCCTTTGTACAGAGGAGCTTTCAGTGATCTGGATGCAATGCCGAAGGAATTCCTCGATCGCTGGGAAATAGCGGGGGAGGAAAACATTACAAATAATCCGGCTATCAGCGATCAGATTTTTATCCAGAGCCAGGCAGGAACCTATCCGTACAACGCCTATAACTATTCGACGGAACGAGTTGCAAAAGGTGATTTTGTACGTTTGAAATCCGTTTCACTGGCTTATAAAGTTCCATTGCTGGTTGTTAAAAAAGCGGGTTTTTCCTCCGCAAGCATTCAGGTTTCGTCTATCAATCCCTGGCTGATTTACGCAGATAAAAAACTGAAAGGACAGGATCCTGAATTTTTTAATTCGGGAGGAGTAGCCCAGCCAATCCAAAAGCAGTTTACCGTCGCATTAAAGGTGACTTTGTAAAATAACAGATATGAATCATGAATATTAACAAGATCATAAAACGTATTTTTCTCCTCCTGCCCATTTTTGTGCTGGCCGGATGCGATGATTTCTTATCGACAGAACCGGATAGTACGCGCGTATCGCTGAACACACCAAAGCAGGTTTCACAGTTGCTTACCACGGCTTATCCTCAGGGGGGGTATGTTGTTTTTGCAGAAGCAATGAGCGACAATGTTTCGGACAAAGGGAACGGAGAAGACGACAGAACCAACCGGTCTGCTTATTTATTTGAGGAAGTGGATGCGACTGTTGATCAGCAGGACTCTCCGGACCAATACTGGGCTGAATGCTATCGGGCAATTTCAGTGGCCAATCAGGCATTGGACATCATCAGCAAGTCAACAGATTCATCCTTGTACAGAGCCCAGCGTGGTGAAGCATTGATGGCAAGGGCTTATGCACATTTTATGCTGGTTTGCTATTTCAGCAATTTTTACGATCCGCAAGGTGCTAATTCAGATCCCGGAATTCCCTACGTAACCGAGCCTGAAACAGTCGTTATAAAACCGTATGAAAGAAAAACCGTCGCCTATGTGTATGAAATGATTGAAAAAGATTTGCTCGCCGGACTTCCGCTGATCAGTGATGGCTCCTACACCATTCCTAAATACCATTTCAACCGGGCTGCAGCAAATGCTTTTGCGTCCAGGTTTTATCTGGTGAAGCAGAACTATGCCAAAGTTTTGCAGTATGCCAATGAAGTATTTCCAGGAGGTTCGCTTGGTGACAATCTGCGTCCATGGAATACCACATACCGGAATCTGTCACCTGCTGAGCTTTATAATACCTATTCGAGGGCAAATCAGAGTGCAAATTTAATGCTGATTGAAACAGCTTCTTTATATGGAAGAAATGTTGCCAGATACCGGTATGGGCTGAATTACGCAAAATGGCAGGAAATTTCATCCAGCGAGGCAATTGCCGGAGCAAGCGCAAGCTGGTCATACCCCGTATATACGCAGGGAGATAACAATTATCTGGTTCCAAAGCTGAATGAATATTTTGTAAGGGAATCGGTAAATGCAGAAATTGGATTTCCCTATGTAATGCTTCCTGTGTTTACTGCTGAGGAGGTTTTATTTAACCGGGCTGAGGCCAATGCATTTTTAGGGAATACAGCAGCCGCCATTGCCGACCTCAATCTGTTTGCCAGCAAG
>Ga0265797_10000728_pt1 | contig 59877 bp, 58 predicted proteins | sample P2T30metagenome_FD_192433 | JGI IMG/M metagenome (GOLD analysis project Ga0265797, IMG submission 192433) | Plant litter microbial communities from East Loma Ridge, Irvine, California - P2 T30 | ecosystem: Environmental > Terrestrial > Plant litter > Unclassified | place: USA: California... | reverse complement strand
GAGGGGTGTGTTTGTGGGAAGGGTGGATTGTGAGGGGCATGGGGAGGAGAGGAAGATTAGTAGGAGTGAGAGTGCGGGGAAGATATTTGGGAAGTTGGTTGGGGGGTTGAGGAGGGGGAGTAGGTGAGATGAGGGGATGTATATACGATTTGGACAGTGACAAGAATAACCTCGTTCCTTCGATTCTGGACATTTTTCTCATTGGGCGCGCAGAGCTTGAACGACTTTGCGGATACCTGCTCTCCAGTTATCTGCCACTTTGCGTCTCCTAGAATCGAACCATCACTTGTCTACCGTGCACTTCATGTAAGCTGAGGCTATACATCGCATCTTGCCGTGTAGCATTCCGTGGACGGAAATATCTATGGCTACCCTGCGATGTTAGTAATTGGTGGTAGCTGGTAGGAGATAGGATCCCTCAACCACCCCAACGACACAGGCCCAAACGGCCTGGCAAAGTACACCAACTGCAAGATCCAGTCAGGAGAAGACACAGAAAAGCCGGAGTCGATGACGTAGATGTTGCTGCGTGTACGACTTGAAGTTCATCAATAATATCTGCGGCGTTGAGGTAGGAGTATGTTTACCTCTGCACTACCTCACCTCATCGCATCACAAACACAATCAACACGCGGTCTATACACATAAAAATGACTCAGGAGATAAAATGCGGCATGCGCAGATTGTGTGCTTCTTGAACTTAGATGTCTAATCCCCGTTACGTACCACCAACATACTCAGCCACAACAACCTCCGAGACATATCTTCGTGTCTCGTGATGAATCATCCAGTCCAGCCACCCGTTGTTCCCCATAAGATAAGGCCCACAGGCCGGTATACTAGCTCCAAAACGCCATTTTGTGCAATAATGTAAAGATATGAGTGTTGGGGTATCATCATGCCATGTTTCCAGCTAGACCGAGGAAGAGCGCCTGTGCAGCGAGCTGCAAAGTCCAGATGCCGACCTTCTTGATTCGGCGCTTGCGTGTGGTTCGGTCGTCGAGGACGTCGCGGGCGAAGGCATCGTACATCTGCTCAAGACATTAGTCCGAAATCATCAGTACAAGGAGTTGAATGATTGCTTACCTCTCGAGACACCTCCTCCATCAAGCCGCTATCGTACAAGGTCCAGCTGCCGTCGAACTCGCCGACCTTCTTCACCACTCTGCAGTTCACGGGTATGAATGTGCGCTTGGAGTTGATGTACGCCACGATTGGTCGTACGAGTGCGTTGTTCACGTATGATATGTCGCGTGTGAAGATGGGGACTGCGGCGCGCACGTCGTTGAGGTGGACGCGCATGTCCATGATCATGAAGCGCTTGTCTTCAGAAGTTTCCTCTTCATGCTCGGCTTTCTCGTCGTGGTGGTGATGGTCGTCGAAGCCGTGTGCGGCGTGGTCCGAGAAGTGGTGCTTGCGGCCATTTTGTGTGACTGTGGCTTCCACGCGATCGTACATATCCGACATGACCTTTGCGAGACTTTCGTCATCGTCGTTGGGTAGCATGATATCTGCCACGATGTCGACGTTTCCTTCATGGATCCACGAGAATGGCCCGTCGTAACCTCGGTTGAGGTGGTCGATGTTGAGACCGTCGATTCGTATCCGGCTGTGCTTCTTCCATGTGCTACCGTCGTCCGATTCGCGACCGCTGTTTAGTTGCGTACCAGTGTAGTTGTGAGTCTGTCTAGGGTGGATGGTGAAGAGCGAGTTGTCGAACGAGCCGGACATCATGTTGGCTGATAGGAAGTCGTAGAATAACCATTGCTTTCGCAGTTGTGGTAAGTTGCAGGAGTAGACGCTGACTGCGAAGGGACGGAAGCCGCCGGGCTGGTATATGGTCACCAGCAAATCTTCCATTTTGAAGGAGTTGAGCTCGAAGTCTCCCGGGTTATGCTCGTGCTTGTACGACCTGGGGTCCACCCCTTCGATTGTCTTCACGCTCGTGCGGTCGATGACACCGCGAATGCCCTTGATCTCCACGTCTTCCAGCATTCCCTTGCCGTTGAACCATTTCGAGAACGACAGCGTGACGTTGACGGTATCGATTGATATGTCGAACTGGGTGTAATTTGTATCCTCTTCTTCGACCTCGGGTCCCTGTGCGATCTCCTGGCCATGTTCGTCTTTCTCTTGCTGTGCTGCAGCAGCGGCAGCAGCAGCCATCTCGGTCTGCGAGCCTTTGCTGACATCTCCGCCTTTCTGCCCTGGTCTACGCGACACATAGACCTTGTGGAATGAGATGACTCCGTCTCCCCACTTCGGCACCACAGCTGTCTCGAAGACGACCTTGATGCCGGACGACTTGGTCAGATAGTTGCCGATCCACTTTGCGAGCGTCTCTTGGGAGAAGGCGGTGTTGATGAGGAAGATGGTCAACATGAAGAAAGTCGTTGTACCCAGTACAACCCACAGCACGTGCGCAGCTAAGATCCATGAGAAGAGAGCGTATATCTCATCTGCGTTGAAAGGACGGGCGCTCCGTATTGTCAGCCATTTGAAATGGATCTTGACTCGTGACCAGAAGCCTGACGCTGCCGCCAGCAGTTCTGCCTTGCTGGGGCGGTATAGATGTGGGAGTGATTTGGGTATGCGATCGAGCAGGTGCTTGCTGGAAGCTTTTCCGGCATTGGATTTCGCATCCGGGGAATCTTTCGACGGCTTAGGAGAGGCATGTGGCTGGGGAGAGAGGGTAGCTTGCGGCGCCTGGGACGGTGTTGGACGTTTGTTCTTAGACGAGCCATCCGTCACTGAGCTCTTGTTGCGCCGGTCGCTGCTTCCACTCCTCTTCGACGCCTTGTTTGGTCTAGATGAAGCATTTCTGCTCCATGCTGACAGTACAGCGGTGGTCACGCTTTGCTGCACGCGACCTGTGCGAAGGCTTGGTGCCGGTATTAACGAGATCGGACGGTTTCCGATGTGTGTTGAGAGTGCGGATAAGGGCGAACTAGTCGAGGAGAGGCCAAGCACGTGCGGACGAGATGCTATTGACCGTGTTTGGTGTGTAGTTCTGCCTATCCGCTTGAACTGTGGGAGCAGATCATTATGGGTCCGCGGCTGGTGGACGAGTGTGCGCCATGACGCGCCAACGGTCAAGCCTACATTCCTGCTCATTATATGTTCACGGCAGCCACATGGTCGACGCCTGCAGATCCTCGAAGATGCGAAGGCGGAGGCGGGGTATATTAGAGATTATTGGGAGGAAGGGCGGTGCGAGGACGGTGAGTTGGCAGTGCCTTGCAAGGTTCACGTCATTAACACAAGTGCTGGCTGAAGCAAAGTACGGTGACGCTAGCTCACCATTGGCGCGAACCAGAATTCGCGACTCCAAAATTTCATATCGATAACCCCGATTAATCACCCCTCCACATCTGAGACACTCTGCACGGCGCCACCACCCAAACGTACACTCGAAGGACGACACAGAAAAGACGATCTTAAAGCATTACAGATTACAGAAAAATCAGACAAAATGCCCGCCCCCACAGCGCTGCAGAGGCGCCCGGAAGAGCTCATCGACAATGTCACCGAGGACATCTCCATGGAGGCCAGCGCCGTACCACTACCCGAAGACAATGACGCTGAGCTGATTGGCATGGACATAGAGCCAGACGTTGCCCCAGCATTTACTCCAGAAGCGCCCACCGAAGACACGCCTATGACCGACGAGAGCGGCCGCCCCAGATTCGCACCCGCCAAATCGATACCGCTTGCCTTCCGTCGCGAGCAGCGGAAAGTGCCTATCCCTCCCCACCGTATGACACCGCTCAAGACCGCATGGCCGAAGATGTACCCTCCGCTGGACGAGCACCTCAAGCTGCAAGTACGCACAAACATCAAGGCGAAGGCAGTCGAGCTGCGGACATCGAATGCGACTACCGATACAGGAGCGCTGCAGAAGGGCGAGGTGCGTAGTATCTGTCTACATGTCATCTTGGAGGAGGGTACTAATATCATCGTAGGACTTCGTACGCGCGTTCTGTCTCGGCTTCGACGTAGACGACGCGATCGCATTGCTCCGACTAGACGACCTCTACATACAAACCTTTGGTATGCACATTTTCTCTCCACCACCCAAGTAACTGAATTAACAACTCTCGCAGAAATCAAAGACGTCAAGAACCTTCAAGGCGAGCATCTGGGCCGTGCCATCGGCCGAATCGCAGGCAAGGACGGCAAGACCCGCTTCGCCATCGAGAACGCAAGCCGAACACGCATCGTACTGGCAGACCAGAAGATCCACATCCTGGGCGGCTTCAAGAACATCACAATTGCGCGAGAGAGCATCGTCAGCTTGATCCTGGGCCAGAACCCGAGTAAGGTGTACGGCAACCTCAGGACGGTGGCTGGCAGGATGAAGGAGAGATTTTGAGTCAGGAGGACAAAAGCGAATGTGTGCTGCATTTACAGGGCGTTCTGGAGTGAGGATACCATCTGACATGATTGCATGATTGAAGGACGATGGGCTGGAGTTGAGTTAGAGAAGAGAATCACATGAAGCTCAAGCCTTGCACTGTCTTTAATTTTGCTACGACACCTTCCTCAAACGGCTGGCACTCTATCACGGCGCATATAACACCGAAGAGCCTCATCTCGCGTACAATGGCACAGTCCAATGCCAAGAGTGCTGCGACATTTTGACAGCGATGCACAAGTCGCAAGCCTACCAAGATATCGGAGACCGTCAACCCAGCAGCTCGGAACAATGACGGCAGCGTAGCACGTTGCACCAAGTCAGTACCATCTTTCGATAGAAGCTGCGACTTGATAATGTTAGCATCCAAGAACGATCCTCCGATCCTCCGCCCGACCCTCCTTCCAGAACGGTGGCTGCATGCTTGCGTACTATCAAGCTCGCCAAAGCCAGTGACAAGCTTTACCTCCAACGCCTCGGACAAGCCGTTGCAGACCCTGATTGGCTTGAAATTCGATCTTCACGATTCAATTCAGCCATTCTGAGCCGTTCCTCCGCCCGCGGGATTAGCCTTCGCATGGAAGTAGGGTGCACCGTATTCGGTACGGCCGTCCGTCTCTTAAAGAGTGCGCATGCATTTCGTCCACGCGGAGGGTCGTGATCTCCGCCTTTTGTCGTATTTCTTGTCACTGGCTGTTGCTTCACTGTTCCTTTCCTTCGCAATCTCTTTTGACTGTTAAGTAGTCTGTCGCCACAACAGTTGGCTACCTTCGAACTACAGCATCGCAATACAGAGATCTGCGCAACGTCAGCACTCACTAGGTTCACGGCTGCTCCCGCTGACCGTCTCACTCTGTAAGACATACCATTTCTTTGATTGCCCCTCAGCATAGCATCACCAAACACAGCGTCCGAAATTTCCGTCGCCTACCACTGTTTTGAATCCTACTAACCATGCCTCCTCAAGATCTCCACATAATCAGCCGCCAAAATGGCAACGCCAGCCACATTCTCGAACCCCGCCTCAGAAGCCCAAAACCTCCATAACGAAAAGACACAAACCGCATACGAACGCGGCCACGACGCAGACACATACTCCAAAGACATCGAAAAGGGCGCTCAAAGCCGCGCACACTCCTCCCACACCGACGAGCAAACACTCTCAAGCAATGCACCAGCACCATCCGCCAACGAAAATGAACCTCAAGACCCCAACATCGTAGACTGGGACGGTCCAGACGACCCGTCAAACCCGCAGAACTGGCCCGCCCGCAAGAAATGGGGCATCATCGCCGCGCTCGCTGCAATCACACTCATCACACCACTCGCGTCCTCCTTCTTCGCGCCTGGCGTGCCACAAGTCCTGCGTACCTTTGGCGAGACATCGAACCTGATAGCCGCGTTTGTAGTCTCAGTCTACATCTTGGGATTCGCTATAGGCCCCCTGATTATCGCGCCGCTCTCTGAGCTTTATGGACGGAATATGCTGTATAACATCAGCAATGGGCTGTTTGTGTGCTTTAATGTTGGGTGTGCGTTGAGTACGAGTATGGGCATGTTGATTGCATTTCGCCTGTTGGCGGGGTGTGCGGGGAGTGCACCGTTGACGCTGGGAGGTGAGTTGATATCTGCATGGGAACTGGACTTGACCTGATATTGACTGAGTTAGGTGGCACGATTGCAGACATGTTTCCCCCCCAGCAAAGAGCCGGAGCCATGGCAATCTGGTCCATGGGCCCCCTTCTCGGCCCCGTCATAGGCCCCGTGTGCGGCGGCTTCCTCGTGCAAGCCACATCCTGGCACTGGGTCTTCTGGATCCTCGCAATCTTCGGCGGCTTCTTCGGCATCATCCAGCTCTTCGTGGGCGCCGAAACCTACGCGCCCATTATCCTCGAGCGCAAAGCCGCCGCACTGCGGAAATCCACTGGCAACACCGCCCTCCGATCTAAACTCGCAATCGACATCCCGCCGCGAGAGATCTTCATCCGAGCCATCTCTCGACCGATGAAAATGCTGTTCCTCAGCCCAATCGTCAGCATGATGAGCCTGTACATTGCGATCAACTACGGCATCCTATACCTCTTCTTCACAACCGTAACCTTCGTCTTCGAAGGCCAATACCACTTCTCCTCCGGCGCCGTCGGACTCTCATACCTAGGCGTAGGCGTAGGAATGATCGTAGGCATGGCCGTACTAGGCGTCACATCCGACAAAATCATCAAGCAGCACCAAGCCAAAGGCGACATGAAGCCCGAGCACCGCCTCCCGCTGATTCTAACCGTGCCTGGCGCCGTGGGTCTTCCCATCGGACTATTCATCTACGGCTGGACTGTGTATTTCAAAATACACTGGATTGTACCTATCATTGCGACGAGTTTGATTGGCGTGGGGAATTTGACGGCCATGATGACGATTCAGACGTATCTGGTTGATGCGTTTACGATTCATGCGGCGAGCGCGATTGCGGCGAATACGGTGCTTAGGTCGATTTTTGGGGCGGTGATTCCGTTGAGTGGGTTGAGTATGTATGATGCGCTTGGGTTGGGGTGGGGGAATAGTTTGTTGGGGTTTATATGCTTGGCTTTTATTCCGGTGCCGGTGTTCTTCTTCTTTTATGGGGAGAGGATACGCACGAGTAAGAGGTTTCAGGTGGTGTTCTAGGTGGAGTATGGGTGGGTGGTGTTTTAAGCATTCGAGCGAGTTGCATTGCATGGGTCGGAGTTTTAGACATCAAAAAGCTAGACAGTATGATGTAGCATGCATTGCAAAGGAAACATACACTACATGATCTCATTCAGCAACCATCGTCTACGCTTCGCCCTCACCCTGCTCCTTCTTCTTCCCTCCAACCATACCCTTCACCTTCTCCACGCCCTTTCCCATCCCACCGAACATCTTCCCAAAGCCAAAGCTCCACCCCTTGATCCGTACGCTCCAGATAAAAAAGTACACCAGCGCCCAATTGCTGCAGCAAAAAGCCAAGAAGATGCCAAAGTCTCTCCACTTATCGCTCGCCTTGATGTTAAGTGTTGATAGGTAGTCGTTGCCCAGCGTGTAGGGACAGTATTGGCATCCGCTTGTGGCGTCCGGGTTGAGCAGGTAGCCCGGCATCTGCGATACGAAAGTGCCCGCATACGAAGCACAAGACTGTCCATTCGGCGTGTCGAAAACGGCTGTTTCAGACTCTTGACACTGCACGGGTATGCCATCCAGCGTAGCGCTCAACACGCCTCCAATCCAGTACGTCGACGGATTAACATAATACTACACCCCACAAGTCAGCAAACGCACATCCCGTCTATCTTCAAAACACTTTCAACTCACCATCCAGTAGCGCCAAAACACAGGCATTTCCGCGTATGGCCGCACAACGCCGTTGAACAAGCCAAACATGACGAAGAAGAAAGGCAGCACGTTGGAAATGACCGTGAAGCTGGGCGCGAAGGCGCAGATCCATTGGCCCCAGGAGGACACGAAGAGGTAGAAGAGCATCGTCATGAGGAATACGTAGCCTGCGGTTGAGGAGTCGGTGGGTAGGCCGGTGGGGAAGTACCAGAGGACCCAGTAGAGGACGGAGGATAGGATTGCGATGGGGATTTCGGCGACGACTTGGCCGGTAGTGAAGGCTATCCAACCGTATATGCGGGAGGGTAGCTCGCGGGCTTGCCATAGGGCCATGTTCTGGTAGAACTTGGGGACGACGGCGTTTACGATCGTTGGTGGGATCAGGAGGATTAGGAAAGATGTGAACATCCTTTAGCCAATGTCAGTACGGTTCCTCATTGTGATAGTTCTAGGCGTGAGGTAACATACCTGTTCTGCAGGTCGCCGATGGTGTTACCCAGCTGGTAAAACGTGAACCCATTGAAGATACCAATGACAACCGCAACGAACAGCTTACCGTACAAGTACGACGGATCGCGCCAGTACTGCACGAAAGTCCTCTTCGTCACCATAGTAGTCTGCAGCCAAACAGGCGCGGCGAACTCGGTTTGTGCCTCCTCTTTCTGATCAGCCGTCTTGGACATGCGATCAGACTTGACGCGGTCAATCTCCTTGAGCAGTTCCTGGTTGCTGCCTGACTTTTGCCACTCCTCGTTCCAGTTGATACGGCTGCCGTCCTTGCGTTTGGCTGGCTTCGCGGCGGTCTCGAGGATGAACTCGGCGACGTTCTTGTTGGGTGGACATTGGACACCGCGGTCGCCAAAGTATTTGATCACGTCGCTACCGTTCTCGCCGACGGGGCCAAAGTAGAATGTGTTGCCACCAGGGTTGAGAGCGAGGATCTGGAAGTGTGTCAGTAAGGGTTGGATACATCTAAATACAGAACGGAGGAGCGAGAGACGCGATACGATACAGCCTGTTGAGCCTCAAGGACAGACCAAGTGGCGCAGGAGGCAACGAAGCTATCTTGAGGATAGACAGGCCAAGTAAATAGAGACAAGGTACTTACCATATCGAACTGTTGGATGAGAACACTGCTCGGCTGATGGATAGTACACACGATAGCTTGGCCGGCTGACGCAAGCTTCTTAAGAAATCGGACGATAGAATACGCCGAATTGCTATCAAGGCCAGAAGTGGGCTCGTCCAGGAACAAGAGAAGCGAGGGTTTCGCGGCAAGCTCGACACCAATCGTGAGGCGCTTCTTCTGCTCAACGCCTAGACTCGACACTAGAGCATCTTGAAGATTATGGAGCTCGAGCAGATCAATGATCTTGTCAACGTAATCGATCTTCTCCTGGCGCGGAATCGACTTGTTCTGGCGTAGGATGGCGGAAAATTCGAGCGCCTCGCGGATAGTGGCGGTGCCATCGTGGAGATCCATTTGTTCGCAGAAGCCGGTGCCGCGCTGGAACGCTTTTCCGAGGTCTTTGCCGTCGACCAGCATCTCACCGGAGACGACTCCCATACTTTGACGTTGGGACAGAGTGTTCAGCAATGTAGTTTTACCGGCACCTGAAGCACCAACCAATGCCACCATGACACCAGGCTTCGCGTAGCCATTAACTTTGTTGAGTAGCTTGCGCTCGCCTCCTTGGTACGGTACGGTGTACTCAACGTCTTTCCACGTGAACACACTTTCACTGCTCGAGATCGACTCAAGCGCTTCCTCCTCGTTGGCAGTAGCCTCGGTCGATTCAGCACTTGAATCTCCTGAGACCACCTTCTCTTCGTCATTCGCCTTCTCCTGCACAGCCTTCTTCGCGCGCTTGGACTTCTTGAAGATGAGGGCACCGCCACCAGATTTGGCAAAAGACAGCGTCTCGGTGGCCACGACGGTGACCACAAGATACAGCACAGCGAACGCGATGACTACGCCGAAGTTGCGCCAGAGGTTAGACCGTGAATAGTTGAAAGATGTTTGAAGATAGTCAGCACCTTGTACCGTGTTTGAGTTCGGTGCTGCGCCTGGCAATGCGCAGCCTTGGAACGCTGGGTCGATGCCAGGGCCTTGTGGGACGAGCTGTTCAGGGGAACATTGCATGTTGCGATTGGAGAATTCGTTGGCTTCGACGGCTTCGAAGGAGTATGCCACGGGGTTGATGTAGTATATCCACCCTCGTGATACGGTCAGTAATGAGCCCCTGAGCACACCAGAGATGATCACTTACCGAACCAGATGTACTGGCCAAGCAGCTGCGGCTTTGGAATAACATATCCAGTGTAGATAATCAGCAAGTTGAGCGCAATACCCGAGAACCGCACCGCATCATCGATCGTCGGCGACAGCGCAGCAAACATGCGGTACAGCGCCGTGATACAGAACGTAGTCGTGTAGATGAACACGAAGTAGATGAAGAACTTTGACACATCGACGTCGAGTTCCTGCAAGAAATACATGATGATCGCTGCCTCTGATTAGCCAAAATCACCCCGTCTAGCTTCGCAGTACTTACAGAACGGAATGACCTGCGCGAGAAGTAGTGGGAAGTCCTGAAGCACACGCGCGATGCTGACAGCGCTAGGGTGGTAGAATGCGAAGTCCTCGTGGCGCTTGACGACGTCACGGCCGGAAACAGCTTTCATCAGTTCCGACAGCTGGAGCCATCCCAAGAACAAGATGGAAAAGAAGAGCGAACCGCCGCGGCTGAAAGCACCTGACGTGCCCAGAGATTGACCATAGAACAGCGAACCAACAATAAGCCCGTTGGCAAGAATGATAAAGGCCTTAGTGTACAACGTCGTCTTGTCGCCCATGGTGAGCCAAAACTCGCGCTGCGTGCAAGCAAGCACTTGTCGGATAAAAGACACTGTGAACGGCGACTTCTTGCGCACAGTCTTGCTCTTGCTCTCGCGGACGGCGCCCTTGAAGTTTTGCGCGTCTCTGTACTCGCTCTTCTCCAGTTCCTCTTCATATTCTTTGATTTCACTGAGGAGGCGGCGGTGCATGTCCGAGTTCCTGAACGCCTTCTCGAGCTCCTCGGGTGTCTTGGGCGCGCGGTCCTCGTAACCCTCGCGGAACTGGCGCTCAGTACTATCAGTCACGGCCGTCAGGAAGTCGGCTGTTGTCTGGCGTTCTGGGCATTGGAAACCGAGATCGATAAAGTACTGGCGTGCCTCGCGGGCTGGGCCGTGGTAGATGCAGTGACCTTGGTCGATGACAACGACTTTGTCCATCACTTCGTAGATACCCTCTCCGGCCTGGTATAGTGTAACGAAGGTGGTGCGGTTCGATATGTCAGTCATGATGCGTAGTGACTTTGCGTAATCGAGTGCCGTCGACGCATCCAAACCTCGCGTGCTGTTGTCCCAACATACGACCGTACTCTTGGTTGCAAGCGTCTCAGCGATGGAAACACGCTTTCGTTCTCCTCCACTGACACCACGAACGTACTCGTCACCCACTGGAGTATACTTCGTATGCGATATTCCGAATATCCTCAATAGTGCATCCAAAATGACGGGTATATCATCTTTCTCCTTCTTCTTCGTCTTGTTCGTGAGCGCAAACTTGAGCGTCTGCCAAACGTTGAGGTTGGCCATGTGTGAGTCGTCTTCGGGGTTGTAGTTGACCTCGCCGCGAAACTGCTTCTTCTGCTTCTCGGCTGAGATGCCACCGTACGTGACGTCTCCTTCAACGGCGGCATAGCTCTCCCTACTGTTCGCAATCGCTTTGAGGAAGGTCGAGCAACCACTGCCAGGCCGGCCAAGCACCAAACACATCTCTCCACTGTACATGGTTAGTAGAACTCTGATAAGCCATTCATAAACGAGTGTCTTACTCTTTCACCACGCCGGAAAAGTCGTGTATCAATGTCCTCGTCTGCTTATGCTTGCCTATCCTCAACGCCGGTATCCAACCCGACACAAGCTTATAGAGATCCGGCCCAAACGTGCCCAAGACCGCGTCAGGCAGTGTCCGGGCGAATGAAGCTGTCGAACCCACGCCCTTCACGGTGAGGTTCTTGTATACCACACCAACCTTCTTCGCCGACTGGCCATCCTCGCGCTTCTCAAAATGTCCCTCCTTCATGAACTCGCCAAGCTCAAAGTCATCTTCTTCCTTCTCTTGTGCGGCCGCGGCGCCAATGTCACCGGGCTCTTCGTCTGACTTGTCGCCCGTGCCGTCTTCGGTACGTGTGACTGAGCTACGGCGTTGAGCGTTTTGGCCGGTTGCTTGTTCGCGTGGGGTGCTTTGACGAGTGCTCTTGCGGCTGATTGTTTTGAACAGGCCGGTGCCGTCGTTTCGGTCTGATTGTGCGCCCTGAGAGCGTGTTCGAGAAAGTGTGGCTAGCTCTTCGCGCAGGACGTTCATATCTTGGGCTGCGGTGCGAGTGTTCAGACGTCCGGCATCTCTTTCACCCCAGGTACCCGCATTCCGATCGATGCCATCGGGGCTGCTGCTACCACTGTCCTCATTGGATTCTACCTGCTCTCTTCCGTTCTCCAGGTACTCGCCGTGCCATGGGTTTCGCCGACTGTCTTCAGTCCGCTGTTGTTGGAGATTGCTTCCCCAGAGCATGTTGACGGTTCGACTTGATTAGTGTCTTCCAGTCGATTGTTTTGCAACTGAGGTTCAGGCGAGTGAAAGACGTGTCGGTGAGGACTGGGCTGCGAGATTGAGATACAAGAGCCGCAATAATGAGCGAATACCTATTTCAAACCACCTGCAGATCCCCATCGGGGACATAAGGCCAATCCTCAACGTTGACAAACGCATGGAGATTTCGGAGTTAAACCCGCCATTTCGTCATCGTTAAAGTTTTTGGTGAACAAACAACGCGACTAGTTGTTTCCAGTTATGCGGGCCGCAATGCCCCGAAGGTCAGAATTTGCGAAGTTTGTGCGAGGTTGACCGCGAATCAGAATGACGCGCGAATGTACAGAGTCGCGCATACTCTGGGTTGTGCATGGCATGATTCGTGATAATCCGCGGCGAGAAAATGTTGAAGTCGTTCACATTACAGTTGTCGGAAGGAGCACTCCCTCGCAAGCTCATTGGTCGCCGTGCTGAAGTGTGCCGCGGAGCTCAAGATGTCAGAACCTTGGCCTGATGTCAGCTCCCGTCGATATCAAAACAACATTATGTGTGCAGGGAGTGTAGAACGTAGTATCGATATACCGTCAGGCAAAAGAACTTTGGATCTATCCAGGACAACCTTTTCATGGAAGACGTTTCCATACCACTAAACCTTCACGATTTTTGTCCTTTTCCCTCACAATTCCGTTCGAATGGGGCAATCAGACCACCACGGTAGAAACATGCCAGTCGCTGGGCGATAACGAATTCGTAGTATCCAATCAAGCAGTCTCTTCCGCATAGTCTGTCAGACTCCGCTACATCAGCCAAGACCGGAACATTACAAAGCCATGCTCAAGAGTAAGAGTGTCAGAAATGTGGGCCAACTAGGTTACGTGCGAAAATGTGGATCTAGGATTCTGCTGCCTGCCTTTCATAGGAGTGTGCAAGTGGGTATCTGCCGTTCCGTGTGACTATCTTACGCTAAACCGACCATCTGTGTTCTTCCAACACCTACAACGACGACGTATTGATCTTCTCGTGGTTCACCGGCTTAGGCTCAATGAGCTTAGGAATATCCTCAGGCTTGTTGTTGCCCTCAAGGATGTTGTACACAGCCGTAAACAGCGGGAAGTCTTGCTCTACGCCCTCGCTCTTCAAGAACTCGTTCACCTCGTACGCGGTACTGGTGCCTTGAAGCTTCTGGCCGTTCAGCTCCGACTGCTCAATCTCGTAAATGGTCTTGCCGCGCTGGATAGCCATCTTTGCGCAGCGGAAGTTGCGGCCGCCTGAGCAGGATGTAATTACGTCGGCGACACCACAGCTCTCCTCGGTGAAGGTGCTAGTGCGTGAGCTTTCGCCGAAGAAAGCCTTGCCGAACTTGACCATCTCAAGGATGCCCACGCGCATGACAGCAGCCTTTGCGTTGTCACCCCAGCCCAGGCCATCGACGAAACCTGCCGCAAGCGCAATGATGTTCTTCAGTGCACCGCCAAGAGACACACCGGCGACGTCGTTGACAATGCGGACGTGGAAGTAAGGTCGGTGGAAGAGCAGGCGAACGTTCTCTTGCGAGAGGGGTGGGTACTCGTTGGGAAGAGGGGTTAGGCGTGCAGAACGCGGGCCTGGAGTGGCACTGTTGGGGTTGATGAGGTCGACTTGCGATGAAGTTGGGGAGCCGCTTGGTGTTGGGTGGCGCGAGTCCATGGGCGGCGGGTCGTATGCCACAGTCGTCTCCGAGTATTTCTCTTGGGCAATCTCGGAAGCGATGTTGGCTCCTGACAGCGCTCCACAGTAGATGTTCAGTGTCATGCCGATTGTCTCGGACATAAGCCGGATTCCCTTTTCACTGACGTCCACGCCCTTAGTGCAGCATATCGCTCGTGCATAGGACAGGATCTTGCCCTCTAGCTGCTTGCATGTCCTGGCGATGAACTGATGTGGAAGCACGACGATGAGGAAGGTGGAGTCTTTGCAGGCGGCCGGCAGATCTGGGTTGGCGACCACATTCGACGGCAGAGTGATGTTCGGGAGGTATTTGACGTTCTCGTGGACTCTGTTGATGATCTCAGAGAGTTTCTCGGCCTTGTCTGAGCCGTCGTAGTTTCTCGAGTCCTTTGGGATTGTAACCTCCTCCTCGTACACCCACATTTCCACCTTCTCTTCGAATAGCGACGGATTGGCCTTGACGTTCTCCGCAACCAGCTTCGCCATGGTGGTACCCCTCAATTACTTAGTTAGCATCTATCCTCAAAAGCCACCCCGCGTGCTGAGACCTAGGGCACCCCTACGTACCAGTTGCCGGAGCCCACCACCGTCACCTTGTGCTTGCGCTGGGCACCTAAGGTTGCCATGTTTCTCCAAGTCTCTGCTCTTGTGTGTGAACTGGCGAAGTGGGTTCGGACGTTCGCGGGTCTTAAAAAGCTTTCGGTAAGGCGGTGACGAGCTTTGACGTAGCTTGCTGGTGAGAGGGGTTGGGATGTAAAAGTCCTCACGATCCTGGAGGACGCCAGCTTATATACCCGTAATGCTGAATACAGTGAGAAAAGTCCGTTCTAGTCACACCGCCAGCAGCTGTCACTGCGACGCACCTTTGTCAGTAAGCGGAAAGAAACGCCTGGCCTCGGCTGCGCGTGACACGGCGAGTCCGAGAGTGATAATGTGGACAGGCAAAGTGGAGGCTGCAACGGCGATGCGTTTGAGTCAGGAGAGGAGGGTCTTGGAATTCTGGGCAGGTAGGCACGATGGACACGAAGGCTGTTGAATGCGAACCGTCAACACTGTTCGGAAGAGATGCGCTCACTCTGCAAGGATCGGCTGCGAGGCTTATCGATTATGCAACTGCATGCGCATCCTTGAGCGGCTGATCAGCGAGCACGAATTGGCCAATCGGACGACAAGCGCGTTGCATCGAGAAGTTGACAGCAATGACATGTGTAAACGATGCAGGTGACCAGTTGCGTACCATGGGTCAACATGCCTGACGTGCATGAAACATCAACGACATGCCCTGGCGTGCCAGAAACGCGGGCCAGGCTACAAAACAAAAGGTTGCATGCATGATGCCACAGTCAAGTAGAAACAGTTGTGAACAATTGATGGTTGATTGGGTATTACAGTCGCGTGTCCGTCGTGTCATCTCATTACTGTCCTCCTCGGACAAACTATCCATCCTGAGCTCAAGACACAAAACTGAGAAAGACGCATGTGCCTCCGATGCCAAACCATGCTGGAGACGCTGAGGTCTCTAAGAAGCGCCGAAACGTGATGCCGTACTAGATCCGCCAATGTCATCCATCCACCTCTCCGAATCTTGGACTCCTTACAAGGCGATGCCAAAGGCGGCCAAGAGACCACCAGCGAGGATGGGAGTACCGTATGTGGCGAAGGCGGCAGCGGCACCAGTGGTTTGACCAGCGTCAGCAGGCGCCGTTCCGGAGGGGGAGCCGCTGCCAGAGCCGCCAGAGGCACTACCGGTGCGGGTAGGCATGGCAGAGCTCGTGGTCGGGTTTGCGCCGGATGTGTCGTTGCCACACTGCTGCTGGAAGGCCAGCCTGCACTGGAACTGCTGGTCGACGGCGTTGCCAGTGCGGTTGATGCACGTGTTGTACCAGTCACGGCATACGAGACCGGGGACTGTCTGCTGGTAACGGCCCAGTTGCGCGGTGGCGAGCGTGGTTCCGTTGGAGCAGTTGCAGGTGTACTCGAGGGTTTGCTACAGATACATGAGCGCGCACGTCTTGCGTGTGGGTGTTGGCTGCTTACCTTGTCGCAGATGTTGCCGTTGGAAGCGACGCGGCCCACGCCACCACAGAGCTCGTTGCAAGTGTTGAACTGGGCCTCGCAAATCTCAGAGCGGCGGTCGGAGCTCAACTGGTTGGCCGGCAGCGAGCAGCAAGGGATGGGTGTGTTGTACGAGGTGCCGTTGCTGATGAGCTGGGCCGAAGCGCCAGCAATGGCCGAAGCGGCGATGAGTAGAGTTGAGTAGAGCATTGTTGAATTTGCAGAGTGTCGATATCGATGCCTGTGCTGTTGCGGTGTAAGCGAACGATCGGCGGCAAAATAGTAAACAACGGAACTCAATGGTGGCAGAAGCAGGCGAGGGTGAGGGTGAAGTGATGAAGGAGGGGCAATGCTGATATAGGCGCGGCGAGTGGACTTACAGATGCAGATGCAGATGCTTGTGGATTCGTTGGCTTTGGAATCAATGCTGGAAGAAGAGGCGGGCGTTGCACGGAGCGAGGCGTTGCCTCTATAAGTATGAGCACAGACCGCCGCGGAAGCAGCTAGTGGAGTAATTCGATCGATTGAGGCAAGCGTGGCCGTGCAATTGAACTTTGCGCCTGAGCGTTATCTTGTGTTCAATTTCATTCACAGGAGATTGCCACAATTTATTCCCTCGCTCCTTCGCAGCTGCACTGATCATTGTTGACTGCGCTCCACGCCCTCGAGCTGCCTTGTCTCAAGCGCTGTGGGCTGGCCTGCGCCCAGATGGTTTCAACAGAAGTCTCAAAACTGCATCGGATATATGCCGGCGCAGCTACCCCACGATTGTGTCTAACCATTGTTGACCACTCAATGCTGCAGGTCTGTGGACTGTGCCGCTAACCACCCATGATACACACGCGTGTGGTTGGTTCATTCCGCCAAGATATGCACCGAGGCTGGCCAACGCGCGCGCAAAGCAATCTTTTTGCGTCGGCGGGAAATCCGAAAGCGCAGTGCAGCTTGTCTGGTGGGCAGAATGGCAAAAAGGCTGGTCTGCGCGCCATTTCCATGGAAACCCAGTCGACTGACACGCCCGGACGAGCATGCCGTGCCAGAATCTGACGGGCCGAGCTCCACTCTCCTCCACAAACCATTGTATCATGGATGATCTGGCACAGCGATGCAGCCTTGCAGCCTTGCTGAACCGCACCGCAGCCGTCGTGCTCTTGTCGCACGGTTGCAGCCATCTCTGGCATCGTGACGGCGGTGCCAAAGTGAGGTTGACTGTTCAAAACAACCACTTCGAAACTAAGCAAGCATCCTTATCGCTAGACCAACAGAGCGTCAACGACTTCCGGTTTTCCCACCGCGCTTTCTTCATCGGGCTCAGACTTGCATTAGCTCCCGCCGCACAGACAGTGCTGTGGATCCTCCAAGTCAACACCGTCTTCTGGGCTTGACAAATCTCGATCATACAATTGGGTTGAACAGCCGTCTTTGCCATCGAATATTTGCCACAAACTCTTGGAGTTCTTCTGCATGTTCGCCGTTCGTGCTCCTTGTGTTCTTCTGGTCAGTCGTGTTGGAACGGCAGTAGCCTCGCACCCTTTTTGTACTCACCAGAAATCGACGTGCTACGAACTACCCCGTGCCATCCTGCTTCTCAGCCTCACGTCACCTCACAAGCGCAAATATGCCGTTTCGAGCATTACAGTCTGTGAGCGAGAGCCGTTTTCTGCCCCAATCCACACGACTTGTTTTTGCTGTGGCAAGCCATCTCAGGTCCCTCTCTTGATTCGCTCCAGGCCGATGCTCCATTGTGGCAATGGTCTACAGACAGCCAGATTCTGCGCGTCTACAATAGTCCAACACAAGTCAGCTCCTATATGTATAGCTGTCCGCGAGTGCCACCTGTCGTGACTCTGGAGTCACAATGAGGGGTTGTTGCGCCTATCGTCGTCAGTTGCTGACGTGGACTTCAACCACAACACCTTCAGGCCTCAATAGCTTGCTGCATCTATCAGCCGCGCGTTCTATGGGTGAACGTAGGTGGTGTCTCGAGAGTCTGTCCAGTCCTGAAGCATGGTTTGTACTCGTGCGTCAAGCACATGAGCCTTTGCGTTGACTGTTGGCGGTGGTCGGCTTTACGAAGGTGCTTATATCTTTTGAGCTGTCGACTCTGGCATCCAGCGTGTCTCAAGGATAAGGTAGTATACGAATATCTTCGTACCGCCTGTCGCAAGACACGATGGAAACTGACAGGAATCACGTCACAAGGATTTGTTATTTGCTCTCGCATCGCCTGAACATCTTTGATAAGTTAGAGCTGTCTGTTTTTACTAGAATTTTGGAACATTCCGTCGTGTGCTGAAGGAGGCGGGATACACAGCGCCTTGCGGGATTTATTGCCCGACTTCTGCTTTGGAGGCTCATCTGCCTCGACCACGCAAAGCCGTCTATAGCACGCAGTAATAGGCTTGAAGCATTTACGTGAAACTGAGAGTCAGTGGACCACTTAAAGAGGATGCGATCGGATCTGTCCTGTCGAAGCATTCTTGCACATCTCACACGAGATTGGTCCATTCTGCGAGCGCGTGGCCTGTGCGCCGCCGGGTCTCTCACAACAGCCTCGTTTCCGATGGACTACAAAGTGTACGCCAGAAGATGCACATGGAGATCCTCTAATCAGCCTGAACAAGTGGCATGTAACATTGATTTTAGACGTTGCCAATAGCAAATGCAGGGCCGTCCTACCAGATGCGCCTTCCCAAACATGGGATGATGTCACGACTTCTAACAGCGTCTCTACAATTTCACATGTGCGGTTTTGACCATGCATCACACAAACTCAACAAATCAGCCTCCAACCGTCCGCTTCTTCCGCTCCGCCGCTCTCCGAGGCTCAAACGATGCAAACAAATTACTTCGTTTGCACCCTTGGTCAAGCTTCTGCCCTGGTGGGGAATCCCAAACCGTACCGTACGATCAGCGAATTCCTTGAGCTCCAGGCCCGACATCATGCACTTCTCCCGGCCGTAGGATTCCCTATACCGCAGCCGGATCAGAAGGAATGGAAATACAAGGTGCTCACTTTCGGCGATGTTGACCAAGGCACCAATGTTTTCGCTCAGCGACTCCGTGGATTGGCAACAGCTACTGGAAAGACTGTAGCCTTGCTCTGTCATAGCTCTCCTGAATTCCTCTTCACATGGCTTGGTTTGATGAGACTTGGACTTTCTGTCCTGCTCATAGCCCCACAATGTCAACCAGCAGCAATACTGCACTTGTGCAAATCGTGCGAGGTTGCGGCACTTCTCTATGACCATGCGCATACGAAGAGAGCACGACAAACAGAAACCCTGGCTAAAGAGGAGGGAGTGGTTAACTTCGAGCCCCAACTGCTACCTATACAAGAAAGTGAAGACGTCTTCGAGGTGATCAAGCAGCCTATCGAATTCGACATCGAACCTCCCAGCTTGGATGAGACGGATGTTGCGTACCTGCACCATACTTCCGGCACATCGTCAGGACTACCAAAGCCTATACCTCAATCTCATCGAGCAGCTATCGGAGTGCTACCACATCTCCCCAAGATACCTGGCGTTGCCTCGTTCACCACAACGCCCCTGTACCACGGTGGAATAGCTGATTTGTTTCGTTGTTGGACCAGCAATGCCATGATCTGGCTGTTCCCGGGAAAAGACGTACCAATAACAGCACGGAACATATGCCAATGTCTGGATGTGGCAAAGCTGTACTCGACAGAAGAAATGGTGCCAAAGGTTAAGTACTTCTCATCTGTTCCTTACGTTCTGCAGATGATGGAAGCGGATGACAAAGGACTGGTCTGGCTTCAAGGCATGAAAATCGTTGGTGTAGGAGGTGCAGCCTTACCAGCACAGGTGGGCGATCGGATGGTCAAAAAAGGCGTCAACCTGATCTCGAGATTTGGCAGCGCCGAATGTGGCTTCCTACTGTCCTCGTTTCGCGACTTCACGACAGACGATAATTGGCAGTATCTGCGGAACTACAATCCCACAAGCCTAGTGGAGTTTGAGCCGCGAGAGGACAACCTGGCAGAGCTCGTAGTGAAGCCAGGCTGGCCACATATGGTGAGATCATACTCTGACGTTCACATTGCCGTAGCTAATTGTGCAACAGGCTAAGAAGAATCGAGAGGATGGATCTTTTGCAACCGCTGATCTCTTCGCGGCCCGCTCTACCATCCCGGACGCTTGGCTCTACCACTCTCGCGCCGATTCTCAATTGACCTTGATAACTGGCAAGAAGTTTGATCCGGCTCCGCTCGAGGCAGCGATAGCGATATCGCCACATCTGGACGACGTGGTCATCTTTGGCAATGGACGACCGTATCCGGGGGCTTTACTACTACGCTCGGCACAATCTAGCCACATGTCTGACCAGGAGCTGCTCGAAGCGATCAGACCAGCAGTGGAGAAGCTGAACAGTGAGAGCCAGGATCACGCTCGGGTCCCGGATCACATGCTGGTGCCGTTACCTCAACAAAATCAACCACTCGAAAAGAGTAGCAAAGGTACCATCATCAGGAGGGCGGCTGATGCCAGGTTTGAAGATGTCATCAATGGAGCATACAATGCACAAGAATCAGAGGGGACGGTAGATGTAGCTGACAAAGACTTGTCAAAGCATCTCGCTGGATTGATCAAGATCATGACATCTCATCCCGGCGAGCCTAGTGTGGACGCAGATCTGTTTTCATACGGCGTCGACTCGATTGCATGTATGCAGTTACGCATTCGCCTGAGGCGACTCATGCCCGAGTACTCGCAAGACTTGCCTATGAGTGTGATCGAGGACTGTGGTACCATTAGGCGCCTAACAGAGTATGTCCTTCGGAAGCGTCATGGCGAGTCGGACGCGAACGAAGAAGACGAGGAGCAAATGATGTTAGATCTTGTCAAACAGTATGGCTCGTTCAGTCGAAAGCCGGCCTCCAGTCATGCGAACGGTCATAGCAAGAAGAGCACTGCTGGCGACATCGTCTTACTCACTGGAGCGACAGGGGCACTCGGCGCGCACATTGTGGATTTGCTGCAGGAATCCAAAAATGTCGATACTATATATTGCCTTGTCCGAGGCGCGGATGAGCACGCAGCAAGAGAGCGTGTCAGCAAAGCCCTAGAACAACGGGGCCTAGCAAGCCTACCACCCAATACCAAGAGCACCAAAGTCAGAGTCATTCCAGCACAACTCAACGAGCCCCATCTCGGCCTGACCAATGAGCTATACAACTACCTCGCCCAAGAAGCCACATCCATCATCCACGTAGCATGGGCTGTCAACTTCCGCCTCAAGCTCCGCAGCTTCGTCAAAGACAACATTGCAGGCGTGCGAAATCTCCTTGACCTAGCGCTCGCCGCGCCACGGATGAACCCGGCTCGCTTCACGTACTGCTCGTCGACCGCGTCCATCATGAGAAGTGAGCCCGATAGTTCAGGCCAAATACCAGAGCTCATACAGACTAGTCCGTCGTCTGCGTCAGTACTAGGGTACTCCCGCTCGAAGTGGGTTGCAGAGCACATCTGCGTCGAAGCGCACAATCGGACGAACATGCGCGGACGTATCGCTGTCGTCCGTGTGGGACAATTGGCTGGGGATTCCTCTACGGGTGTGTGGAACACGAAAGAGGCATGGCCGATGATGTTGAGTACGGCGCGGCTGATCGAATGTCTGCCTGATCTCGGAACCGAGCCACTCGACTGGCTGCCTGTGGATATCGCTGCAAAGGCTTTCTTGGAGATTGCCGAACTGGGTGAGGGGAACGGGAGTGAGGAAACTGTGCCTGTTTACCACGTGCTTAATCCAAACCAATCTCCGACTTGGAGTCAGACGCTGCAGTGGCTGAAGATGAGGGAGTCTTTTGACATTGTGGAGCCGCAAGAGTGGATCAAGAGACTCGAGAAGTGTGAGGGCAGTGAGCAATCTGCAATGAAACTGCTTGGTTTGTGGAAGGAGGCATATGGAAATGGGACTGGGGAGAATGCAAAGCGCCCCCTATTCTCTATTGAAGAGACGAAAGAGAAGGTGGATGTTTTGCGGAACGTGCAGCCGCTTGATGAGGGCTACGTGGGTAGGGTGTGGGATTGGATTCAGGCGAACGTTCGATAGACTACAGGATGCAAATCGTAGCGATAGGACAGGGGCTATAAGTATCCAGCATATCTGACCCAGCATGTTACTTTGGTACGTGTCGTCATCGCTCGTCTCTCAACAGGTCCACGTACAGTACACAATAAAGCCTGTGAAAGTCTCTGCCTAAGATCCATTGAGCAAGCGTCTCGTTTCTTCACAAAACCCTCATCTTCCCGATCTTCGGTGGAAATCGGATTCGCAGCGGAAGACGAATGCTACGCTTCGCTGACCGCATCGTCACTTCCGTGCTACTACCCAGCTCCATGTCGCGGTGAGCCATATTGATTGCTTCTGCATGGAGCTGAACAAACATGCTAGGCAGCGGACGAATTGGGCATGTTGTTGCGAAGGCTCAACATTGTCTGAAAATGACTCTTTCGGCTGCAGGAAGGACAACCCAATGGAGTGGTGTCAGATGCTCGATTCTTGCATCTTGATCAACTACAAGCAAGAGGAGTCGAATTTGCAGCACATGGGACAGATTGAGTCGAGTCTCCAGCAGATGGAGCGGGTGTCCTACAACTTACAAGACATGGTCGGAGCGGAATTCGAGACCTCCACCGGCGCCGACCTTGGCTTCCGAGAAAAACTCGGACCAAGCGATGCGGATACGAGACGCTCGTTCAGCCACGATCCCTTCTGCAGATTATCCGTGGCCTTGTGCATCCAATTATGTCGCGGCGAAGAGGCAGCCATCATCGAGTCCGTGATTGTAATCCTGCGACGGACGAATTTGTGATTGCGCGATGTTGGCAACGTATGATACACCATCACAAGGTGCAGCAAGAATTCGTGATCGATTAGCTCAAGAAAGCCCTACCCAGCTGGTGCCAGAGTACGACTTGAAGTATAGCCTGTATATCATCAATACGTTTTGTAAGGACTTCTTACGTATAAAAAGACTGTGAAAGATAGACACGCTATTGTTTTAGGTTGCAAACGTTGTCAAATAAAGTCGGTAACCATGGAGTGCTGTCTCCAGCGATCACGAACTTTTACCGTGCCTGGTGCCAACTTGTTGGATATCGGGCTCGTGTGCATGGTGCACCGATCTCTGCGTTCCCTCGTTGTGAGTCGTGACCGGCAATCCTGAACGATGTCTCCGAGAGCTCGGGCGCCACCGAAGCACTAAGAAGTCTTGTCCAGGCTTGAATCACGACCATCAACCATCACAGTTCTGCTTTCAACATCATCGAATTGGTTACCTAACTACTATTAACCACCGCACGTAGCCTAGCCCTGAGGTTTTCGAGCAAGAGCAGCCCGTCTGTGCCTGTGATTTGATGCGCATTTCGACAGTTGCAATGTGGATCTTCGCCAGGGCCTCGTGCGCAAGGAATCCGTGGAAGGCGTTTGTGGCTTGCAGCTGCCAGGCAACGAAATTCTGGCGCTCGCTTAGTGGCTACGGACGAAAAGTCTGGCCGGTCAAACGATGAAAGCGGAAAGGTCAATGTGTAAAAACCACTTCCTGAAAACATGCGACACGGCGATTTCGTATACGAATCACCGGTAGCCCGCATAAGGCAATCACTTGCGCGTGGAAAGCAGCCGCCTGCTCCTAATTCTACCGACTTTCACGGACGAAGGCTCGATAGCTCGAATCTCGGATTCTGTGTCACTGCACGTCGCTAACAGCCTCAGCCCTAAATCCGCTCTTCGACTCATACGCTTCTTTTCTGCCGGTACTTAAAGAAACGCCCCTCCCCTCAGGCATTGACCTTTCTTGAAGCACTTCATCGCCAAACATAGTCGTCACCAGTCACCACAAACAAACTCGCGTTACCGTACAAGCCAGCCTTGGCGTGCCTTACATCAAGCACATAAACAGCCACCCACAGCATAAATGAGCGACACAAACAACCACCTCAGACCATCCAGCATGGCCGACTCTGAGAAGACGGCTACGCATAGTCACCAACCCTCGATTCTTCAGCAGAAGGGCGTCGTTGAAACTGTCATGCCTTCAACTGCAGGATCGGTGAATGTTACTGACCCTGTCATCATTGTCAACGAGAAGAATATACCGGTAGAAGCCACATCGAAGCGCAACTCGCAAGCCAGCAGCGCATCAGCTTCAGAAGAGGATGTTGATTTCGATTACCCAAAGGGTTGGAAACTGGGCGCAATCACCATCGCTTTGTGCTTGTCCGTGTTCTGCATGGCATTGGTGAGTCCTGTCTATCCTCAAGAGTGAAATTAACACCTTGCTCACCAATATAGGACAACACAATCATCGCCACCGCCATTCCTCGCATCACGGATCAATTTGGAGCCTTGAACGACGTAGGCTGGTACGGCTCATCCTACCTGCTCACCACCTGCGCAACCCAACTCATCTACGGCAAATTCTACACCTTCTACTCTATCAAATGGGTCTACCTGACCGGACTCTTCATCTTTGAAGTCGGCTCTTTGATTTGTGGTGTCGCGCCCAACTCCGTGGCACTTATAATCGGGCGTGCTGTCGCTGGTGTTGGCGCCGCAGGAATCTTTTCCGGAGCCATCCTTATTATCGCCAACACTGTCCCTCTTCAGCAGCGCCCGACTTACATGGGACTTGTGGGAGGGATGTACGGGATTGCCTCAGTGGCTGGACCTCTGTAAGTGCCAATCCCACATTTGGGGATATCCAGCATGGACTAACAGCGCTTCAGCATGGGTGGAGCCTTCACCGATCACCTTACATGGCGCTGGTGCTTCTACATTAACCTTCCTTTCGGGGCTGTCACCGCTGCGTTCATCGTCCCGTTCCTGAATGTCAAGCGCCGTGGCAAGAAGATCGAAGCGACATGGAAGCAGCAGCTTCTGAAATTCGACCTCGAAGGCACCGCGCTCTTCCTACCCGCTATCATCTGCCTGCTGCTCGCTCTGCAGTGGGGAGGCAGCAAGTACGAGTGGAAGAGCGGACGTATTATCGCCCTCCTCGTCATCGCCGGTCTTCTCATCATTGGGTTCATCGCTATCCAGGTCTGGAAGCAGGAAGATGCCACCGTTCCACCTCGCGTATTCAAGAACCGCAACGTCTGGGGCAGTGCGTGGTTCATTTCGATGCTTGGTGCTGCTTTCTTCGTCATGGTGTACTACCTCCCGATCTGGTTCCAGGCAATTAAAGGTGTCTCCGCAACGAAGAGCGGAATCATGAACCTGCCGCTTATCCTAGGTCTCGTTATCGTGTCGATGCTGGGCGGTGTCGCGGTCACCGTCATCGGATACTACACACCATTCATCCTCGTCTCGAGCATTCTCATGGCCATCGGTGCCGGCTTGCTCTCCACATTCGAGACCGACTCCAACTCTCCACGCTGGATTGGCTACCAGTTCTTGTTCGGTGCTGGTGTCGGTTTCGGCATGCAGCAGCCTCTCATCGCTGTCCAGACTGCTCTCGAGGCCGCGGACGTGCCAATTGCCACTGCCATCATCATGTTTTCGCAAACACTTGGTGGCGCTCTGTTCATCAGCGTCGGTCAGAACATCTTCACCAATCAGCTTCTCAAGCACCTCAAGGACGTCGTGCCCGAGCTTGACACCAGCCTCGTCTTGCGCACCGGCGCTACCGAACTCAAAAACGCTATCCCAGAGCGTTTTCTCGCTGGCGTACTGAGTGCATACAATCTCGCACTCACGCAGACGTTCTACGTGTCCGTCGCTTGCGCTGCCATGTCCCTTATCGGCGCAGTTTTCATCGAGTTCAAGAGCATGAAGGGCAAGAAGGTCGTTATGCATGCCGCATAGGCGATTGAAAGTGTTTCAGCGCCTCCCGTGGATGGCTGTCAGAACTGTAATTCGACTTCGAGAGATACCCAGTATTTGTTTACATTATTCCCGTTTGGGAGCGCGAGCGTCAGCATAGTATTGTCAGCATGGGCGGCGTGGCATGGCGTTTGGAGGTGATTCATGGGTAATTCAGTGTGATAAGTTAGACTTACTAGAGGCATGTATGTTAGCCGCGCTGGCGAACGAATCTTCGCTCTTTTAGACAAAAGTCTCGATAGCAGAATATGTACATAATTCAGAGACGCGCAAGTATTCAGGGTATTGATTGTGATATTATTGCTCGTCTCTTTGCTTGTCCGTATTTGTGAACTAACCCTGGTGTTTCCTTGCAGCTTATGAGCGTGCAGTGTATACATGTTAGCAAACCGTCTGTCATAGATAAAGCCTTCTTTCCAGACATGAACCATCTCCTTTCGATCCACCACCATGGCGCAAACTTCGACTACAAGCAGCTCCCCCGCCGTTACTGCCGCGATCGACTCGTACCGATCCCTCCTCACAGTCCTCAAATATGAAGTCCTCAGACGCGTAGTCAGATACACTTTAATTGGCACCAAGCTCGACAACAGGCTTCTCAACCTCCGTAACGACGCTTCGTCATCCACAGCAGCAATCACCAGAGTCGAAGAAAGCGTTCATCCTAGTAGTTTCCTTGCGCACGTACACTAACACTCTCCAGACTGTGCCGTGGCCAGCAAGCAATGCTCGCTATCCTCCAGAGCACGCAAACCTGGCTCGGCACTCTCGAAGCGTCTTACCAGATTGACATCGCTGGCAAATCTGATACCGAAGTTATGCGCTTCGCTACTAGAGGGTGTCGATTGACTTCGATTGAGTTCTCTGCAAAGCTCCTGGAGGTGGCTGTGATAGGAAGGGATTCGGGTCTGGAGGTTCCTGGGTTGGCCGCCGAAATTGCGGCGAGAGAGGAGGAATTGAGGGAGATGAGGGATGGGGAGGCGGAGTTTGAGAGAGGCTTGGTGGAGAAGTTTGGGGTGGAAGGATGGGGCTGTGCGGTGAGTGGAGAGGAGAAGTTGAGTTGGTTCGCTTGTTTGGTCCATTTGTAGGCAGTCATTGAGCTCACAGAGGACTGGTTCGGGTCCCATCAAGGTTTTGTCTTGGTTTACGCTATGTATCGAACACTCACGGCGTGATCAGTATCCAATGAACCGACATAACACAAATGTGCTACTCTCGAATCACAGCGGTATGGTTTAGATTGTCGGGATGAGGAAGTCGGGCTTGATTTTTGATTTCGATAGCGAGCTGTGAACATAGACGGTCCATTGTGTTGCTTGATCTGTGCATGTTTTTATGAGACAAGCGAACTGCAAGCAGCTCGTGGTATTCTTGGGGCTTGTGAGCAAGCAGTTTGGGCGCTTTGGCGAATCCTCCCCCATACATAAACTCCTCTATACGTCCTCACCATACGGTCACTCACATCCTGTATCACCCACCATGTCTGATCCACCCCTCGACCCCACCATCGCTGCCGCAATCAACATCTACGCCGAGACCGTCACCAAAGTCAAAGAATCAATCGAAAACCAAGACAGAATACTTCACCGGAGTCCTAGACACCTACAGAAAAGCTCTCTTCCAACTCAAATCCGACACCACGCCTTTGTCCAACGACACAGAGATCCGAAAAGTAAGAGTCGCGAAGATCGACATAGTCAACAAGTAAGTAGCCTTCACCACTGGCCCTCACATACTTACATTGTCAGACAAGTACTCGGCACGCAGGATATTATGCTCAAAATAAGCAACGACGTGAAATAGGCCGATACACTGCAGGCTGCCTTTGAAGCGGATGTTAAGAGTATCTTGAGGCGTTGATCTTTGCGCCGGCTGCGGTGTTGGCGCTGAGTAAGGAGAATCTTAGGAGGGAGGTTGAGGTGAATAGGATGGCGGGTGAAGTTGGGGTTGATGGGGCGGCGGGGTGGGTGGTGGAGTTGGAGAGGAAGTTGGAGGCGCTTGGATAGGTGGGAGTGGCTGTGCGATGAGGCATTTGTGGTTGATGGTTGTAAGTGCACCGTAGTTGTGTTCCTCGAAATTTCTTTTGTCCAAAAGATCAGCGTTTCCACAACACGACATCCTGCAAAACATCGCCCAGATGAAACGCCTGAAATTCCTGTTGCGGAAAATCGCTTTCGCGTTTCCGGCATCGCGCAAGAAACACACGGTAGCCATCATTCCACCGCATCGCCCGACACCAACTGATACCGTGCCGCGCCCCAAGAGGACAGGATTCTTCGACCTACCTGCAGGTGAGAATAAACACCCTGGTATCCCAAACAATCTTACCGCTAAATCCATACACTACAGAACTCCGGATCCAGATCTATAAAGAAGCCGGAGAGTTTGGAGGGCAGCCCACGTTCGACATGGCCATTACTATGCTGTCCACGTGCCGTCAAATTCGAGCCGAGTACATGCCGCTCTGGTTCCCACTTACGAAGAGGTTTCTTTCGTTGAGCCGCATAACGAAATTTCTCGACGTGTTTTCGCCAGCTTTGATAAACGGACAGCATGCGTTCGCTATTCGCGTCGAGCTGAATGAAGAAAGAGTACCGTATGGCAATCCTGTCATCGACATGCAGCGATTATTCAGCCTCCTCCTCACGCTTCCACGTGTTGAAGTCATCTTTGACGGAGATGGGACGTACGATGGCGAGGCTAGTGATTTGACCAAGGTACTGGAGCTATTCAGAAAGGACAGGTCGAGCTGGGGAGATTGGATTTCTGGTTTCGAATCGGTAAGAGCCCAAGTGTCTTCTTTGTGCTTGCGATCAGTATGTAAGCTAATTTGGTGTCTACGATCCCCAGATCAAGCTCAGGACTTCGACTTGGTTGGATCCAGAACAATTTGAAGAATCAGAGCCACCCTCTACAGGAAGCTGGCGCCCCATACCGAGCATGCCCCCCACATCGGGCTTGCCATGGGGAATTGGACAGCCTCCTCGGTACGAAGACCGAGGCCACTCGCAAACGCCCTGGTCAATGAAATTTGTGAGGAAGCCGGAAGACGAGGACCAAGTAGAACGTACAGCACGACTCCGGGAGTTTCTGCAAACTGCGGATGATCTGAACAGCATTCAGTGGATGATGGGGCAATCAGAAGTTCGGAACGTGGAGATTTGTGTAAACTCCAAGAGGCTTGAACGACTTTCTGTGGACGACGGCGTATCTTGTTGGAATATCTGCGTTGCGAGGCTCAAAAGTAGCTGGCTGTGTCGATACCTGAGGACAGAGCGGCCTTTACTGTCGTGAATCATCGGAGGACATGATACGGATGATGGTCCAATATAGATCATCGAAGAAGTGAATTGCTTTCACTTATGCTCTAAAGATTTTGTGGCATCATGAGATCGACTGGGCACGTTCGAACGAGATGGTGTTGACTTTGGAAGGATGTGGTGGTCTCTTGCGAAGGTGGACTTGTCGATCACTAGCGCGATATCAGTTGCTTGGCTTGACCAGACAGGCATCAGAGCTCCGCGTCAACGACGGAGTGCAGCTCCACCATCACCAACAGCAATCAGACTGCACCACCTTCACCTCACAACCCCACTATTCACACCCAGCTCCGCCAACCGAAACCAAGTCTACCTGAAGCTCTACAACCTCCAAAATGGCTGCCATCTTCTCCGGTGCGCCTCCGCAGGGCGGCCCAGGCTACTCGTTCAAGCAAACCCCCACAAATGCTCCCTCAGGCGAGCGGCAACATGGCTTCTACCCGTATGCCAGCTTCCTATCTTCCTCCATGTTACAAACTAATACCTCCCAGCTACTCCGACAACGGCGGCTCAACGCTGGGCATCTCAGGCGCCGACTTCGCCATCCTCGCGGGCGACACACGATCCACATCCGGCTACAACATCAACACACGATACGCACCCAAGCTCTTCAAGATCGGCGGCGAGGGCCCGGACAACAAGGGCGCGAGGATAGTGCTCTCCGTTGTCGGCTTCGCAGCAGACGGCGACGCGCTGAAGGAGCGCCTCGACACCATTGTCAAGATGTACAAGTACCAGCACGGCAAGCCCATGTCCGTCTCCGCATGCGCCCAGCGCCTCAGCCACATCCTCTACAACAAGCGATTCTTCCCGTACTACGTGCACGCCATCCTGGGCGGTCTGGACGAGGAGGGCAAGGGCGCGCTATACTCGTACGACCCGGTCGGCAGCTACGAGCGGGAGCAGTGCAGGGCGGCTGGTGCGGCGGCGTCGCTCATCATGCCGTTCTTGGACAACCAGGTCAACTTCAAGAACATGTACGAGCCGGGCAGCGGAACGGGACACGACCTGCAGCAGAAGAAGGTGGAGCCGCTGTCGCAGGGCCATGTCGAGGATCTGGTGAGGGATGCGTTCACGAGTGCGGTGGAGAGGCATATCGAGGTTGGTGATGGGCTGCAGATGATGATCATGACGAAGGACGGCATAGCGGAGACGTTCACGCCGCTGAAGAAGGACTGAGCTTGGCGGTGAGGCGAGTGTGGAGTGATGGCGACATGAGCATGCATAACGAACAAAGCTATAGATCTTCATAGGAAGCACGAACGGCGTGAGCACTTATTCACGTTTTTCTGTCTGCAATTCCAAGTCTCAGAAGTGATTTATGTTACATCACATTATTGCCGTGCTGATTTCTCTTCCCCTCGCATGCCGTTTTTGTTCCTACCATGCCATAATTGTGAATTGGTCAACGCAGTCCTGAAATCCTAAGCGCTAGCAGAAGAAAAAGGCGCGATGGCTGCTACCATTCACTCCTCCGGAATCTTCCATCCATCCATCTACTACTAAACTTCGAATGACCCCACGAAGCAAGAAAGTAATAAAGTTATTCATACGCCGGTAAATCCACCGCACTCCTCGCCCCATCCCTACTCCCCAGACTAAACCTCACGCTCCTCGCATACCCCGCCAGCAACGCATCCGTCTCCGTCCTATCACTCCCATACACCTCCCTCAGCCTCTTCCTGCCCTGACCACTTAACCAACACATCTCGCCGCCTTTGCCCAGGCGCTTACACATTTCTCGGCTGAAGTCGACTGCGTGTCGGACTTCTTTGCGGTCGGGCGCTTTGGCCTTGAGTGTTATGGCGATGTATTCGCGGAGGTTGAGGAATGCGGCGATGGCGAGGGGGGAGGTGGGTTGTGTTGCTGGGGAGGGGAAGGAAGGGAGGGTGGATGTTGGGGATTTGGTGTGCTGTGTGAGTGCGGTTGAGGACGCGGCGTCGATGTACGATAGGGGGTATTTCTGCGTTGCGTCGTAGAGTTGGAGTGCGGACTCGAGACACGCTGAGAATGCGGGCCATGTTTGTGCTGATGATGAAGGCGGTAGCTGTTTGAGGGTGTGTAGGTGTGCGGCGGCCCATTGGCGGACGGGGTCGAGTGTCATGTTGGGCTGTGGTTGGCGCGCGACGAGGAATCGCCGGATCGTGAGGTGCGTGTACGAGACTTTGAGGTACTGGTGTAGCGTGTCGTTGTCGTCGTGCTCGGGTGGCGAGGTGTCGAAGATGCTGATGAGGGATGTGCACTGTCGTGTTGTGAGGTCCTGCATATCTTCGATGTACTTTGTGATATCTTTCGTTTTGAGCGGCTTGGCGTTTGTTGCTTTTATGTCGGCTTTGAGGGCGAGGGATAGAGGTATGATATCTGGACTTGCGTGCTCGTGTGATTCCAGTAGCGTCGTGATACCCCATAGTTGCTCTGCGTCTTCATCTGCCAGCGTCTCGACGATGACTTCGAGCAAATCGTCGAGCGTGTGCGGCAACTCTCCTGCGCGGAACCGTAGCTTCGTGAAGTCGTCGACCTCTGTTGCTTTCTGCAGTATGTACCGCGTCGCGAGTTTCGCCCAGAGATAGACGCCGTCTGCTTTCTCAGCGAGTGTGTTGACGACGTTCATTTCCTCCACGTTATCCGATTTCCGCCTCATGGCCTTCAGTCCTTCCCACTCATCGAATGTACGCAGAATATGTGCTTGGCTGTCCCGCCGTGTCCAGTCGTCCAATGTGAGTTTCGGGCGGTCGTGAAATACTTCGGTGTATGGAGATGAGTCCCAGGCTGAGACAATCATCTTGACGTTTTCTCGTTTCGCCGTCGCGAGGATAAGATCGACTACATCGCCAGCATACTCGTCCGTCTCGGTCAGTCCGTCCACCTCGTCCAGGCCGTCAATCATGAAGAGGAACTTCTTTTCTGTGTCGGCAACCATCTTCTCGAATGCCCTCCTCAGCTCTTTGAACTTGAAGTCATGTAGGCCGCCTCCGTAGCTCTTAAAACATTCCCACCTCTCGGAGAACAGCTCCCTCAAGATCCCTTCTCCTTGTTCCAACGGCCCGAATATCATATCCTGCAAACTCTCATACAAGATCGTTCTCAACAGCCCCACTGCCGACTTTTGCATCTTGCTCCCCGAATTCCAATACATGTACGCCGCCGTAATACCCGGTGCACTTCCAGACCATGCCTCTAGATACTCAAACACCTGCGCATTGCGAAAGATATGTTTCATCAACACAGACTTCCCGCTGCCAGGCCGCCCCGTGAGCCAGAACAAGTGCTCACCCCTCGTGTTAGACAAGAAATCCAAAAAGCCACCCTCGTCCTGCATCCGCTCGTCGTTGAAAAGCCACAGCATACTTCCCTCTGCCGGACTCGCAACCGCATGTAACCGCTCGTCAATCTCGTCGAAATGCAATAACTTGAACACCTGCTCGCCAAAATACGCCTCGTTCTCCGCAACGATGAGCGCATCCACAATCTTCGCAAAGTCCTCGATGTTCTTCTTCTTGCTCGGTCGCCAGTCGTTCGTATGTATCGCATCGAGCGCAGTATTTTGCCACTTCTCCCAGTGCCGCAACGGCGAATCCGACGTATCCTGCGAATACACCGGGAGTCCCGTCTCAACCGAATGATCAAGATACTGCCGCAGCGCAAGCAGCAACGAAGTATCCACCTCCCGTCTCAGCGCGCGCAGTTTCTTCTTCGTATTCGTAACGTCCTTTTTCTTCCACGTGCCATTCAGCAGCGCATCCCTCGCCGTAAGCCAAATCTTCTGCTCCGGATGGCCCTTTCCCTGCGCCGCAATAAGCGCATCGCGCAAATCCTCAACTATCTCTCTAACCTGCTCGCTGTGCTTGAGCAATTGCTGCGCCGCCTCGCTCAGTTTCGCAGCCCCTTTCTTTTGCCCTGACTTCTCATCTTGAAGTTTCTTCAATTCGCTTTGGTCAATCAGATCCGTCAACCTCCAAAGATTATCGATAATGTCCTGCAGCACCGCCGAATTACCATCCTCGGGTGCTATGGCTGCTTCGTCGTCGTCGCTGTCGCCCGGCGGCTGGCGATATATCCCGTGATCCTTGCGCAGCGTGTTGATGCCAAAGTCCACGACCTGGACTAGCGCAGACGCAAGCCCTACTGCAGGGATCGGTTTCGCGCCCATTGTGCGCCCTGAAATGCGCCTCTGCTAAAGCGCCATAAACTGTGTAGACAATCCGGCGCTCTGGAAACGGGAATGTAAGACGGTTTTTGCTCGTGGTGTTTGCCGCGCCAATAGGGGGACGCACGTGGTTTGCATGGCGGTCGGTGTCATGTCTAGCTTAGCGCGGTCCAAATTTGGTGTGTTCGAAATGAACTTGGCGCGTGCTGTTTAATTTACGAGTTCATCTCACGATGTGGGACGGCATGGATCAAGCATGTGTCGCTTTTGGGAATTACTCAGTCACGATAATAGTGTCGCTCGATTTCATACACTAAAAACTATGCAATTGCTACGAGGCCACAGTAGTGCCCATGCTACGAAAGAAGGACGCGCTCGCCTACGATACGATAACGCTCAAAGAAAAGCAGACGCAAGAAAAACCAGTACATGGCGGGTATCTCGAGAAGAGAGTGGTTCCGTGTATATCCTCCCCACAGCATACGCGAGCAAGCAATGAAGACCAAAAAACGACACGCCAGAATCAAAACAGTCGCCGAAGCCGCTGCTAGCTCTTCGCTGTAGGAGCCATCGCATCTTCCGCCTTCCACATGGCAGGATGCAGACCACTTCCATCCTTGTTCTGCCCAGCTTCTTCTCCCAGTTGTGCAACGTTCGCATCATCCTCCTTGGGAGGATGGTTCTCTCCTCTCCAGCCTTCATGATTGTTCGACGGTCGATTGTTCATCAGATGTGACTTTGCATGGTCGGCCTTGTGGTTGGCTTCTTTTTGAACCTGGTGGCGGAAGTGAGTCGCCGGTAATGCGCTACCTGCCTCCAGTCTGTCCAAATTCTCCACATCACTACTACTCATGCTGCTACTCCTGCTCAATTGCGTGTACACAATGTGGTCGCCCTCCTTCTTCTTGCGTTCTCGTTGCTCGTCCTTCATGTGGCTCATCTTCTCAGCGTCGCCCTGGCAGTCCAGCGTCTTAACGTGGAGGCCTGGGAAATTCGACTGGAAGAATTCCTTCAGTTGTGGGAGCAGCTTGGCATTAGGGCGGTAAGTGCCAGAGTCGTTGTCGATGATAAGCTCATAGTAGCTGGGATCTTTGTTGGTGGGCTCTTCCTTTGGTGGACCGCCGGCGATGTCGTTGGGTGGATGGCTCTTGTTGTTACCTCCGTCCTCCGGTGGTGCGTTTCGTGGATGCTTAAGGCGACGAATGAAGAACTCGCCGGAGAAGGCGACGTATGCTGCAACATCGCTATGCATAGTGTGCTTGGACAACATGTCGATACCGAACTCCTTGCCAGTCTCCGTGAAGCGGAAGAGCCCATCTAGTGCGAGAACATAGGTGAAGATGCGACCACCCTGATCGAAATGTACCAGCTCCAGGAATTTTTGTGTAAAGTCTTTCGATGGCTCTTGGAACACCTTGAACTCGGTTGCGTGGTCAAAGTTGTACACACGCGCGTGTTGGTGGTGTAACGCTTTCGACAGAATGAACCCTCGTATGCCCTTCGCAGTAAACATAGACTTGACAAAAGGCTTGAACTCGACGTAGCGGTGATACATCTCTTCGGGAACGGGTCCTCGTAATTGCATCTGGTTGGACTGAAAGTTGTACTTCTCAGGCTTCGGCCTGCCCGTCCTCTTGGAAACCTCGCCAGGCTCATTGGGCTCCTTCTGGCCCAAAAGACGCCCAAGAAGCGGCGAGTAATGCCGTATCCAGAACTGAGGCCCTATTGTGTATGCACGTCCACCGTTCTCATCTTGAGACCTGCCCAGAACCTCAACACTGACGTTCAAGGTACCGTTCATGTGCTCGACCTTCCGGAAACACACAGCCACGGCGCGAAGAAGGAAAGCGCGCTTGCTGACCATGCGCTTTCGGATGGGAAATGTTTCGTTCTTTATGCCTGTCCATTTTTCACTGACGGTATTCGATATGACGTGGACGTTGCCAAGACGGTCGTCGTGGTCTGCGGGGTCTTCGTCGTAGATGCGGCATTTGAGCTTGAAGCCCGAGGCTGGCACATTCGCGACGATCCACTCACAGTCCCATACTGGATTGGTGTTTTGTCGTACCGTCGGTGTGCGCAACGTCAGCGGCGGGTCTTCGTTGTGGCGCGTGGGCAAGCCAGTGTCGAGCTGTGCCACGATGAAGGGATCGGCGGAGAGGGTGTTGATGTCAGCGAGAGGTAGGTTGTCGGCGCGGTGGAAGGTGAACTTGACTGTATAGCCAGGCGGTGCGCGTGGTATGGGCGTGTCGTCGAAGCCTCCCTCGGGGTCCTTGCTGGACTTCTTGCTGCCACCCGTGTTCGTCTTCTGTGGCTTTGGCGGCGCATCCGATGCGCCATCACCGCCCACGGATTTTTCCTGCGAGGCCGGCGCATGGAAGTTCTGCATGGCTGTTGGCTCCGAACCCTTCTCCTCTGCCATGATCGTGAAGTTTGTCGGCGGATAAGTCCGGGAGGCGGGTTGATTGCGCCGGGCGACTCGGAGGGTATGCGTCAGCGCCGCAGACTGCAAGAACCCAAAACAGCGAAATTAAGAGTACGTAATGTCGAGATTATGTTTCGCAAGACCATGAAGAGTGTGTTCCTGATATCGGCACATGCATAGAAGTAGAGGAGGTGGTGGAATCGCACGGCTGGGAACAAGCTGCATGCAGCTGCTGCGCTCTGGAAGGCGGGCGCGGAGCTGCACGGCCACCATGCACAAGCTTTCTTGCCAATGCTTTCAAGCTTTCGGGCGCTTTTTTTTGGTTTGATACTAAACGAGCGATGGCCGGCTTCTGATGACATGTCTTATTGGCTGTGAGATACATTGTTACACGCGTATTACTCCCCGTGCCGTGCAAATGCCTCAACCCTGCCTTGGAAAACCTCGTGTGAACGAGAGCCTACATTTGACGTCACAATATGGCATCAACGCCTCGTAGATCTGTGGAAGAAACTGAGTCCACCAAATGCATCTCGGACAAGCGGCACTTTTCGTCTTTGCATGACCTCTGCATCGCCAAGTTGTGGCGTCACGGGCCTCTGTGGCTTACGCGTCTCTGTGGCTTACGCGTCCTTTCTTGCTCTGCTCAAGAACTGATCTAATCTGACGTACGCACACGTGGTGAATTGTCGTGATGTCGTTACTGTCACATGTCTTTCTAGCTTACCACTGTAGAAATGGCCGAATTTAGAGTTTGACGAGCAACAAGTTCGACGTGTTATCCACTGCCTAAAAGCAGCTACTGTACGAGCGTTAGGAGTGGGCTAGCACTAAGAGTTGACAGTGGGGCGACCAAAACATCGGCCGTGAGTCTTTACAAACTACAACGGTCTGCCAAACTTCACCATGCCCAAGCTTGATACAACTCTGCGTACTTCTTTAACACGTGGATCCTGGACTCGGTCAGCCTGCAGAGCACCGGTGGCACTCGGCGGAGTTTGGTCACAAGAATGACTTCGTCAACAGCGTTGTTGAGGTCGGAATGGCCCTTCCACCTTTCGCTCGACCACGAGGGATGCATACCCAGAGAAACCACAACGCTCGTTCAATTCGCCCCAAAATCAATGTCAATCTGGCCAAACGTAACCTTGAAATGTACTTCCTACTCAACAACTGTCTCCTCATCGTATATCTACCAATAGCTGTAGACTTCATCGTTGTTCCTTTAGCCTGAAGCTATCTTCGAGTGAGCGCTTATCCGGGGAGATCGAGAAGCACTTGATATCTCGTACGGTTCCGAGGTGATGAGTAAAGGCGAAATGCATGTAGCCCGGACAACGAACAACGTGCCAACACCTGGATCCCCTCACAGTTTCGGTATCGAAGCAATCACTTTTCCAAAATTGATCGCAGTCTTGTTCACCTCAAGGACACAACGCGCATTTCCTTCGTCTTAGTCCGCTGCACAGCCAGGGTCCCAAGATAGGCCTTCACTTTAAGTTTTCGTTACATACGTCAAGTCGCCACACGTGAAGCGGCGTGGATACGGCAAGTACTCTCGCCGGCTGTTTCGCCTCAGGATCGTAGGGCGTGCAAACCAAGAAGAGGCTGGACATACACGTCGTGAATTCACATGTCTCTAGGTACAAGCGAGAATGTCGAGGAGCGAGCGAGATGGAGAAAAGTAAAGCATGCTTTGCGATCACGTAGCTTTTGGGTTGATGACTGCTCGCCTCCAGAGTCCTAACAATCTTTTCAAAGGATCTTTTGCCGCGTGATGACCGCGTTTGCAACCTCGGCGTGTATGTAATGGCGTGGCCAACGGCTTAGCTTGACAAAGGAATCGAGCTGCGCCTGTTGCCCGGCGCATCAGCTCTATTATGTCTTCTAACGGCATCATGTCTTCAAACGTACCACTTCAAGACGAGCCAATGCCTCGAGATGAAGAACCGCCACGAGACGAGCCATCTCCCCAAGGTTCATCACAAGCGGAGTTTGGTGTAGTCATGTTGTCAGTAGTACATTCATTCATGTCTATCATGTGGCCTTGAGGCATTGCACGTTCATTGCCATGTCATCACCGCTCTTCAAACTCTCGCACCTCACACGGTCTGCGTGCCGTACCCCTTGATCCTGTCCGCAAACGCCCAGCTCTGGTTCTCCAACTTGACGCTCTCGTCCAGAGTGACACCATCCTTCGTGATGACGGCGATCGAGTACACGTCCATGCTCCTCGCGTCCCTGTAGAACAACACCTTCATGCACTCCTTGATCTTGTCGACAGCCTGCTCCTTGGTTACGTTCTCCACCGCCCGCTCATCGGGCAGTATTGTCCGCAGAATGGGCTGAGCCAGATGTGCGCCGAAGCCGGTGGCCAACGAGGGTGACGAGAAGGTAGTGCCGAGGAGGTCTGCGCTCGCGAGGAAGGGCTTCTGGTCGCCGTCCATGCCGGCGATGAGCAGGTGGTTCCACAGCGGGTCGAACTTGGATCGGCGGCTGTACATGACCTTGGCGAGGTACGTGTGGAGGTTCTTTGCGTTGAGCGAGTTTTCGGCCGACGAGTAATTCTCACGGATGTCGAGCGAGTTGAGCAGGCGGTCGAGGTACTGCATGTCCGACACGTCGCCACCGAAGCCCACGACTACCTCGTCGTTGAACTTCCGCAGGCGCTTGACGTCGGTGAAGCGCGCGAGCGATCCGTATGATGCTGTGAGCCGTATGAGCACAATAGTTCCTTTCTACTACAGGTAGAGACATACCCAAATTATCTGCCGCAATGACCACGCCATCCTTGAACTTCGCCGCCAGTACTGAGGTGCCCGTCACAATAGGGCTCTGTGTGTGCTGGTTCGGGCCGGCGGCCTGGAAGTGCGAGGGGTCGTATGCGCCATAGACGTCGTCTCTCGGCTGTCATGTGTTAGTGAGTACTCTATGTATGTTTGGTGTGGTGGTGAAGGCGTACACGGCCCCACGCTTGCGGGAGGTGGTTCATGATGAGGCTGGTTGTGTGCTTGTGAGTTATAGAGTGGTTGCTGGAGTTGGAAGCGTGTCAGAGCGGAGGAGGAGCCGTGTTGGTGAAGTTGACGTTGGTGATTGCGGGCCAGGCAGCTCGTGGTTACGACGAAGCTCAAGCTACCCGTACGATAGCGCCAAGCAAATAGTCCAAGCTCTCTTTACAACATCAACTTCACGACCACTCCCAGAACCTCAATTCACCCCAAAATGCTCGGAATCAATTACGAGAGTAGCGACGACGAGGACGCGATCCCACCAAACAAGGCAGATGTAAGTCGCGGAGATGTGCCGGAAAGACCAAGATAGCTACTAATATTGAGTTGACGAACATCCTCACCAAAGACGCGCCTGCGCCGGAACCTCTCTCAGCGCCTGTACCACTCGAACAGCCCGCAACGTCCACTGGCCCGGTCAATAGCCCTTCACAAGGTCCAACTGTGGCCCCACCGCCCCCAGACGAAGATGCAGACAACGACGCACCTCCAGGCTCTCCATACACGTCCAGTCGCGCGCTGATACAGAACCTCACGCTACCCACCGTACCCAACTTCGACATACCGCCTTCACCACCAGGCTCGCCGCCACTAAAAGCCACGAAGAAGTTTGCGCAGTTCTTGGAGTTGAAGTCGAAGGGCCAGCACTTCAACCAGCGACTAGAGGCCTCGTCAGTCCTGCGAGATCCAGGCCACCTGCCAAGACTAATGGACTTTGCTGGCATCAGCGAGGAGGAGCAGTATGCGTCATCGTTGTCAGAAGATGCCGCGGTACCTACAGCGTTTCCGCCATGGGCGTACGCGGAGGAGCTCAGGGCATCGCAGAAGCAGATCCTCAAGGCGAAGGAGCAATCAAAGTCAAAAGGTCCACGCGAGTTCGTGTCGGCGGCAAAGTCCGGAGACACGAGTGGCTCTGGCCCATTGGCGTCAAGCGCGAAGGAGAGTGGGAAGCGGAAAGAGCTAGAGCACAGGAGTCGGGACAGCTCAGCGTCCAGAAGCAAGCGGAGAAGCGCGTCACGGTCACCCAAGAGGCGGCGATGACAGCGTGGAGGACTACTGCTATGAACAACTACATCAATAAGTATCGTCAGCGATGAACTTAAACAAGTACACCCAGGTCTAGACTCAAAATCAATATTTCTCACACCCCCTTCCCCAAATCCTGCACTCCCATCCCCCACCTCGCCAATACCTCCATCCCCCACACCAGCTCCCTCTCCAACAACTCCACCACCACCTCTTTCAACCCTTACCACTTCCAACTACTCTCCCTTTCCCAAAAGTAATCCGCAACATCCAACTCGTGATCCAGCACCGTATCCACAAAATGTTTCCTCGCCTCCTCAATCATCTTGGTGTGAATGCTCTTGTAATTCCTCACCTTCTTTGGTTGCGCATCTACACGGCTCTAGAGCGACAGAAGTGAGAAAGTTAGTGTCAGTCTTGTATGCAGGGCGTGCGTCAAAGCTTACCTGGTATGCAGTCTGGCAACTGGTGATGTCGGATATGGTGGTGTCGAGAAGTTTGAGAAGTTCGGGCTCTTGGGGGCAGTTCGCGTGCTGGGATTGGTAGCTTGATAGGGCGGATTGCATGGCGGCGAGGAGTAGGGCTGTTGTGTTGGCGGAGAGGATGGGGCTGATGGAGAGGGTGGGTGGGGAGGACATAGTCGTGACTTGGTGAGTGCGTAAAGTCGAGAATGACCTGTATAGAGAGTTCACTTCCCTGGTTCCTGTCGAAAGGTGGTGGCAGTGGTTCGTCTCGCGAGTTGAGGTCGGGGAGGGAGTCGTGATTGTGGGTTTCTTGCCTGGCATCTTTTTGCTATGAAATATTTGAGCGCGCAGGCTAGCTTACGGGTAGCAGCAAACGCTTCGTCGCGTTGACACTTTCACTGAATTGCGATTTGACGTAATGTAGCATGAGGATGGCTAATAGTCGCTCAAGGTACCAAGAACAGCACATCTTTGGATATGGCTTCTCTATCTGGGCAGGTTAATTGTGGATTACTGGCAGAGGTATGTGAAATGATTGCAAAAGGGAATTATCTGGGTTTGGTCGCTGTTGTTCAGTCCTTGATATGTCGTATCACTGAGCTTGTAATCGATCTAAAGGATCTAGACTTTATAAGTGAATGAGAGAAAAGCTCTGGGCATGGAACTCATTCCGTTACGGCATCCTACTCCTGCATGCTGCCAAAAACTCACGAGCACGAACAAACCCTACGCAAACCATGTCAGCAAAACCCCATCACATTTCCGTAACCACAACCTCCCTCTTCGCCAACTCTCCCTGCTCATCCACATACCCCTCCCACAACCTTACACCCGTATCCCCCTCCACCTTTACCCTCTTCGCCCTCACCCTATCCAGAAGCACCCTCGCACTCGGCCTGTTCTCAACCTCCAACTCAAGACACCCCGCCAGCACCTCGGTAAGTTCTTTCGAATACCCTTTCCCTGCAGGCCTGTTTGCAAACTCATCCCTATACCCCCTCGGCTGCATAGTAATACGAGACAGCGCCACGATGACAAGTCCATCCTGACTAACATCCTCCCTGAGATCTCCCTCTCCAGGACCCGTCACGGTTCCGCCACGCAGCCTGAAGTGCCACTGCTGCCTTAGCGCAGGAACGTTCTTAGTCGCGTAGTCCTCGCGCGTGACAGCGGACCCGAAGTCTGCTAGCTGGACGCGCGGGTATCCAGAACTGTTATCCGAGTCGTGTGCTAGCAGGATATTAGCGTGCCATATATCGCGGTGCAACACCGGATCCCAACCTTCGACCTCCACGCCTTCATCGTTTCCGTGCTCAAGATACACGAGTGCCTGCGCCAGCGCTTCGGAAAACATGCCACACAAACGCCTCTGGCAAATCAACTGGACTCGTCCTATACGTCGTAATCAGCGCCAATAGACTCCCGAACTCGCAGAAATTAGTCACCAGGCCCGCGCGATGTGAGGAAATAGTGGTGTCGACGTAGTAATCCGCGAAATCGATGATGTGCGCGGAGTTGTGGAGCTGTCTTGTCAGCGAGATTGCTCGTAGAGCGGTAGGGATGTCGTCTGGGAGGAATAACTTTAGGGCGTAAATGGATTGGTGGGACTGGAGTAGATTTATGCCGTCGTTTGCGCCGCCTGTAGATGGATGCGGAGGAGGGGACGAGGGGGCAGAGCCAGTGGTATTTGGCGTGGATGGCGGAGAGGGGTCGTTCGATGGGGAGTGGCATGGTGTTGGGTGGGGAGTTAAAGCTCGTGTGGTGGAGAGATGTTGTGGCGTTGTGAGGCTGGAGAGTTACTGTTAGTTACTTGTTTTTGGCTGTTTTGTACCGTGAAGTTAAAGAGTTGGTGCTGACTTAGTGTTTGCTTGAGGTGGAGTGTTGGTCGTCAATTTATATACCTCTCCAGAGCGGCTGCGAGAGTCGACAATAGCTGCACGTAGCGCAGTCTATTCTCAAAACCACGGTCCGTCCTATTGTCCTCACTATTGTGTTAGTGCAAGGCGCATAAGCCTTGAAGTTGACGCTTTGCTGTTGACGATTTAGGCAGTAATCGTACGTGGTCGCGTGGATATAGTGACATGCTGTTCTCCTACTGTTTTGACAGTTTGTGCGACTGTGTCGCCTGCCTCTCATACCTGGCTGCTTCGATATCGTGACCGACGTGTAGATCGCGACTACAGGTAGTGTGGTAACTCATGTGATATCGTCGTGATTTAAGTTGAGTGTTCTGGTCGAAGAACGTGACCCCACCCACCGCAGTGCTTGGAGTCGAGGCCGTCAATGACGTGACGTTACACTATAGATATCTGAACCAATTGATATACCTTATACCATCTTTTTCACGACGGGGACCGGTAGTTTACGCCTCCTGACTGCCTGCGTGTAGATCGAAAGGGCACTTGCCACATCGGTTGCAGACGTCGTGCGTAGATTGAGAGTGTTCTGAGCGGCGCGGCTCATATACTTTGCGTCGAAGAACTCATATGCATGTGTTGTTGGATTAGATGAATAGCAATATGTGCCATGAAAGATGCAATTGATGTTGCTCGAACAGTGCCAGGCCAGCTGTGAGCCTCGCTTGCGACCCGAATTCTTCTCAGTGTCAACGATACAAAGGCCTGTAATATCTCTTTTGTCTTTTCAGCACGCCAAACGAGACGCATCTTCCTCTTTCGTCAGAAAACCTCCCTTACCGGCTGCATTTAGACGCGGAGGTGCATAGGCTAATTGCACACCCACGTTCAATAACCTCCGTGGAATCATACTATAGGAGTTTTAAGGTGCTGTGTCGGCAGGTACCCAGTATGCATATAAAATGTCCGCTAGTGGCAGAATGTCATTGCTTGGGCCCTGGGCCGATTTGAATGTCGCGAGGTCGAGCTGTCATTGGGAGACAGTCGATTGAGGCTCGTATAATGCTGCTCAGCCTTACACGCAGCTTGTTTCTAGAATGAATGCTTCTTAGAAATGGCGGAGAATTGTTTCCGAGACGTGGGGTGGGACGGGCGCATGTCGATGGTATATATTCTGTTACGCGATCTTGCTCATGTGGTGTTCAGTCAACATCCAACATCATCTTCGTCGTGCGTTCGCTGACGGGAGTATTCTTTGGCATGCTTCTGGCTACCCTGGCCGCAGCTTTGCCGGCTGCTGCTGCGGTCGTGCCCCCTTCTGGTGGTGTAAAGGTGTCAATCAATGTCGGCATTGAAGGCAGTGGATGTAAGCCAGAAGATGCTGCTGTATCCATCGCATCAGACAACTCGGCCATGACGATCATTTTCGACCACTTCGAAGCTGCAGATGGCTCAAAAGCCGGTACAGCGAAGAGCCGTGCTTTCTGCAGAGTAACGATCAGCATCAACTCTCCGGGATACGCCTTCGACATCACTTCAGCCGACTTTCGGGGGTATGTTGGCATTGACAAAGGCGTAGAGGCGAGCCTCGTTAGCAGATGGAAATGGGTCGATCAGACTGGAGCCGACATGAAAGGAAAGGTGAGGAAACGCTGTTCCTGGATTCAACCGCTATGCTCATGTGCGATATAGGACAATATTCAAAAGACGCTCCAGGGCCCATTCCGAAATGATGTCCTTCTTCACAAGGACGGAGAAATATCTGACGGCGAGGCTTCGGTGTGCCAGAAGAAAGATGCGAATCTCCAGGTCAGTCTTTCGGCCGCTGTAACGGCAGGCGCTGCGGATGGTAGCGGTTACGTCCAGGGTAATTCGCAGGAAGTTGGCTTCGGGCAGATTTTGAATTTGTCGTGGAAGAAATGCTGAAATAGATTGCATGACATGAATCAAAGACTTGGACCGGTCAATGATCTTCGTGTGTGTGTAGCAGCTGTAACGACAGCTGTAGTCGCATCGTCGGAGCTGCCTTGTGGGCGAGAGAGCAATTTCGAGACAACTGCTGGATGAAGCGAATACAGCTTGGTGTTGAGTGCGACGTTCGAGGCAGGTCGAGACGTCTCATCTTCGGCATGTGGAGAAGTCGCGTGCTTACCTCAGCGACTAAACATTTTAGCGCGATCTGAATCACACGTGAAGACGCGACAATCAACTCTCGTGCTCACACAAACTCTAGGGATCATGCTGCAGTTTGCCACGTCCGTCATGAAATCAATTCCATAAGGACACATAACTTATTTGGAGACAAATCACTCGAGCCACTTTTCAGCCGCCAAATTGTCGCTTACTGGAAATGACACAAAGCCTTTACAAGCCCCAAAGTGTGATGGAAAGAGCCCTGAACAGATGTCGTTGCAGACATCTATAACGACGATTTCTATACTAGTCCGCGCAGCGCAAGAGACAGGCTCTAGGGGACACTTCATCCAACCCGCAACTTCTTCAATCTTGGTACCCGGCATGCCTGTCACTTCAGTGAAAAAAAGTGCATATCCTCGAGTTTTAGCCTTCGAGCACGAGGGCCAAGAAGTCATGGAGATATCCAACCGTGCACTCGCTGCGATCTACACAGAGGACGGCCGATCGATCGAGTAGATTTGATAAAGGCATCGATGGAGACGTGAATAACGACTGTTGCACAATATTCAGACCCTCAGAGATCAGAAGCTCTTTTGAGCCTTTCGCGACTGCAGTGACTTTGACAGAAACAGTGAGGTGGGTGGCAGTCTTACAATACTTGTAAGACATCGAGCTTTGCGCATGAACATTCTTACATGGCTGTTGAGTCTGGCCCGACTGCAGCGTGGAGCAACTTTCTCACGATCTGAAAACAGCTATCAATTGTTCGTGCTGGCACATTGTTCCTGGTCATTGCGATCGATCAAGTTTGATTTTGTGAGGGACTGGATATACCCATGATGGGTGCCGCGTGTGCTGCGTTTCAAAGCCGTCGGCAGGACGTTTCGCTCCCGCGCATCTCATACATGGACGTCTGGAAACTTTGTTCGATATTGGCAACGCGCGCCACTTCAAATGCTAAATGTCTTTTCCCAGACAGCGAAGCATGCGCGATCACGTGGTATAGCAGGCATATTTCTCCTGCTGTTGGGCCGATTGGCCACATTTGACGCGCGACCTTTTCGGATGCTGTACGCCGAAACGGGACTTCATCTCGAGACCGTCTTAGCCCAGTTTTGACAAGCGGTGATTCTCAGCTATTGGAGATCGTGGACCTCTCGTACATTGCTTTTGAGCAATACTCTCCTTCTTGCTTTCAGCAAGTCTTCTTTGACTCGTGACCTCATGGTCGTTCCTCGACGGAATGAGTGAGGCAACACCTCTCGGTTTGTTGATGGTGCTGGATCGCCCTCACGCCCGCAGCTCGAACGGTACGAACCTTGGTCGAAACGGCGATGGAAAAGAGCTGGGAAAAGAAAACACGGGTGGCAACCAGGACGCAGGGAACATGAACAGCGACACGCTTGCCGATGGATCGGGGATAACATTGGGGACATCGTCGTATAAATTGGTGGCACAAAACACAGGGGGAGCTGCCTTGACATCATCGCAACCTTCGATAGCCTATTCGACTGTGGCACTCAACGCAACTTCGTCAATCCCCACGGGAAGAGCTGGCACAGCTACTCCATATAGATTACCCCAGGAATCGTCGAACGCGGTTCGAATCGAGATTGGAACAGCCTTGTCTCCAATCCACGACATCGCCACCCAGGTGAATGACAAGTCACCTGCAATGACGGCATTGCCGTCATCAGTTGCCATTGTATTGCTTGTTGGAGACTCAGAATTGGACTCCAACATGCTTCCCGGTATGAATCAGGACCCCCCAAAGCTCGATGCTTTACCACAAGCCATGCCTGGACCCTTGCTTGGTACTCCAGGACTACCGCCAACGCCAGATCCCACTATAGCCCCTGCAAAGCCTGGTGCACAACAGCCGAGGCCGCCAATGGTACCTATAATAGCCGGACCACCGATGCAAATAAGCATTTCTTCTAGTTCTAAACCATCGGCACCTGTTGCTACTGTTGTTCGTCCTATGCCAGGGAAGAACCAACCAAAACCAGCGATGGATGACGCTGCCGCAGCCTCGTTCAGGGCAGGCAACGGTCTCGCGCCGTTGCCGACTCCAGTAGATCCAGCAAGCGTGTCACAAACTCAGTCAATAAGTTTGAAGACTTCTACGGCACCGCTACCATCCACGATGCTCGTAGCTATGGATTCTTTGCCTTCTCTCTTGTCTGCCAGCTCTTCTTCGACGTCGCTGTCCAGATCGGATGACTTGCAAAGCACGCTTGTGACTTTGACAAAAATGACCCTCAGCATACAGCAAGCGCCGGTCACTTTCAATGCGGTGTCAAACTCGGACTCTGCCACACAGTTCGGACTTCTTTCTGCCATGACTTCGTCGACTATCGTGGCAACCACTCTAATGGCGACCCCCACGGTCTTTCCGAGCTTGATAGCAGCAGCGTCTGCTGCCCAGAGCAGTCGGTTAACACCTCTAGCGCGTACTCTTTTCATCACTTTCGGTGTGCTAGGTTAGTGATCACCAACCACTTGTCGAGACTCGGGCTGACGAATAACAGGCGCCGTGACGCTCTTGATTGCGCTGGGTATCATTCTCATGATACGAGGGAAGAGGAAGAGTCTGCAGAAGGACATACGGCAACGACCCGCGGATGACACTGGCGACATGCGTGAGGACCCAGGACAGTATCGTGTAACATCCACTGTCGAAGACGACGAGTTTGTAAACGACAACCCGTTCTTGACTGAGAGCGAGAAAGCGATAGTAACACGAGCAGTCTCGCCTGATGGTGAACCAAGCGTAAGATTCCAGCTGAAGAAACGTCTCATCGGTTGCTAACATCATCCCAGTCTAAGACTATACCCGCCGGCACAAGATTCACAGATGCAATCAACTCTTTCATTGCCAAGTCTCGACGACTGACCTATAAACTAAGTCCTTGATCACAACTGGGCGAGACAGCTCAGGTAGCCCATGCGCCCGTAATTCTTGGACGTGTTGTAGATACCGTAATGCTTGTACATAGACAAAAAACCCGTCCATACGTAAGGTGCCCAGAACCTACTTCCGCGTCTCATCTGTATTTGAGATCATATCTGAAACACGCACCATCACTGTACCCAAACATACGAACACGGCCCTACCCGGCCGATCACCAAACCCTCCATGTTTCACTCGCACTCCACCCGATTCGAAAACAAAGTTCACCAGCCCCACAGAGCCTCACCACACCGCCGGTGCCCGTTGCTTTTTCCCGAACTCGGGTACGCTAGCCATGTCCCGTCTACCGCCCCGCGCGTTCCGCCCCCAGTCCTCTTCATCAAACACCAACAACGCCGCTTGCTTGCGGCGCGCTATGCCCACAAGGAGGGTAGTGAGAGCTAGTGCTGCGTTCGATGGTTACGGTATCGGGTAGGTTTGGTGAGAAGCTAGGGAGATTGTGGTTCGATTGTGGGAGTACGAGGGAGGCGTTAGGCTTGGAAGGGATGGGTTAGGCTAATAGGGGAATGGTGAAGAGATGATGGTGGTGGAGTGGGGAGGGATGAGATTCAGCCTTGCAGTACTAATCACCGTGATGGTTCACGTCGAGACGACAAAAATTCGTTTTTAGACATCATCGACCTTGAGTCGAATTCTAGCAATCTGCAGTTCGACACCAGTCATGTAGTCACATATTTTGCAAGACTCCCAGAAACCTTGACGATAAGTCGTAGCCCTACAGAGTCTACCGTTCTGCGTTCATGGTCCCCGGTCGCCATCTTCAATCCCCATCTCTTGTTGTAACATAAAACAACACCATCGCCAACAGCTTCTTCTTCACCTCAAACAGGCTCTCCTCACTCTTGCCATAGAGACCACTCTGCTAGCGCGGCTCCACCACGTTTGCCTCGCTGCCAACATCTCTCGACAGCTCAAGCACCTCGTCTCTAAGTTATCTAGCTGCGACTTGAAATCCGAGTCTGCGTAGGGTTCTCGCAGAATTCCGCGGCCACGAAGCTGATTATCAGAAGGTAGAGTGTAGTGCCGCGCTGAGGACGCGGCATTGTCAACGTTGAGCAACTCCAGGGTGAAAACATGGACCAGACCAACTCTTGATGATGTCGCCGGGTAGATGAGAAGATTTGGCGGAATGCATGTAAGAAAAACAGCACCATTGGTATGTTACTTTCGGTATACAGGTGCTTGGACCTGCGTCGGCACATCACTCCATAAGGTGTTTCCATTCACAGATTAAACAATTTACGTATGCGAAGCGTTAGCAGAAGAATAGACGCCCTGTATGAATAGATGGTGGTATTAGCTGCCATGGAAATGAGTCGATATTGACATAAGATTGGAAAATGTTAGGGATTGGGGTATCAATTTGAGCCTATGGAAAGATATGCTGCCTTAAAAGACCATCAACGACATCTTCCTCAAAGTATATGCCGTCCACGTCCGCAAGGCCAGACAACCGCTTAGTTCTTGACATATGGCGGGAGATCCTCTGCCTGACCGCGCGCAACCTGTCTCGCCCGGCGCCTCTCCCTGCGATCCATCTCCCTTGCCACCGCCTTGGCGAGTTTACGGCGCTCCTCCCTCTCCTTGGTCTTCACGATCTCGTCGCGTCCCTTTCCGTTCCAGCATTTCTTGAACTCCTTCCTGAACTTCTGGTTGAAAGTCAGGCTCTTGTCCACCTCCTCGTCGGCCTTGCGCTTGTGGTGGTCGTTCTCATCGTCCGTGTCGACGAAGTCGGATTCGTCACCCTCGTTTTCGACGAGGCGCGAAGCCTCCAGAGAGATGGCACCTTGGTTTCGGGTCTTGTCCCAGGCTTTCGTGCGGCCGTATGCGATGCAGCCGGTGATGCTGAAGACAAGGATTAAAGGCATCGACAGGAAGGCGACCATGACGATGCCGAATGCGACGAGGTCTTCGTCCATGTTGAAGGATATGCAGTGATATGTGTGGCCTGTGAAGTCTTGTGGATTGTTTGTGACAGGAGTGGTAGATTGTTTGTGACAGGAGTGGTAGAAGGTGGAGGTATATACCTGTCTAGATGGTGTTCGCCACCCGTGGCTGAGCACGACGTCAGGGGCCGCACGATTCACGATGAAAAGCATGTGACATCCGCATGAGTCAGAGAGCTACTCTTCCAACCTCCAGCCTTTCCATCCGCCGTGAAGTCCTTTCTCACGCCGCGAAAACACTTCATATTTCGCAAAAAGGTCTGGGTAGGTCATCAACACCTACTACTATCTGCATAAGTACTAAAACCACCACATCAAGGACCCTGTGTTTGCTATAATATCGCCCTTCAACTGTGTGCGCTGCTCCAAATTTCACAAGCAGTATGTAGTGTTCTGGACGAAACTTTTGGTAGCCAAACGCGTATTGGGCTGCTTAGTATCAGTAAAAGAGGTGGACGCATCCAATGCCACGTCTCCCACTTTGGCGGCTGATGAGTGAAGGTGAAGAGTGCGAAAGCTACTGCACTGGTGGCTTGGACATCGAGTTTCGTTTGACACTTCAACTTCCTCATGTCTCCAAATCTCTTTCAGTCCTTGTGTCCGTGCCCTTTCAATTTGTTCGTTTGTTGATATTCTTCACTTAGACCACCCCGCTAACAGCTGCAATTATAGCTAAGGTGTTACAAACAAGCACTCGCGATATCCCATGGACGAGGTGTGCGAGGTTGAAGGCCAACCGTCGCACAACACACAGGATGATGATCAGCGCGGGGCGCTAAGGATCACGTGACTGACATCTCGCCAAGCCTGGCATCGCCCGATGTTACGGCCAAGCCTGATGCCCAACATCAGAACCAAGCATTGCATCTCGCGATGTAAGGAAAGGGGCTATACCACAGGATAAGGTGACAGGTATATAGGGAGGATAGTTTCCTACTCTACGCTCGTTGTGGTCAACTCTTATAAGTTCATCTTTTACCCAGATTGGTACTTAGTTATCCATCGTTAGATGAATTGGATTGTCTGTCACGCCCCTTTGGGTTCTCACATCTCAGCCCTGCCGGAGACCCATCGGGCCGGCCTCGAGCCACGCGCGGGCCTCAATATATATCCCCAAGTAGCCTCTTCTTCGAGTCCCCTAAGGATTCGTCTTACTTCAATACTACTCAGTATACTCATCCTTTGACTCCTACCTACAAACCCCTCACAATTGTCATCTCCGAATACCACCTCCCTCCTGAATCGCCAGACAACCTCCGCACTCCGGCCCGCCTAGTGAACGGACCACCGTATAACATAAGGCTCTATACAAATTAGCGTTAGCCTGTTATCCTTAGCCTATATAACTTAGCTAATTTTAAACCCTATTATTAAATCTAGTTGTTATGGATGCTCCATGTCGGTGATTCCTAGCTCCGCGTCACGTGACGTCATCACGTGATTGCTTAGCTAGTGCCTTGGCGCGTTCTTACCTGCCCCGCCTGCGCGCCTGCAATACTCTCTATAGCAAGATTCTCGTAATACGATTCTCATCAACAGTCTGATCTCTCAGCACGTGAACGTCCCTAACACTAGTTACTCTTACTAATTACACTAAAGGAATTCTATTTTACCTTAGAATAACTAGTTATAACTAAATAGTTAGCTAGAGGCCTGACTTAGTTACCTTTTTACTAATGATAAGTTTAAGCCTAGTTACTTGCTATCCTACTTACTATTCTACTTACTATCTTACTTAGACACTAGTTATTAGTTATAGGTTCGATTCTTCCTTAGCTTACTCGAATATTGTTTGTTAACTTTTGACTTTTCTATTATTAAGGTCACGTATTACGTTACGTGATCTACTACTAGGTATCGTCCCTTGCTACACTAAAATCTCAGCTAATATCGGCCTAAGATCCCGAACAATTAAGCGCTTGCAAGCATTCAAGCAAGCAGTACCCTCTCTGCTTAATTGCTTGCTTGATCCCAAGTATGTCCCCACCACCTTGTTTGCTTCATTTACCTCATACCACAATCTCAGGTATCTACTTCCAGTGCAGCACATATAAGAGTGAGTGGCTATACTCTGTTTGGAAAGGCAAGGCGCCAATTGATTTGACAACTCACCTTCATCTTCAGTTCGAAAGCCGCGGGCCAAAGCGCGACCGCTACGAGAGCTTCTAGAACTCTCCACAAGGCCTACTTTGTCAATCCATCCACGACAGCTTCTTTCACACAAAACCACATCCTCAAGTCGCAATCATGGCTCCCGAGCCTCAGTCGACTTGCGAAGCGTGCAGCAAGCCGACTACGAGCAAATGCGGAGGTTGCGCTTCCGACACCTACACTCACGCCTACTGTAGCCCGGAGTGTCAGAAGAAGGACTGGTCGAAAAACAAGCTCGTCTGCAAAGACCTTGAGCTCGAGAGAAAACTTGAGCGCGTTGCTGCTATCGTGCACAAAGCGTATCTCAACTTCAGAGAGGACACCTGGGACACACCAATCAACAGAATTGTGGTCAAGGCCGGTGAAATCATCAAATTTGACGGCGATCAGACGGAGGACACTCGGTTCTTCCTCAAATTCCCGAGTCAAATGATCAAGAACGAGAATATGAGGTCTGCCGTTCTCACTAGCTGGATGTGTAACGAGCCACTTGCCTTTATGTTTAATCTGCTCAAGAAGCTGTTAGGAGGTAGGCAGTGTATGTCCTACTGTAGTAGAAGATGGAACTAACTCGATGTAGGCCTCAAGGTCAATCTTCAAGAAGCCTCCGTGTCCCTCAAAACGCCTCCGCTCAAGACAACCTACGTTATGCCGAATAGGCAACGTTCCTTCAACTTCCCTGGAAGCCTACACGAGTGGTGCCGCATCACTTCCACCAAGACCGGCCAGCAGTGGGTTCTGGATATCTCCGGAGGACAGTACGGTATCTATCGGCCTCTATGGAAGTGGAAGGACTATCGGCGAACTTTCGTGGTGAGTCTATAATCTGTATATCCCGAAGGTGCGAACAAAACCTTAGTCTCGAGGCTCGGAGCGATCGATGGCAACCCGTCTCTCACCTACGGTCTCGTCGAAGAAGCTGCGAAAGTGCTCGACGCAGTTGTCAAGACCTGAGAGGTGGAGTATCTAGGATTGGCAATGCTGGTCGATCTCGCACCCGCGGAGCTCGAGACCAGGACAGTCAACCTTCACGTGGTCATGCGCAAAGCTGTGCAAACCTTCGTGGACACTGGTGCCTATGTAGCCAAAGTCAAAGATGCAAAGGCCTACGAAGCAGCACATCCATACGTCAGTCAACAGAAATGCCGGGAGGGCTTGAACTGGCTCAAGACTGTGAACCTCCTATCACCACAGTAAGGTACAGCAGCTATTTGTGACCATGAAACTGGGACTTGACGCTTAGGGTTATGGTTCGGGGCCACGGGAAGACTGAAAGATAGCACAGAAACGGGAAACATAGTTGAAATCAGCTTCAGGCATCTGGTACTCTGAACCGCAAATTCAGTTGCGCAACTTTTGCTTACTGAGTTTCGGCCCGAAATGGTGGGCGTCAAATGGTCGAAGTATACACGCAGGGTATATCTTAAGCGTCGCACGATCTATATCCACAAGACACAAGACATGGCGCGAGACTTCTGTAGCAAGCACGCTTTGCACTGAATTCACAACCGTCGCCTAAACTTCCGTCTCATTCTTGCTTGCCCTCTCCATCAGCAATTATTTCTTCTCGACCTCTCCCTTATACATGTCGTCAACCTCCTGCCGTGGCACACCGAGAATCTCTTCGCCCAGCCTCGTGCCCTCCTCAAGCAGCTCCTCGAAATGCCTCTTTTCATACCTCTCCGCCTTCAGCCTGCTCTTGGTCAGGTTCTACGCCAGCTTGTACCCCTCGATCGCCTTCTTCCCAACCCTCAGCACCTTGTTCCTATGTCGCACATAGTCCTTCTCGTCCTTGCGCAGTATAGTCGCCCAGCTCAGACCCTTCCTCTCCATCGCAGGATCAACAGCCGCGTGAAACGCCTCCATCGCCTTGATATTCACATCGGCGTCAAGACCCAACAAGCTCTTCGTCTGCGACATGGCGACAGTGTACTTCTCGAGCGAGCCTAGCGGAAAGTATGCAATGACTTCTTTGACGAAAGCGTGCCGCGCGTAGATCCAGGGTATGCCGGGCACTCCAATAGCGGATTGGTCGCCGGCGATGTTGATTGCCCATTGCTCGCCGGTGATGCGCGATGTGGCGTGGAGGAACCAGTGGTCGTAGTCGTTCAGATCGACGCCGTTGTCGTGGTAGTGCACAACGGTGCGGCGCTCTGGAGGTACGAGGCGGAACATGAGTTCTTGGACGTGGATATTGACGCCTGTTCAGGATATCAGCAATGAGCCATAGTATGAAGCTAGAATTGTACCTTCTAGGATCTGCTCAATGAGTTTCCTCAGGTACCCGATGTCGTGACACGCCATGTTTGACAACACAGCGGCCTTGTCCCTCGTAGTTGGCGTCAAGTGGTCCGGAAACGGCACAAACCAGCGTTGCTGGCGCCCTGTCTTCTTTGCATCATCGACGATGATGTTCTCTTTCTGGTTGCACTTGATGTTGAGAATGTGCGTGTGCCATGTTGCTTCGCGAAATATGAGGAAGGCGGCCTTGATGGTGTCGGTTGCGCGCGACATGTACTCAGTCTCCAAGTGAAGGATCTTATCGAGCTCCATCGTATCGACTTCTAGGTCCGCCATGTCGCGTGCTGGTACTGACATTGTGTGAGAGAAAATCATTCCCATCCGGTTCCAGAGTGCACGACAAGAGGTGCGATGTTGCGATGTTTTGCGTTGTTTGTTGTTTGCATTCACCATGGCGACCGTTAAGAAGTTTTGCCACATCACGACGGCTACCCACCACTATCAGCAAGACTTCGAACCCGGTTCGAAACTGCGCATCCCTTCGGCTCCGTACATACATGCTGCTTCTTGAACTCTTCCACAGCCTAATCATCTTGCACCATGTATTCGATATTTTGACCGGCAGAGGTTTCGCATACGGAAAGACGCACGTGATAGCTGCTACCAGCATTGGAACTTCTGTCGATCTCGTAGTAAAGCGGTTGACAAAATTGATTCAAAGCAATATTGGACGCTTGGTGCGGAGTACATGATCAACATTTCGCTTCGTGTGTATGGCCTACTTGTGCTCAACCGATATTGTGTCTGTCCATCTCTTCATCAATCCAACTCCCTCGGTTCGGTCGCACCCGCCTTCTCCACTGCTCTCTATCTTCCTGCATTCTCGTTTCCCATCCAGCGTCAATATTACGTTCTTCGATTGGATGCGCATGCGTGACATCAACGCTGACTCTTTGCGGGTCCACGAAATCGGGGAGGTGATACACATTTGTGGTGTTCTGCATGCCATTGGTGAGTGGACTGGGGTTCGATTGCGAAATGCTATTGTTGGTTCTGCTGGTTTGGTTCGTATTTGTCTTCTCAATGGTCGCGCCGGTCGAGGTATGGCGGCGGTCGAGCGCACTGGCCTGGCGACGCGGCTTTGAGCTTTCATTTGAGCTCGTGCGATCGCGCACGAACTGGACTAGCCTTCCGAGTACGGCGAACTCGAGCTTCAGCTTAATGGAGTACACAACACCCTTTAGCGTTGTTTCGATCAGATAGAGGTTGGCGAACTCTACGCTCAGTAGCGCGAGGTCCATAACAATTATGATGACGTTGATCGCGAGTAGTTGGTACATGGTCTTGCGCACATTTGCGTTGCGCAAGTGACCGTGTACGCCCCCGTCGTCGAGACTTCGCACATCGTCCTGAATTGTTTCGCACAGCTTCAATAGCCGGATGGCCTCGCGGATGTATATGACTGATAGAATGAGTTCCTGGATGAAAAACCCAACCATTTGGATCTTCTCCATAATCGAATAGCCATTGACAAACCGCTGTAGGGTCGTCGGGGATAAATGATTGCTGTTGGAGGCGAACGTAAGGACTGTCGTTATGGAATGCAGGATGGTCCCATTTACAACAATCATCCAGAGAGTCCAATGGAGTACGCGACGCGAGTTTGTCAGCAAATGCAGCCGGGACCACAACACAACGGATTGACCTGCAGTACTCAGCATGAACTCCGGTCTCTACATGTATCCGCCTACCTGTTATCATTGGATACCATCCAATAGTCAGAAGTACCACGGCCACATAACCTTCGTCCCGACTAGGATCTAAGAGCTGGAAGAACTTGATGACAAAGCCGAGTGAATATGGTATAACTCCGAATGCTGCTATGAGCATGCTCCAGAAGTAGAGGCCATGGTATCTTTGGAACGTCACAAAGATTAGGACAATGAGCTCGATCGCATTATACAGTGATAGACCAAGAAGGAGTGCGATGATGATCTTCAAGCTGAGCGAATCTCCAGTGTATCCTACGAGAATATTTCAGCACTGTATGATAGCGTAGATACTTGCACTCACCTCCGGTTATTCCAGCACCCGCAGAGGCAAGCGCGCCCTGTGGAGGTGTGGACTCAATCGCGAGACTTGAAGTGGTAGTGCTGGCAAGAGCTTTCACCAATGTCATGGACATCGCGTCCTTCCGACTCCTTTAGGCTGAGACTACGCTTAATTCCACATGGTCGTCCAACGCGTCGGACTGCGACTACGTGCAGTGCAGCTGCTCAGGAGGGTCGTCCGAAAGATACGCTTGGTCGTGATCACTAAGGAGAGGGATTTTGAGCTTAAGACAGCGACGGTGCGTGCGCTATCCAACGTGTTGGAAATGTCCGTCCGAAAAGTTGTTTTCCCATGACGTTCACCTCTCCACTCGCTAACGTGTTATGGCTTAGTAGTCTGGGGTGCAGCGGTCCTTAGCACCGAGGTGACGCCTCATCGGATCCTTTGAATTGAAGGCTTCAGCCTCTTAACTTAATATCATTTCGATCCCGCTGTAACAGGCATTCGAAAACCGGAACACAGATGGGTCGCGCCTGGAGTAGCTGCGTTTGTCGTGTTGCTGTGGATCGCATACGTCGTCCCCTTACTTGCCAGCTTAACCACCGGACCGAAGCAGCACCGAGCTCGACGAAATTACTCGCGTTCGCACACCGGTGCTTGAACTCGTGATAACAAATGCGGATCGTCGTCCAGGAAGGCCCGAAGGTGGGATGTGTTGAGCGGACGAAGCCTCGATAGCTGGACTGGCAAGAAGACGGCGCTTCGTGGATGTACGGTGCTGAGTAGATACTTAAAGTTGTTATCGCAACCACGAGAAACTGTCGCATGCAGTTTCGCCGATGCGCCTTATTATGCTACTTGATGGATGTTGTGTGGTATTGCGAGGGGGGAAGGAGGACTCGCCAGGTACAGTAGCGGAGAAGAGAGGAAGAAAATAACGTTACCGGTATCGCCATGTCGCACATGCAGCGTTGCAGATCGCACTGCACGTTCGATACACCACGCCCACTGTAAGTACTGGACGATTTCTCACAGTATGGAACGTCAGCATCATGTATCTCCATGACGGAATCATCGCGAAACCATAATTCACTAAGACACGCTCTATGTACGCGGGCATCCTTACTCGAAAAATCCAACACCGTCCCATATCAAACAAATACAGAAAAGAAGTCCTCCGTGAACCGCAGCGCATGCAAACCCGCCATCAGAAGAAAGGACACTCGCACAGTATCATGTTGGAATAAAGCAAACAAAACTCCACAACGTAAATCAAACAGCTGCCTCGATAAACACTCCAGCCTGTTCCGTTTAATGAGCTCGACGACCACTAGGCACCGCCCGTCCTCAGAATCGACTAAAAGCCCCACCAAATCCTCCCATTATACCCTCCTAATTCTTGCCAAAGAGCGAAAAGCACTTCGTCGCTGGTTTGGCAGATTTCTTGGTCTTGGTAGTGGCTCGTTTGGCAACGGATGGTTTAGCTACTACAGCAGCAGGCGCCCTGGAAGCAGCAAGCGTTCTCGACTCAGTTATTACATTCGGTGCAGTAGGTACATTCACGAGAGCCGGTGCTGCAGTCGTTCTTGTCTTAGGAGCAGGTTCCACCCTTTTCTTGTTGGCCGCAGACGGATTAGGCCTGAGAACATTGACACTGGCTGTCGGAGCCGCCGGCCTCTTCGCCTTTGCCAATTTTTCCTGCTTTGCTTTTCACTCCTTCTCTCGTTTATGCTCCTTCTTGTCCAACTTTTCCTGTCTTTCAAAGTTCTTCCTCCTTACTTCCGTGGCCCTTTTCTTCTCCTCCTCTTGCCTTGCGTCGACTTCGGGGACGTTGCCGGTCTTGGCCCAGCGGCGGATGTCTTTATCTGGATGTGCCTCGCCGAGAGACTTTGTTGTTTTCTTTGACTTAGCAGCGCTGGCTGCCGGCTTTGGCTTGTTCGATGTGACGATAGGATGGGACACGCTGACGACCTTGTGAGCGGCTGCTGGGGGACCGGGCTTGAAAGGGGTTGGAGCGGCGATGGGCTTGGTACCTGGTCGTGCGACATTGGTATTGAGTGAAAGTTTCGGCCGTGGGACCTTTGGCTATGTCTGCGCTCAAGGAGCAGGTGTCTGTCCCACGATTTTCGCGTTGAGCGTCTGTTTCGGTTTCTCCTTTGACTTGTGCTGGACCGGAAGTGCGCCGCCCCCAACAAGCGTACTATTAGTCAAGCTTGTTGGCCTTGTGTGTATCCTGTCTGTGCCGTAGGATGGAACGATTGTGGTGGTGGTTGACCAGACAGTCATCCACTCGAGCCTCCTCCACAACCACCTCCACCGGATGCACTGCCGCCACTATAACCTTGACCACCGCCAGAGCTTCCGCCTCCGCTAGGTCCGATTCCTCCACCAGAGCCGTTCCCTCTACTCGATCTCTGTGAGAAAGCACACTCAGTGGCCCTCCCATCTTTTATACACCTGTCGCAAGGACTTTCTGTGTTGCATTTATTTCTCCCTTGTCTGCACTTGTCGTAAGGCAGTTTGCCGCTCCTATCGTACTTCTTGTCGTACTGTCTTTGAGCGTAAACTGCTCTCTGTTTTATTATTGCGAGCTTTGCTTCGTCCATACTCGAGCCTTGTTCCATGTATTGACGGAGTTTGCCCACGTTGCTCGGGATATCCCAATTCAAGTTTTTTGTCATTCTTTCCCATTGAGCCCGCTTGCGCTCGTCTTCATCTTCCGCCCCTGGATCATGGTCCGACATCTCAACGTCGCCCTGAGGTCGAAGCAAGCTTTGTTGTAGCTGAGGGAGTGCTTATGCTTGTGCTTGTGTCTGTCTCCGACGAGGCCTTGGGGCACTCACCTCGTTCTCCTCCATCTCCAACTCGATCTCTCTCTGGTACGCAGTCGGTATATGCCGCTCTCGATGTTGATGCGCCGGCGATTCCCACACGTCTTGAGGCTGCGCGTAAGTCTGTGGCGCTTGATCCTGCTGACCTCGCCCCTGCTGTGGAACCCGGCTGCCGTAACCTTAAGGCTGAGTTCCTCGTGCTTGAGGCTGGTACGGGGACTGATAATGCTGTTGTTGAGCATGCGGTTGTGCTTGATAAGCAATATCATGGGTCATTGACGATGGTTGATATCCTGTGCCTGTCGGACGATGCTGCTGAGCTTGCATTTGACCGCCCATGTTTCCGCGGTAAGGATTCGCCGCTGGCGGACGAACGCGTTGAGATCCAGCATGTTGAGCCAAAGTCTGACTCCTCCTAGGCTCAGCCGGCGTACCTTATCGCGACCGACTTTGTTCCCCCAAGTTGTCCCTGTACGTGACTTGAAGCTGTGACTTGAACGCTTTCCAGTCTCTGTCGTATCTGGCAATGCATAGACTGCATTGGTTTTGGCCGATGCCCTGGATATAACATTCCTTGCCGGGTTTCGAGTCAGGGTGAAGAACGCCTCCTGGATGTGTGTTGACTCGCTCCCAGTCGCCACTTAGTCCTCCATGGCCGCACTCTCCAAAGTGCTCGTTCACGCAAGCCCAGCCCCGGAAGTACTGCATCTTTGCGTAACAATCCGTATGCTCCTCTTCTTCAACTCCGTCAAACAAACTAAACCAGTCCTATACTCTGCAGCCAGCTACAGACACGTTCAAGCCAAGTAATGTATCTCCAAGAATCCAGTTCCCGAGATGTGCGTATGAAGACCTCGACCCTTCGTATTCCGCACCAGGCGAACAAGTATACAAATACAATTCCGAAGCCAAAAAAAAAGAGTAGTAAGTGATTTGCCGCCGTATGTCCTTATATTCCTATCGAATCACAAGAAGTCGGGATATATACCCCCTACACCGTTTGCGCCAGACCATCGTGAAGGGCATGTCGTTCTTCACGGCACGACTTCACGGCGTGGGATGTGATGGGAAGGTGGTGTTTGAAGGCGGGGATGGGGGTTTGAGACGTGACTTTGCGATGTGATGTGTAAGTGTGAAGGCAGGCGGGGTGTTTGGGGCGAAGAGGGGTGAAGGGAAGTGGCATGTGGGAGGGCGTGATGGGGATGACGAATGGGAAGTGGTGTGTGATGCTGGAGGTCACTGATGTGTTATAATCACATTGCGGACGATGATTCATATGTGACGCTAAAGA
>Ga0265797_10000727_pt1 | contig 59934 bp, 75 predicted proteins | sample P2T30metagenome_FD_192433 | JGI IMG/M metagenome (GOLD analysis project Ga0265797, IMG submission 192433) | Plant litter microbial communities from East Loma Ridge, Irvine, California - P2 T30 | ecosystem: Environmental > Terrestrial > Plant litter > Unclassified | place: USA: California... | reverse complement strand
CGTTCCGACCATCTTTGTTTTGAGGATTTATCAAGGGCATTGTACACAGCAAAAGTCAATGTCAAGTGGACACCTTCTTTGTCCCATTCATCCACCTTTGTTGTATCACAAGAGAACTCTCGACACGCCGAAAAGTACAAAATGGCACCGTGTTACGAACATTTGAATCTCTGTGGCAAGCAAGCACAACTCGGCACCTACAATCATGGAGGGCGCCAACACCAATCCGGGACATATAGTCTTTGGACGTTCTGCACCAACAGCAGCCGCGCCCATGGCCACAGGAATCTTTGTAGCGACAACTGCTACAGTCTTCACCCCGGGAGGTGGCGCGTCATCGGGAAGCTTGTTCAGTGCATTGGATCTGTTAAAATCCGCACATATGACCGATGTGTCCCACGCGGTGTCCCAATCTACTCGAAAGTACCGAGTGGGATCTTGCAGAGCTGTGAACCATTTCCGTCCGAAGAAAGGATGCGTTGATGCAAAGTCCTTTTCACAAAACAAGAGATCCGACTCGGGGCTTGAGCTGGTCTCACCCTCTACGCAACCCGAGTCCGTTTCTCGACAAGAGGAAGAAGCGAGGCTCTTGTCTGCATTACCTGACAACGTCCGCGCAGAAATCTACCAAGGTGCGTCTGCCAGGAATGAGCCTGTCGATTTTGTTCAATACTTCAACTCGCTGGCTTTTGAGTTTGATCTTCGCACCCCCAATGGTGTATCCGACTTCCATGCTTGGCGTGCCAACATAGGCTCTCACGCTTGCCACGTTACTTCGCTGACTCTCAAGCATTGGGCCACCCACTGGAGCTTTACCGAAGACGCATTCGTCACGTGCGAAGATCACACCCACTTCGCTCGGGGATCGCAAGACGATCTGATCATGTTTCGTGCCATGCCCCCGACTGCATCGGAGACCTGTGACTGCGGGTTGCCATATCTGTTGGCTCAGCACGATCAGGTGTTCGACCTCAAGAAGTACGGCGAAATCAGCAACATGACACAATTCATCAACTGCTTGCGAGCGAATGAAGACCAGAAGAAGCTGACACGTGTCGACGCCGCAAGTACATTTGCGTCTATGCTGGATGAACACAGCCAGCTGCTGTTCCAGAACTACGCTCGTTCTGGGACCCAATGCTCTGGATGCTTCATGCAGAGGTTCTATATAACCGGTCATTTGTCGACCTCTACGGATGAAGGGTCGGATGTCGTCTTTAACGCTCTGGCTTTGAGCAAATCGAGCTTGTTATGAGCGTGTTCTCCTTTGCTCCCAAACAACTACCCGTCTTGCAGACTGGAAACGCGCGACTGAAACGGAAATACTGTAAAACCACTTCTGCCAATCGGGCGCCGATGGAACGATAGCTCAATACCACAATCACACCCTTTACCTCCCTGTCAAATTTCATTTCACCTTAGTCATCCATATATCTTACCATCAAACACTGCCCTCAGCATTTTGCGCCATTTACCCTCTGTAAGTTATACATGTGCAACCAACTCTCGCCAGAAAGCCACACCCGAGTCCAGCAAAAAGGGACCGGGAGAAAAGGAAAACGCATCATATAAAAGAAAAAAAATGGACAAAAAGATATGTCGATGTTGGTTAGCCAACACCGGAAGACTTTGAACTTTGAGAGAACTGTCATTTCTGAGATGCTCCTCAACAGGGAATCGAACCCTGGTCTCCCGCGACTTGTCGTGAGGTTAATCACTTGACAACTGGTGCGATGTTAGTGATTGATCGGCTGGAAAGCTGGAGATCGGTGGATGCTTACGCGGAAATCATAGCCACTAGACCATTGGGGATGTGGTATACTGCTGTATACCAATGGATGATGCTTGGCGCAGCGTGATGCTTTATATACCACCATTTTTTCTATGACTCCAGTTCAGGTGGCACATGAATACAATTGCGGCGGCTATCGCTGCTTTGTGTGGTAAATACCATGCGAGCCGCAAGCCACGAGCCTCATACAAGCACCCATTCAAAGAGGCCTCACTTCAAGAAGAAACCTGACCGCCAGAGCGTGCACTTCCTTCTTCGCCTCCTCTTGAAGCGAGCCAGCTTTGAGGTCAGCGTGCGTGTCCCAGCCATGATTACACCCCTCCATCTTCCGATACACCACCTCGCGGCCTCTACCGTCCCTCAACTTCTCATAGAGAGTGTCCGAATCAGCGCAGAGACTATCGGCACCGCCTGCAATCAAGAGGACTTTCGCGGGAAAGCGATCCGAGTCTGCGTAGAACGGCGATAGACGAGGGTCCCTCAGGTCGAAGTCCTCGTCTTGCAGCAAGTTCGTCGTCAACCACGCGATCGTCCCAGGCGAAAGCGAAGGCCGGATCGTCGGGTCCGGCTGGCCTCTAGTCGCAGGGTCTGTGGCGAAGTTCGCGAGAGGGTAGAATGCTATGGCGGTCGTGAAGGTGTTTGGAGGGAACAGGACGCTTGCTGCGACGAGCGCCATGTTCGCTCCGGCGCTGAAACCTGATATGGCCACGCGCTTGGGGTCGTACTCGTCGGGGCGGTCTAGGATGTATTTGACTGCGTCTTCGACGTCGTTTAGGGATTTGGGGAACGGGTTCTCTGGGGCTAGGCGGTAGGATGAGTCGATGACTGTGTAGCCTGTTTCGGCGGCGAGTTTGCGACAGTAGGCGTCGTTTTCACCGTGGCATGGCAGGACCCAGCCGCTGCCGTGGAAGTTGATGAGGACTGGCTTGGGACTATCCGAGTTTGAGTGTTCTGCTGATTTGTACACGTGGGCTCTGATGGATCTTCCTTCGTCTCGAGAGGGGATGTCGAGGATGATGTCGGGGTTAGAGGTGTGTAGTCCTTTGAGGAGACGAATTCCGGTCCTTGCCAGAGACGCCTTCACTTGTGTCAATGCGTAGTCCAGAGTTGACAACATGGCGATGAGTCTAGCGAGATCTCATGGCATAGCTTGGAAACTTGTACAATCGAAATCGGGTCGGAAACATTGAAGTTCCCCGAGATCATGACCCGATCGAGAAAGCCACTCGGGGAGCAAGGGAAGCTTTATCCTCGCTTCTGTGACGCATCCTCCTGTTTGCTATTTAGTCACTTCCGGTATAGTTCAAGAAGTATCAGAATAGATCGCACCGAAATCTTCGTCGGGCGTGATGGGGCGTAGCGGACAGAAACAACGGCATCGTGACTGTCCGACCCTGATTTCTAATACAACTCCTGGTCTTGTCGACATACGCAAGCACTGCTTTTGGAAACGAGACTGCAATCATTCTACACTACAGGCGGTATCTAAATCCAACAGTATTCCAATCCGTCACATCGTCGTAATCCTCGGGCCTCAGCTGCACCTCAGTCACAATCTCCGCCACATCCTTCCCATTCGATACTTCAGGCGCTTTACCGCCAGCCAACGCACCTGCCGAGCTTGCACTCCCTGCGAAACCCTCCTCTCTCGTGCGCTTCAAGTTAAGCCAGCGAAGGTAGAAGCGTAGCGTGAGAGCGAGCACCACTACCAGCGAATAACAGACCATGATCGCGCGGAAAGCAGTCCCATAATGCGGCGCCTCGCCCTTGCGGAAAAAGTGCGGACCTGCTATATTGCCCGTGCAGTACGCGACGAACAGCATGGCCGTCATCGTCATGCGCTTCGTCACGCCGCGATAGTTCGACTGCACCAGCGACATGTTCAGAGGCATGGCGGCAGGGCCGGAGGAAAGCAGAAAGTAGGCGAAGAGCTGGACGCCGTGCGGGACCGAGTCTCGTTGGCTGATGATGGCTGCGCCGATCACGCAGGGGAGTACGACGGTTATGATCAGCAGGCAGTTGAGCGTTTGGTAGCGTCCTGCGAGCCAGCCGGTTCCGGCTATGATGCTTGCTGTGAGGACGGAGTAGGGGATGTTGATCAGGGTTGATTGGAGGTTTGTGAAGCCGAAGGTCTGGATGACGATGTTGGAGAAGCTCTGCGTGCCGCCGTTGGGCATTTGGGTCAGAAGTTCGATGGAGAAGATGAGCCATGTTTTGGGATCGATGAGGCATTCTTTTACTTGATCCAGCCTCCAGTGAGAGTGCTCGGTGCTGCCTGTACCGGCAATGATGACTCGGTCGGCGGCGATCTGCCTTTCCTCAGGGTTGAGAAATTTGGCTTCTGAGATCTTGTCTGGCAAGAAGAAGTAGATCGGGATGGCCCAGAGGAAGGTGCAGATTCCAAGAATGATGTAGATCCACCGCCAAGGTCGGACATCGTCGTCGATATGACCGACGCCAAAGGCCAGAAGACTGGAGATTAGCCCTCCGATGGAGTTGCCTGCAAACCATATTCCTATGCGTACTGGAATCTCGTCACGGGTGTACCAGGTCGAGGTCAAGAACATGAAGCCGGGTGTGATTGTTGCCTCTGCCACTCCAAGCAGGAAGCGGACGGTCATGAGGCCGCCGAAATTGGTGCATACTGCCGTCATGGCTACGACTATGCCCCAGAAGACCGTGTTGAGACAGAGGTACTTTGCCGTAGGTAGTCGAGCAATGAGGATCGTGGTGGGATATTCCCAGAAGAGATAGCCAAAGTAAAAGATGCTAGAGACCCAGCTGTACTGCTGGCCTTCGAGATGCTGTAAGCTGTCAGTATCAACACCGTCGTCCGAGGAACTCGTGGCTGCTTACGTTATCGTCGCGTAGTCCAAACACTGCCGCACTCGAAAGGACGGTCTTGTCCATGAAATTGAACAGATAAGTGGTGAATAAGAGGGGTATGATCACACGGTCGATCTTCTTGAGCACCTTGCGTGCTGCAGTCGTAGAAGGCCCATGGCCCAGTTCCGAAGGACCATCCATCTTGCTGCTATGTCAGTCAGCGTAATAGTGCCTTGTATCTGCTGTTCGGCATCACGCGACGGCGTGTAGAGTATATATCGCGGCTGAGACTTCACCTGTCGCCCTATCTTAGGCCCTTGCCCGCAAGTCGCTCAGGTGGTGTGCAGCTCCATGCCGATCCCAAACGACAGCACGCCTATCTTCATGCTTGTGCTGCTGATCAAGCTATTGGTTCTTACTCGAGCGACTACAGCATTTTGCCTCAAGGACGAGGCCGGAAGGATGCGATAGCCACGAGGGCAGCATTTTAGCACCGGTATCAATGGTATGTCCTCAGATAAGGCGGGTGGGTGCTAAGAAGAGAAGTCGGGGAGATAAGGAGGAACAAAAGTAGGCGAGGCAGGTCGGGAGTCCTCCGATGTGGAAGCCAAGGCCGGCCGCTTTGTGCGACGACTTGGTTGCCGCATCCTTCGACCTGCCCGGTGCAACCTCATCAACCTTTAATCCATTTCCATCGAGCTCAAGATAGGTCATCTTATTGTAATGAATTATGTTGCTGATGGCCCTTTGTCATGGCATTGACTCTTGATAACAAACCCGAAGTCGGAGGCTTGCCCTTCGACTCAGCTAAGTGTACGCAGGTTCTCTCTGCGGTTACGTTATAAGATGCTCAGCCGTATTGTACAACACCCTCAAGATGTCAGAACTCAAGATATCACCATTCATCTCTGCTCTGCCCAAAGTCGAGTTGCACGTTCACATCGAAGGCACTCTCCAGCCTGCCCTGAGATGGAAACTCGCACAGCGCAACAACGTCCCTCTCGAATTCAAGGGGCAGAAATACCAAACGTACGAGGACCTCTTAGAATCGTACAACGTCACCTACAACCACCGTCCTGAGCAAGGCGGCCGGAAAGATGTGCCAACCTTCCTCGAAGCATACTTTGCGGGCTGCGAAGTCTTGATCACCGAGCAAGACTTTTACGATCTGGCCATGGATTACTTCCAAAAGTGCAAGGAGATGAACGTGCGCTACGCCGAGCCTTTCTTCGACATCCAAGCCCATACCCGACGAGGTGTTCCTGCTGAGCATGTTTTGAATGGCTACTTGCGAGCTCAGCGGCAAGCGGCTTCAGAACTAGGCGTACGTTCAAATTGGATTTTTTGCTTCATTCGTGATGATCCAGTGGCCGAGGGCGAAGCAGCGTACGAACTTGCTTTGCCATGGGCGAAGCATGGCTATGGTCTCTTCCACGCCGTCGGTTTAGCGAGCAACGCATACGAGCGGCCACCCAGCCTCTTCGGCGATGCTTTCAAGCGCGCACAAAGGGACGGCCTGCATATCACCACTCATTGCGACTTCGGACAGAAGGACACCCACGAGCACATCCGGCAAGCTATCTTCGACATCGGCGTCGAGCGGATCGATCACGGCTTAGACGCCCTTGACAGCGAGGAGCTGGTGCAGGGCTTGCTGACCAACAATATCGGCCTGACGCTATGCCCACATGCGTACCATCGACGTACGGCGACTGATGTGCTGTTCCCCAAGCTGCGTCAACTGTACGATCGAGGCGTCAAGTTCTGCATCAATAGCGACGATCCAGTGTACATGCACGACATCTGGATCGATGGCAACATGGAAAAAGCTTACCAATACTGCCATTTCAGCAAGCTTGAGATGGTGCAGCTCGCGAGAAACGCGGTGGATATGTGCTGGGCTGATGCGTCTGTCAAGCAAGAGATCTACGCGGAGTTGGATGCGATCGACTGCGAAGGAGAGGTGTAGGCGCTTGTTGGGCGATGTCCAGAAGGATCGGTACAGATACGTTTACTACCATTCGCAGTCTTGAGCTGTACAATTTCCGGCCGGGCTCCAAGAGTCATTTGCCAGTTTACTACTGTGCATCGGATATCACCAATTTGTTGCATCACGCAAGCTGGCCCACCGTCTAATTGCCAAAGTTCAGCTAACTCGTAAGCATCGTAAGGTGACTGGTTTCTTTTAAAACGATAGTGAGGATAGAATCCGATTAAATTTCGTTTCTGCATACCATCCGTACACGAAATGCCAGCACCACCGTGTCGCCCCGACCTTTCAAGGCCCCGTTACTGCCTACGGAATATCACCGAAGCGAAGGGGGGAGGATGAATGCAGTTTGGACGTTGACTTGAGACAGTGGTTTACTGAATCCCGGCAAGCTGTTTCCACAGCGCCTGCAAACAAGCGAAGGGATACGCTGCGTCCGTGAACCAAGTCGGTGACTCTCGAGAATACAGCAGCGCGAGCGAGCCTCCGAGTCCGACCATCGTTAGTGAGAGAATAGAGGCGGCGAGCCACTTCATACCGCTCCAAGTACTGGACTGCGAAGCTGCTGGATGTTGTGCGGTGCTATACTGCCAGTGTGACCAAACGGGGAAGAGACACCTCCGCCAGAAGTCGGTCGTGCTCCAAGGGTACAGCGCTGGATTCCACTTGTTGGAGTTCTCGAACCACTGTGACACGGATGCTGTTAGCAGAGGATGGTTGAACGTCTGGTTGCGGCCGACTTACACTTGTGCAGGAGCCCTTGTGCCACACCAGTGTCCTGAGGGCATTCTGGCACTTCCAGACGTAGTTATGCTCTGCCTGCTCGGAGATCTCGACGCTATCGGAGGAACCGAGGAGGACTGGTTTCAGTACTCTCATGGCTTGGTTGATCTGGCTGGGATTTTTGTCAGCTTGCGTGTAAAAAGAAATGATTCAGACAGAAGAGGACAACCTACTTCTCCATGGGGAGGACGGCAGAAGTATGACCTGTGCCCGAGTTGGGACCGAGAATGAAGAACAGGTTGGGGAACCCGGAGATCGCTGTGCCGTTGTAGGCGCTGGGACCGCCGTACTGTGCCCAGTGGTCGACCAGGTCTTCGCCGTCTCTGCCAACAACTTTGTTCCGCGGCAGCTGACCATGGATGTCAAAGCCGTTGGCGCATACTATGATGTCGGCGGGGATGATACCATCCTCAGTCCGGACGCCCTCGGGGACAAACTCAAGGAGAGGACTGTTTGTCAGCTGGACGCGCGGGTCGTGCAGGGCCTTGAGATAGCCCGAGTCGTAGATTCGCCGCTTGCACCCAATCTCGAAGTCCGGAATCAGCATGTCGTGGTAACGGACTGGTGCCGCCAATCGCATGTAGTTCTCGACCGCATTTCTCCTACTTTCCCGTAGCCAGTTGCCGATGGCGTCCATGCGGAAGGTTGGGTATTCCTGTTCGGCGTAAAGATAGATGTGAAGACGGTGGAGCTGGAGCGCACCGGGTACGTAGCGGAAAACCCATTGCATGAACTTGCTGTACTCAAAGTCCATCGAAGGGTAGATCCACTGTTTGCTGCGGACAATGTTGGTGATCTGCGCGGCTTGTCCTTGTCGCGATAGCGTTGCTACAATTTGCACGCCGGTACAGCCATTGCCGATCACAACAACTTTCTTGCCTGTAAGGTCGATGTCGTGTCTCCATTGAGTGGAGTGAAACACATGGCCCTTGAAAGACTCACGACCCTTGAATATTGCCGGATTTGGTGCAACGAGAGCTCCTCCGCAATTGAACAAGACCTGGCAGATGTGTTCCGTTCGGACGCCGGAGTCCAGATGCTTGAGGAACAGCGTCCATCGTTTAGCGTCGTCGTTCCAACCGAAGCGTTCAACTTCGACCTTGAACTGCATTCGTTGTGATACGCCATACTTGTCGGCGACTGTGTCAAGGTAACTCTTCAGCTCACGCTGGGCTGGAAGAAGCTTGGTCCAGCGTGGGTTCTGCTCGTAGCTATATGAGTAGAGTGCTGCGGGGACGTCACAGGCGCAGCCTAACGGGTAGATTCAGCAGGCTGTATACAGGAAAGTAGTTACGAGCAAATGAGTATACTGACCAGGGTAGTTGTTCGCCAACCAAGTGCCACCGGAAGATTCCCTGCGTTCGAAGAAGGTGATGTCGGTGATGCCATACCATCGTTTGAGGCTAGAGCCAACTCCAATCGCTGAGAAACCGGCGCCGATACAAGCAACTTGGGAGTAGGTGGTAGCCACAGCAGGCTGGATGTCGCTTTTCACTTCCGATTTAGACATATTCGTTCAGTTGGCAGGTTGTGATGAATGGAAGTGCTCGAACGGCACAGGCATTGGCGAACGACATGACTGGGAGGCATATGTAACATTCGTCAACGACGCAGCAATCTAGCCTCTCCCAGTACTGAGTCGGTATTCTGATAGAGGTTGATGAATGTAGATGCAGATGTAGATACCGTCGGCATGATAGGTAGATTGCAGACTTGCAGTCGTGATGCCAACATTGCGACCAGGGGACTGCGATGCCGACGCCGATGCCGAAGAAGATTCGGTCAAGCGTGATCGGAGTCTTGCTCGTCATGGCGACCAGGCGGCGACGCGCTACTCTTTCCACGACACGCATCAAGCATGCCTTAGCCCAACAACAATACCGCGCTGGAATTGATAACGTGTGAACTAAAATGGGTGCATCGATCATCCCGAAGCTGACATGGTACTTACACAGTATCTGTAGACCTCCCAATGAAGTAGGTACACCTCCACAACTCTCTTTCTATTTCCCCGTTTACACCAAACTCGATCTCTTCCTACCAACATCGAAGTCTTTACGGACCTCATCTACAAAGCAATGGGCAGTATCTCCATTACCGCCGACGACGCCCTGAGCCAGGCAAGACGGCGCTTCGTCGAGCGCAACCCGAAATCCAACGCTCTTCACCATGAGGCCGTGACTTACTTACCTGGTGGAAACTCCCGCTCCGTGCTTCATACTGCTCCTTTCCCGATCAGCATGACCAGTGGTCGGTCTTGCTACCTCGTTGACGAAGACGGCCATGAGTGAGTCTTGCTTTTGACCTCTGGAAGGATTTCACTTATCGACAGCACACAGGTACACGGACCTCCTCGGGGAGTACTCTGCTGGACTCTATGGCCATTCGGAGCCAGTCCTCACCGACGCCATCAAAGCCACCTTGCAAGAAAATGGCTCAAACCTGGGTGCCAACACTAAGCACGAGGTCGCATATGCCTCTCTAATCTGTGACCGCTTCTCTCTCGACACTGTGCGATTTACAAACTCGGGCACGGAAGCTAACCTTCACGCTTTAATGGCGGCACGGCACTACACGGGCAAGCACAAGGTAGTCGTCTTTACCGGCGGCTATCATGGCAGTGTTCTTGGATTCTCTACCAAACCGATCTTCAACACGGTCGACCAGCAAAATTTTGTTGTGGTCGAGTACAACAACATATCTGCTGCACAAACCGCAATCGAGCATACGTCCGATGTCGGTGCTGTCCTGGTAGAGGGCATGCAAGGCGCCTCTGGTAACATTGTTGGGACGGACGAGTTCCTCCGGGCAGTTCAGGCCTCCGCTCGCAAAGTACTATCAGACTCGAGGACTCCTTCTAGCCCCGAACACTACTGACCTTGAATACCCAGATCAATGCGGTCTTCATCTTTGACGAAGTCCTGACATCACGCCTGGCTGCAGGCGGGCTGCAGAGCCTTGTAGGTCTTGAACCAGATCTGACTACCCTGGGTAAATATCTCGGCGGTTCATTGGCATTCGGAGCTCTAGGTGGCCGACGAGATATCATGGCCGTGTTCGACCCGCGGTCTCCTCGTGCACTTCCGCACTCCGGCACGTTCAACAACAACACCCTCACAATGCGCGCTGGCTATGCGGGCCTCAAGCATGTCTACACTCCGCAGGTCGCAAAGGAACTCAACGCTCGTGGCCAGACGACGATGGAGAAGCTGCGGGCGATATCCGAGGGCACTCAGCTGTGCTTTACAGGCCGTGGCTCCCTCATCTGCAGCCACTTCATCGCAGATGGTTCCTCGCAGATCAGATCTATTGCGGACCTGAAAGAAAACGAGACGCTGAAGGAGCTATTCTGGCTGCACATGATCGAGAATGGCTTCTGGGTGGCTAGGAGGGGTTCATTGGCGCTTAGCATTGGTGTTCCTCAGGCAGAGCTGGATCGGTTTGTGAGCTGCACCAAGCAGTTCTTGGCCCTTCACTGGGACGAAGTGGCGTTGAAGTAACGGCGTGGAATGTCCGGTCGTTCGATAGACCATGTGACTGAAGATCTAACATCAGTATTAAATAGAGGCGCCTCGATCTGCACAATATACGTCGCTCTCCCAGACCCCGTGACGATTCAACGAGTTGGAGCTTGACTATCAAGTGCTTAGTTGACGCCGCTCTCATCAATTGGGTGCCCAGATATCATTAATCAGTCTTTAAATCGACCAAAGAATGATGCCTCGTAGATAATGTTTCTTTTGATGATTTGATTGACGGTGATTTCGGAACTCCAACTCTAACCCTACAGATGGAACCAATAGAAGGTCTCGCTCGCCGCACATTACCCCCGTGAGTCTGCGTAACGGAATACTTCAAGGGCTCCGAAATCCAACACGAGCAAACAACACGCCCAAAACACGTGAAGACGTCTGTACCACAAACATGTCATCGAAACTCAATTAGTCCTAAGATCGATAGATGCAAGGGCCAATCATCAACTTCTGGCTTGATTGACGATAATGCAGCCCCCCAAACGCGAGGAACTGACTGCTGCAGAGCCTGCATGATTCTTCCATCTTAGCTAGCCATCGAATCAAGGCATGCCTCGACCTACGACCTACGACCGGTCATGTTTGCCTTACAAGTTGTGTAATGCTACCTGCCGCGCTTTGTTCAGCGTAGTCACTTATCGATCGCCAGACATCCCGACTACACTACCACTACTGTCACCACTATCAACTGCGGGGAATCCGATAGCAGATCGCTCGTTACCTTGGTGACATAGCTCATGCTTCGGCATCCAGCATCTATCATTTGCTATCTTGTACTTGTATTTCCATCGACTGGTATCCGTTGTTCGGGATCATACATCGCAATGATAACGAATCCCATCTGGCGACGTCGTCCGCTAAGCCGGCCGGTCGCTGAGCCCCGCGACGAGTATATGTGAGAGTGTTAAATGCTGTATTGACCGTGATAGCTGCAGACATAATTCAGTTTCAAGAAGCAAAGCCTCCAAGCTGCACGCATAACCCATTGTCAAAAAACCAAAACCTCAATCACTAGTTGAATCCACCACAATGGCAGGTTTGTCCACACGGCAACAGCCAGCAGTCCTTCGGAAAGTCAATGCATCCACCGATGCAGCGAAGATACTGAAGATTCTCAACGAGGATGGCTGCATAGTCCTGGAGGGCTTCCTGAGCGAAAGCCAGGTGGCAAGCATCAACAAAGATATCGATGCCTCCATGGCCAAAGTCCAACCAGGCCTGGAAAAAGGCGACGAACGCCAAAAGGAGTTTTTCGGCAACCAAACGAAGCGCATGAACAACTTGGTGACCCGCAGCGACGCTTTCACAAACGACATCCTGGACTCCGACATCTTCCACAACCTGTGCGCTGAGATCTTTCTCCGCGAGTCCGGCAGCTACTGGCTTAACTCGGCCCAGGTCATCGAAATCGGCCACGGCAACCCGCCACAGCCCCTACACCGCGACATGGACAACAACCGAGCGGCAATGCGTCTCGGTCCTTCTGGCGCAGAAGTCAACGTCAACCTCCTCGTGGCCTTGACCGACTTTACAGAGTCCAATGGCGCCACGCGCGTTATCCCTAAGAGCAACCACGACGCAGACTTCTACAACGACCCGCGCGACCCAGCCAAGACGCTGCCGGCAGAGATGAAGGCCGGCGACGTCTTCCTCATCAGTGGCAAGGTCTTGCACGGCGGCGGGCGCAACACCACCCACGTAGGCCGCCGCTGTATCGCGCTGTCTGTGCAGCCGGCTTTCGTGACGCCCGAGGAGGCATTCTGCTTTGAAGTCAGCATGGACAAGGCGAAGACGCTGAGCAAGCGTGTGCAGAAGATCTTAGGCTTCAGGTCCCATTTCCCGGATGATTCCATGGGTATTTGGATGGCGGATATGGGCGATGATGGATGTCTGAAGGATTCTGCGGTTGGGCTCGGACTGGATTGAGGGGGACGGGATTGTTCAGAATCTATAAAACGTGTTGAAGTGGCAAGATGATGTAACGAGCTCGAGATTTCTCTTGAATGAATGAACCTTTTCCTCTACGTTGACGAAAATGCTATCCACTGTAGCCGATTCTTCCCACTAATGTTGCATTCGACCGGGATCAGATTGAAGACTAAGAGAAACGAGAACATCTTCTGCCATCTTCACATCCTGCTATCAAGATTTGACGCACTGCAACTCTGCGAGTCACGGCATCCGTACGAAGATGCAACGCCCTCGAAAGCTATGCTGCCGTTTGTCACCACGCAAGACATGTCTACAAAGTTGCTCGTCGAGTCTAAAACAAGCCAAGTGTCTGAATGTCGACACTGACATTGCGATCAACCTGTAGCAGAACAAGAGATTCTCCTTGGCTACCCTGATTGTTTGCCATCGGAGGTCAAAGCACCGCGAATCATTCTTGCCAATCGTCTCTGGCGTTCATCAAGACGAGGAAGATAAGCCGACGAAGGCAGCCACCGGAAGCGGATTTGATTAGATTCTTCTGTCCTGATAAGCGTTTCATGCGTGCATCTTCGAGCTCGGTGCGATAGGAATACTCTTGAGAACCCTATCTATCGTGATGCCGACGGCCTAGATACTGTGTCTTTTGGACGAAAGATTGGGGCGTCTATCTGCAACACTCTGTTTACCGATATCAACACAACGGCACAGAAGAGGATGGTCCTGATTTTTATCCTTCAAGCATTCTGGCGGGACTCGTCCTTGGGAACTCTTATATAACAGCTAGCTTGTTCGCAGCGTCCATTGCTGTTACGATAGATACAATCAACCCGACATACTCGCGATCATGGACAAGAAACCCACCTACTCCCCAGAGGAGGACATGCTGGATCGAGCGACTGGGGATGTGATCGAGCTGGGCGTGTCCTCGGGCGACAAAGGATACGCCACAGTGACTTTGCCGGAATCGGACCTCAAGCGCGACATGAGCTTCCTGACGATGATGGGTTTCGGCTTCACCATCTCCAGCTCATGGGCGGGCCTCTCGCTGAGTTCCATCGTAGCAATCACTCAGGGCGGGACGGCCACACTGCTGTACGGCATCCTCGCCATCGCCCTGCCCTACTTCTGCACCGCCTTGACCCTGGCAGAGCTCATCAGCGTCTACCCGACCGCCGGCGGCCAGTACCACTTCTCGTCCATCCTGGCGCCCGAGGGCTGGGGCAGGCTGCTCGCCTACCTGAGCGGCTTCCTTTCCAATTTCGCCTGGATCTCGTCCAGCGCCGGCACCTGCATGATGGCCGCCAACATGACCGTCGCCCTTGTCGTCCAGTTCGACTCGGGGTACGTCTCCCAGGCCTGGCACCTCTTCCTCATCTACCAGGCTTTCAACCTCGTCTCGATGATCGCAAACATCTTCTTCGTCAAACGCGTGCCGCGCGTGTACGAAGCTTCGCGTGAGTCGTCCTCAGCGTGCATGTTCGCAGAAGCAGCATTAAGTTCTGACATTGGCATAGTCGTGGGCTCGCTCGCGGGTTGCTTCATCATCCCGATCGTGTGCCTTATCCGATCCCCGACTAAGCAAGACTCGGCAGCGGTATGGGGCCGGCTTGACAACAACACCGGTTGGAGCGACGCCATGTGCTTCATCACAGGTCTGGTAGGTCCCGGCTGGGCCATCTGCGCCGGGCTAGACTCGACGATGCATCTGGTAGAGGAGGCCAAGAGCCCTCGGCGCACTGTATCGCGCGCCATCATCGCGACGGTCGTTATCAGCCTCGTCACCGCAATCCTCTACATGACGGCTATCGTGTACTGCATCCAGGATCTGGAATCAGTCGTCAACACAGCTACGGGGTGAGTGCCTCTCGCAATTGTCCGCCGACGCTTGCCAGCTTGCTGATTCCTTCAATCATAGCATGCCCATCTACGAACTCTGGAATCAGGCCACCGACTCCGTCGCCGCAGGCACCGCCTTCCTATCCCTCATCTACGTCCTGAGCATAATGGTGCTCGTGGGAACGACGGAGACAAGTTCGCGCATCACCTGGTCGCTTGCGCGCGATGATGCCTTTTATGGCTCCGCCTACCTGAGCCACGTGGACCCGAAGCTCAAGGTGCCAGTCTGGTCCATCGTGGCCAACACCGTCGCCTGCGCGGTCATGGGCTGCCTTTACCTGGCATCGACGACGGGTGAGTTAATGCTTCGGAAGAGCGTAGGAACTTCTGGGTAGACCGAGAACACTGCGGCTGACAGACACTTTGCCACTCCCAGCTTTCAACGCGCTGCTCTCTTGCGGCCTGATGCCGCTGTACGCCTCCTTCGCCATCCCCGCCGGCCTGCTCATGTGGCACAGGCGCTCGGAGGTCTTCCTGCCTCGCGATCGCGTGTTCAGGCTAGGTGTTAAAGCCGGCTACTTCTGCAACGCGGTCACCATCGTGTTTGCTGTTTTCATAAATGTCTTCTTCGTCTTCCCGGCCACGCTGCCGGTACAGGCTTCCAATATGAGTGAGTCCTCTGTGCCGCTTGCAACAGTTCCAGTCGATTCTCGCTAATCGTTTGCGCGCCAGATTATGCCGTCCTCGTCGAGGCTATCGCGGGATTGATCGGGTTGGGGAACTGGTATGCCCATGCACGTAATAACTTTCACGGCCCTCGGATAGAGCTCCATGGGTAGACGTTTCGTGACCATCGCCTCGTCCAGAGAGCAGTCGTAGATACGGTGTGGCCATAAATTTACGTTGGATACTGGTCTGGACTCTTGCGTAAAAGTCTGCGGTCTCAGATTAACAGCTTATGCATGGGCGGTGGTCGAAACGGGGATTGTCCGTAGCGAAACATTCCACCTTCATCGGATACCTGAAGGCTTCACGAGTGCGGGGATCAGTGACGTTTAGGCTCTCAGACCACGCAATGCCGGTCACCGACGGGGATCCTTCCATCCTCTAATGAAACCAGTCCGACAGCAGCTCGTTGCCCATAGGCCCAGGGTCCTGCGGGAACAAGCTCTGCAACCCCCAATGACTCCAATCCACCCATAACGGGTCCTCAGCCATTTCCGCTGGCACATACGCATGCTGGTGAGCCGCGGCTGCGTTGTCAGAAGACGAAGTTCCTTGCATGCCACTGTGATTATGCTCGGGCACGTGGGCGGCGGATAGCGGAAACGGAGGCTGCTGTTGCTGCTGGGCGCCGTAGCCTGGTTGGTCTGACGTGCTGGCGTTGATCGCTCCGACAGGCCCTGACCGGTTCGCGGACCGCCACCTTACACTCTCATTATTCCCAGGAGTGCCATAGTCGGGTTGTCCTGGAGTACCGGGTTGGTCCTCAGGGGATGCGCTCAGCGAACCGTAGGACTCGAGCGTCTTTCTCAGCCGCGAGGGATAGTCGTTGCAACTCCAGGTCCTTGCTGGGTCGGTCTTGCGGTAGAAGTCCTGCGTTTGCTCGGCGACTTGGACCTGAGGGGATTGCGAGCGTTAGTTAGTCGTGTGGCGGTGCTGCAGGGTGAGGAATTAGAATTTTACATACCCAGTGACGGCCAAGCGGACAAACCCGAGCAAAGTTCCGCAGCCAGTCGAGATTCTTCTGCGAGAGTGCTGCTGCGTCTATTTTCTGGCTCGAGGCCGGGTCCACCCACGGGAATGCGGCGAGGTATAGGTTCATGCTGGCTGCCGTGAAGGCGCAGTAACCGATTATTGGCGAGAGGATCGCAATGTCTGCGTCAGCAAGCTCGCTGAAGATAGCTGTGACCTGCGCCGAAGCGTCGAAAAGAGTCGTCGTGTGGTTAGCCCACCAGTTGCCCGGAGCCTGTTTGATTAGTAGCGGTGGCTCGGTTGGGCCGGCCATGTTGATGAACGGCTCGGGGACGAACGGCAGGTATTCTCGGTAAAGAACCATGATGCTTGTTAAGTCAGTAACTGGGAGGACGATCAACTGGTCTATCCATGCCACTCACGTGCAGTAGTAGATCAAATTGATGAGTGCGAACCTTTCGCCCTGGCGTCGCGGCGTGTATAGAGTCACAGGCGTTTCCGGGAACTTCATTCGCGGGTGGAGCATCTCGCGTAGTCCCTGAAGACTGACGACCAGTTGGTGCCACGGCGAGCTTGGCTCCCAGGGGCACGTTGTGTGCATCGAAGGTTGCCTGCGGCCGCCTTGAGCGACCCACCGACATGTGTGCGACCAAAGGTCCAAGCTGCGGATGACAATCTCGAAGTGATTGTGGATAGTTAGCGGTGGTCCATTCATGGACACGGTAGAGCCATCCATCGTGGGTGTGTAGATGACGGGACTCTCGCAAGCAACGCCCAACTCCCAATCGTCCTCGCTACTAGGCAATGGTATCGTAGGGCTGGGTGAAGCAAGAATGCTCGGTCGGCTACCGCTACAAGCAAGCATCCGATCCATGAGGAAGCAAGTCCAGTACGTCCGCCGAGTCGTCTCTCGCCTCCAAACGGTCTCGCGGGCTTCAAAGCGGCTTACCTGGTCGGCTGGAACGGCGTTGGCAACCTGCGCCATGTCTTCGAGCGCTTGGAACATGCGAACCGCATTACCCGTATACATCCAAGCGGCGTATCCGTTACCCCGGCCCCACTCCAGCTGTGAGATGAGCAGCAGACACTGCACCGTGTCGATGTCTGGCCGCTGCATCATGCGCGGCCAGAGAGTGTTTTGCAGACTCATGAGCGTCTGCTGGCCTGCCAATTTGAAGCAAGACCAGGCATCAGCCCTGCCGAAGTGGCCAGCGCACAAGGCCAGTATCACGCTTACTTTGAGATCCAGTACATTGTCGTGCGGCGCGTCCCAGCGCTGGATAGTGTCGGTATGGTGGACCATGCAGAACCCAGGATAAGCACGCTGGAAGACCTCCAATGCCTCAGCCAGCTTGGCACGAGGCAAGTCGACCAGCGAGACTCGCCGGTCATGGTCGTGGCTGGCATTCAGCACCGACTCACGACGCGCTGAACATCTAGTCCCGGCCTGCGCGTCCGCGACGACCGTCTGCGTCTGCGTCTCCCCATCAGAGGCTGGTAAGGTAGTCTGAGGCGTCGGACGCGAGGCCGAAGATCTCGCCTTTTTGGGCAGGGCTTGCAGCACGCATTGCTGCAACGTACGTCCCGAGCGCTGACATCGGCGACATGGAAGGTCGCCGTGATGTTGGCTACACTTGACCTTGGACTTCCTGTGACAAATCAGTCTGAGCTCGGTGATGGACGTCAATCAGAGGCTTACCGACACCAGCTGCACGAGAGGGTGGTGCGCATGGTCCAGGTCTGTTGACTTCATGTAGTTTATGCACGTATGAAGAGACGATTCGCAATGCAAAGGCTGGATTGCGAGAGTAGTTAGGTGAGATTCCGATGCCGACGTCGGCTCAACCTTGTCAAGATCCCGATACCGAGGCGCTAGCTAGCGCTAGGAATGTTTAAATGCTGGCGGCCCCAAGGCGTGACACTTTGGCCCTTTACAATGCGCATTCATTCATCCCGATGTTTGGAAACTGCCTTGCTACAATATTGGTGCATCCAGTTGCCAAACTTACATACGACATTGAGATGGAGGTGCAACCACGTGCGTCACCTGGCGCCTTATTTCTTATTTCTCCGCCCTTCTCCTCATCCACTCCACAATCCATATTGTACAACGGACGTGCTCTGTCTTGATGCACGCCTCGTCTATAAAATGCGACCATCTGCCCACTGGCTGAAATAATTCCTTTCCCACCGACTGCCCCTCAAGAACAACCATGAGACCCTCTACTCTTACCGCCTCCCTTGCCTACTTGGTCCTCTCCGCAACCAGCACCATGGCCGAATCCCACTCGCCCAAGATCCCGGCTACTGTCAACGGCAAGTCTACCACCTCCCACTGGAAGACGCACAATCACCCCAAGGTGGAGATCCTAGGCGAAGACTCCTTCACCATCACCACTCCCCCCGCCACCGACCTGTGGAGGCCCGACGCCGAGCCGAAGAGCGACAACTTCACCTCGCCCTTCGTCTACCGCTCCATCAAAGCCTCCGAATTCAACAACATCTCCGTCACCGTCTCCGCGGACTGGATGACGCGGTACGACCAGGGCGGCATCGCCATCATCTTCCCGGAAAGGAAACCGCTGAAGTGGGTCAAGACCGGCATTGAAGTCGAGAACGGCGCGCCGCAGTTCGGCACCGTAGGCACGTACGCCTTCTCCGACTGGAGCTTGAGCCCTGTGACTCCGGTCAACGCCACGACTGCCAGGTTCCTCGTCGAGAGGACCGGCTCCGAAATCTGGGTGTACGCGCTCAACCTTGAGAACCCGGAGGCCGAGAAGTACCCCCTGCGCGAGGTGACTTGGGCCTTCCTCGAGGACCGCGCGGACGACGACGTGGAGCTGTGGGTTGGTGTGTATGCGGCGAAGCCGACGTACAATGCTGCGAACCAGACCCAGGATCTCGAGGTCACTTTCAAGGACCTGGTGATTTGCTAGGGTTTGTCGGGAAAAAGCCACTCTCGATGCAATGATTATATACTGAACAGATTCGCTTCCGTCACATACGACCATAGGTCAGTGAGAGCTGGGCATCCCGTCCGAAACCACGAAGTGTCGACTGTTCTTATGATTCCGGGAGTGAGAGGATGAGGCAAACGGGTCTCCGGGTAGGCAGGCTTCGAGTCATGTTCGACATTAGTAAACCCTTATGAATCTAGGATATCTGCTTTGCTCAATATTAGATCGATGTAGAACATGTTAAGTCCTACATAATTGTGTGCGAAGGAAGCGTGCGTTTGAATGGTGCGACGAGAAATAGCCGCAGCCCCCCGCCACCGCGACGGCCGAGCCAGCCTTGCCTGATTCGAAGGCTGGCTACAGTTGATTTCACCGCTTTACCTTCCGACCACACCTCCACACACTACCTCAGCCATGCTCGCCGAGGACGAGTTTTACGAAAAATGGGGCAAGTTCTTTCGCAAACACAACTACCAGAGCAAGGTGCAGTACCCTGAGGAGGATGAGGGTGACAAAGTGGCACTTATTGTGATCGATGATATGCCAGTTGAGGTAACCAAGAATCTTCCCATACATTCTTATGCACAAGCTAAGAGTCTCTTCAGGGTATCAATAAGATGCTTAGCGACAACCTCAAGGCTACTCGTGGCTCGTCTGATCTCTGGCTGGCAGACACGTATGAGCGCCTGCCTGACTTCCAAGGAGCAAAGTGTATACAGGGCACCAAGGTCGTCGACGCCACATGGCAGTCTCCTTTCGCAGGAAAAACCCTGGCTGATGCCAGCGCGTGGGTTCGTGGGATTCCCAAACCTCCGAAGGCTATTAACAAGAGGTATTTCGTTGTCCTGAAGAGGGAGATATTCGAGAAGCAGGGCAAGATGATCATCTGTAAAGCACTCGATGGAGAGAACGAGCCTCAAGCCATCCTGTATAAGATAGAGGAGCTCGGCATGTGGATCACGAGCTACAATCGTCATTGCTGGGAGCAGGACTACGAGAACTATGAAGAGAGATATCAATAGCAGCGAAAGGGGATGCCACTGCGCCACGGGAGCAGACCTTGTATGGCTTATACGCCTAGCTGAGCGAACAGCATTGCTACCGCGAGTATGCCGCTCCAACGGATGATCTTGAGTCCAGAGACAGAACACGACTGTCTGCTATGTCACGACTTGTGTGCATACCACCGGATGCAGCGTGGAGGCTACAGCATCTACATCAATCACAACATCGTCTAACACAGACGCGTGTGCCTTGAGTACCGGCTCTTCAGTCCTCCAGTACGACCTTGCCGCCACTTATCGCGATCTCGGAATCGGGCTTCCGATGTGGTTGGCATACCCGATGACTGCTATCCCCGCATCTGAACGAACAAGTCACACCGCTACCAAAGCGAGCACAGTGTCATCCAGCACTACCTCAACCTCTTCTACGGCCTTTAGTACATCACGCGTCTCCAGCACAGCTTCGCCGTCTTCAACCACGCACTCTTCCAAGTCTTCTAGCACATCCACGACGGACACCGCAACGGATGCTGAAGACGCTACCAGCACGAATACAAGCACAGTCACATCTTCTAGCGGGACCATATCTTCCACAACGACCAGTGCCTCCAGCGATCCGAGCCCAGAAGCTGGAGATCCCGAAGACGACGCCGAAGATGATCCAGATGACGATGCTGACGAGGAAGCGGACGACGATCCCAGCGAGGAATCAGATGATGCCGAGACCGATCCACCAGAAGATCCAGAAGAAGACGTGTCGGAGGATCTGGAGCCCGACATCACGCCGCTGGAGGTTCAACCAGTTTCCTGCCACGAGTCGTTCAAACACCACGACGTCCATCCGGATATCGTCAAAGAGGGTAGCAAGCTAGCTCGTCTTGCACCAATGATCTCTGGCCTCGCTCGGGAGATGAGTGACATAAGCACTGAACCGGCGACTAGTACTAGACATCCTGGAATCCCGCCTGTTATATGTTTTTGTCATTTTGTTTTTTGCGCGTCTATCACAACCCTGTCGAACTCGCCTTCTGACTGTCTGCTGCGCAACTTAAGTACAACTGCTTGCCTTTCTCTCACCTCACTCAGCCAAAGTACCACTCGCCCTTAGCATTGCTTATCCGCACGAATCCTAGTCCCTTCAAACTCCAGCATGATGGCAGTGAGCCCATTCGTCACCGGGTTGTTGTCCCAGGGCATGTTGTCGATAGCCCAATTCCAGTGCATCACGATATCCATAGGCGCCTTGTGGTTGCGTAACATCTCGAAACTCAAGTGCCAAGCGCCTTCCCAGACCAGGCTGAAAAGGCCGTCCTTCTGGCGCATTCGCTGCACGGCTTTCTTCAGGTCGAGGCGCTCTTCAGGCCCGTTTGTGCCGCAAGTATACTTCTCGTCGAAGATCATGGTGACGCAGGCGTGTTCGCCGATGCCTGCATCTTGCACATCTGCGAGTGGGAGCAAGGTCAGCTTTCTGGTTGTAATGAAATGACTTAGGACGGCCCGCTACTCACTTTGGGACAAGTCCCAGAAATATTGATCTCTACCCGCGTTGTCTGGTTCAGAGGACGTGCCACACCACGCTGGTATATCTACCTTGGTCAGGGCTGCTACCCCGTATTTGTCGGCTTGTCTCTTCTCAAGGTCTTCTGTGGCTGTAGGGCCCCTGGGGGTGACGAGGGTGGGTGGGTTCTCGCTGGAGAAAAGAGCCATAAAGTCATCGGTTGCGGGCGACTGGTTCTCAGCAACTGGCAGGGCAAGAACGGCGGGTAGAAGTCCGGCGGCTAGCATTGCAACTATGTTCGCAGAAAGCATGGTGGCGAGTGATGAGGGTGGCAATAGAGGATGTTGTCGCTGTCTTTGTTATTAGTCGAGAGTCTGTATTGGAGAAGATGGATAGTGAGCATAGTTAGAGAAGGGAGAGCACTCTTATATATTTCTTCGCGTAAAAAAGCATCAAGACAGCGCATCGACATCCAATCTCGCCGTCGCCTAGCACAGTGGAGCAAGAGGATTCGTACCAACAGAATCAGACATAGCAAATACCGCCGACGACGATAAACAGCAGCAAGAGTCAAGTGAGAGCTGCATCATTCAGTGCTCGAACTAATTTGACGATCTGTGTTGGTCGTATCGGCTGGGAAGCGACGTCGTTGGAGTGGCTCGAGGCATCCTATACCAACACGCTAAGTCCGCGCGAAGGATGAAGACAGCGATGCCGGGATGTGAACTAGGCTCGTTAAGCCGTACAAAGCAAACATACTAATGCCGCAGATCCCAGGAAGGATGGCGTAGCAGCATTGTTATTAGCGACTAGCTCGTCCTTCCGGTTCTATTAACATACTGTACTAAGACAAGCGAAGGATCACTGATGTTAGCTAAGGAGGAGCGCCTACCTAGCCGCCGTACGTAAGTAAAGTATCTCGCTCTTAATCCTCACTAACCGCATTGAGGCTCTCTTAAAGCCATCGTTAGTAATAGACAATCCTTAGGAGGTAATATGCTCGAAAGTCTCTCGAATTCGAGAGGTCTTAGGAGTAATGAGTCCAGGCCCGGAGGAGTGCGGCGAGCGGCCGAAACGTTGTAGAAGTACACCGGATTTGGATTCTTCGTACACCTCCGGCTTGGCATGCCAATCTCATGAATAGCATCACAACCTTCAGAGTCTAATAACTTCACAACCACACAACCTTTTGATAATCTGAATAGCAGAGGTTGTTGCCCTCATTGCATTAATGAAGCTTATCTGTCTCTAAGCTCACTGGTGTACGGCTCAAAGTGTAACGTTCCCATATATCGAATGAATAGGAGATTAGAACTCCCCGTCAACCCAAATTCAACGTAGTCGATCAATTTTTGGCAATGCGTGACGCCATTCCGGTGCACTGTTTGAGATGAGCTCTGAGCGTGTCCCTCCTGCTGTATGTGCTTCCGCAGCGCTGACACTTATGCTTGCGTTTCATTTGGACATGCTCATCAAAGATAAAGGGATTATAAACGGTATCGACATGTAGTTGACACATACGACCACAGGTCAGTGAGAACTGGGCATCCCGTCCGCTCTGCCATACATAAGCACTGAACCGGGCGACTAGTACTAGAGTGGGTGACCATCTGGGAATCCCGCCTGTTGTATGTTTTTGCATTTTTGAGGCTCCTCAGAAACGCGGATCTTGTAACTCTCTTCGCATCCCGAGCCTAATGCAAGTGTGCAAGAGAAGGCATTCCATCAGCATCATGTATCGAGCCATAATCTCGTCTGGTGCTTTTTGGTTTGGGATGGGTGTGAGCAGTCGAAGCTCTTCTCACAGCGGATTTACCAGTGATCGATTTCGAGACAATCAGTGCATGGCATCGATCATGGTACCTGACAACAACAACTGTGAGCTGCTTGAAGATACAACATTAGAGTCTGCTCCGGCTTCGGCATCTTCACCTTTACCAAGGCCCTGGGAGATTGTCGAAACCTTCCTGTGCACAAGGGGGCATTTCGTTTGCGAAAGCTGCTACGCGATCCTCGAGCCAGCCAGATGTGACACCCTTTGTGGATACCCCCAGTCTTGGGTTGACGCGTGTCTTGCATTTGCCGTCTTGATCATACGAATACTGCCTGCATGTCGAGTTTCTCTCACACACGGCTCGACATTCGTCAAGGGACGTCGCATCGCCCTCATCGTGGTCGTTGAGATTGTCCCAGTCTGTGCGCAAGTCTGTCATTTGCGGAATGACAAGGTCCTTGAAGATGTCCTTGTGGCGTATGAGCTCCTGAACCTGTAGACAAAGCATTAGAAACATAGTCGGGTTTAACGGAATCTCCGAAACTTGGCCAACTCACGTTCACTCTCTGCTCCAACCATTTTTGCTCATAGTGCCACAAGCTGTTGACTGCAGCTGGGGACATATGATGAAGAGATGCTGCCGGGTAACACCAGACTTGCTCGGCCTCTTTTGGCACACCAGGGCTAAACGGCCGCGCAAACAATGCCTGGCTCGTACTTGCACCGTGTACGACAGGCCAGATGTCCTTTACAGGCACCCCAGCGTCGAAGAAAATCCTGCCAAGCACTGCGTCGCCAGCCCATGCGTTCTCAGTAGTGATCTCAATTTGTGCCTTGTGGGTGCTGTAGTAGTCCGCGACCATTCGCATGGCCGGTTGCGATACGATGAATCCCGCTCCGCCATAAGCGAAAGCAGGGTCGTCTCCGATGTTGGTGGAAGATCCGAGATAGTGCGGCTGCGTATGGTCCATGCTAGCAAGGTACGCTTGCAGTGTCGACCAGAGGATCGATGTGTCGCCTTCGGCGAAAACATACCACTTCATGTCCGGGTACTCATAGAATGTCCTGTTCACCATGGGGACGAATTTCCACTTGTCTAGCTTCCACCCTGGAATCTCCGTATGTCCAGTGCCACTCGGCGTCTGAGATCGATTGCCGCTCAGCTCCCCTTGAGACAGTACAGCTCTGCCGTGTTGTTTGACGCGTCTGTATAACTCGAAATCACTGTTGTTGGCTACAATGTCCGGGTCGACAAACTCGAGAGCGTCCAGAACCCTCTCGCCGAGAAAATTCTCTGCATAGTCTGAGAATATGACATGTTGTGTAGAGCATTGGAGGGAGGTCGAGATGTGAGTCGGAAGCCTTTCTACGATCTCTGTAACGCCGGTCCGAAGTATGAAGAGAGTTCCCTGGTCTTCAGCCAAGTGCTTGCATGAATGCTGCACGGCCTTCGAGATTCCACCGTAAGTGGGTAGAGCAATGTCGATGCTCGCAATGTGCCAGAAAAGCCAGAAACTGAGGCAAATGCATGCGGCCAAGACAATTCGTCTGCTCTTAGACATCCCATTCTGCGGAGCTTGCATCGAAGACCAGAGGCTAGTCATGAACGCCGGGGAAGATCTGAATACGATGTGCTTTGAACCCGCACCTTCTGTGCTCAGGTCAACATGGAAGATTTCGAGAGTTGTTGCGGCGGGGCCACAAGGATGAGTGAGGCTCTGGTGCTTTGCCTGCTTGTTGATAGAAAAGGCCTAAGCCGTCTTTGACGTGTCGTGGCCACAGGATGGTTTGAATGCCACAAGGCTGTAATATCTTTGCGCGTCTTATCTGCGGTTATCTATCTGCAGGTGGCTCTCCGCCAGAGCAGGTCGCTCAGCAGAGCTGCGCCTTACGCCGACCATCTGCGACGACGACTTTCCGCGCCACCACTCTGACGAATCGCTGAGATGTGTAGCGAGATGTCAGCAAATCGCTAAAGCAGCTAATCGCAGGCCAGTACCGGGAGCTGGGCGGCTGCTGAAACCGGCTGACTCGCTTGCAGATTATTCTGCACGACGCTTTGACTCACGGTTTGGGGGCCAAATTCTTCACCTGAAGGCTGGAGCATTATCACTGCTTCTCTGTGTATGTATGTGATGAGGTGTATCATGGTAGAGGTCTGGTATCAATTCACACCTAATTCGCGGCGCACAGAGGTCATGGCCGGGCCGCAGCGCGAAGCCAGAAGTTTGGCGGCTGAGAAGCTTGATGACAACAAGGGATCAACCTAAGCTCTGTTCTGACATACGAAGATGGCTGATACCACCGTCAACATCAAAAGACTTTTAACATAAACTCAGCAAGGCTGAGACCCGACGGCTGAGATCCGACGCTAATGCAGTCAACATTGGCTACATGTATTGGAACGCCCCTATCTCCTCTTCAGACCTAATTACCAAGGAACCTCGCACGCTCGCATACCCGTCTCCCTGGGATTCCCAACCTCCTGCCACTCGACTGTGGAGGTAAACTGGCTCTCGGATGACAAAGCTACTGTGACAGGCTACTATCAACGTCCCCCAAATCTATCCTGATCCATAGGTTCCCCGGGAGACTGGCGAGTATTGTCGAGCTGAGAGGTGTCGCCACCACCATACTACGCCACCAGACCGTCGCATGTCATTGCAACAGCGCGCTGGCGTGAACGTACATGTATCTTCCCGCAAAGTGCTGCGGTCACGATGGTGACAAGCATCAGGTGCAAGGATGCGATTGGTGGCAAGTCAAAGAAGCGATCTATTGAGCGCCTGTACTCCTGTCCTAAGGTACTCTGATCCGAGCCTGGCCAACTCTGATATTGATTGCGGCACGCTCGAGGGCGTCCAACTACCGCCATCACTGTGATGTCGCCTCGCGGCGTGGCGCGCACATGTGCGGGCCAGGATCCTGCGTCGGCAGGGCGTTGTGTTAGATATGCCTTTACCGCGCACTTCCACAGGTCTCACGTTTGCAGGAAAACCACTGCGCGACTGCGATCCTTCACTCCGGGGCATCTTGTCTCTTCCGACCGACAGCGATGGCGGGATCTCTGCATGGCTTGACGTTGCTCTTATGCCTATGCCTATGCTGCTGGCGAACACACGGTCAAGTGGTGCAAGCACCCACGGATGGAGAGAGCTACCCGGACCTCACCACTTACCCACTGCCAGCCAAATTCGGAGGGGTCTTCACGTATCCCAACCAAATCACCCAGGTGTACGACGAGGGCAGTACGATGAACATCGCCTGGAACACGACCTACCAGTACATCAGTCTGTATGTTGCCTATGTGCACAACATAAGCCTTGCAGCCCCGGTGGATGGGTCGGGCAACTCTCAACGCCAACTGCAAAGTGAGTCGGGCTGGTAACCGAACTGTCCGCCGTCTTCCGCTCATACACTAACAGGAGCTTAGCAAACACTCCCTCCAACTCTAGTGACGAATTCCCGTGGGGCGCGTCATGCGACCCGGACTGCAACTCGCCATACCAGTTCCACATCGTCAACAGTCGCGGTACCTTGGACGAGGTCACTCAAGAGGGTTTCTGGAGTGATTACTTCTGGATACGACCTTCCTCCCGTGCTGCAACGGATTCCAGCACGGCCACTTCCACGACATCGTCAACCACCGCCTCGGTCTCATCTGCATCTTCTACAACATCTACATCGGCGCCGCCAACCACACCGACCAGCGAGGCAGTAACTCCAACTCCGAGCCCGAAAGAGACCGAATCGAGCGGACTATCTACCGGTGCCATAGTCGGGATAAGCATCGGCGCGACAGCGATAGTACTGTGCGCGATCGGCCTGGGGATCTTCTACTGTGCCATGAAGAAGAAGAAAGACCGAGAGGAGAAGGTGCCGCCACATGCGCCTGTCGAGGGGAGTCACGAGGGCTTGCCGCGATACTTCGACATGCCTTCGCGGGAACAAGGCGCTGTGAGTCCACACAAACCGCTCGCGCTCGATACGATGCAGCCGATGCACCAGGCCCCAACCGAACTTGCCGCGACGCAAAGTCCAACAGAGCTTGAGACGACGCGTTGGCGCTGATCGTGGATCATTTGTCCCGGATCCTGAGGCTTTGCTGCATCATTAATATTCGCAAACAACTCTAGCAATGTTGCTCTTACATAGCCAGGGATATGACGGGGCTGAATGCTACGGATTCAATACACACTTTTTGCTTGTGACGTATCATCAACACGTAGTATGTGAATTTACTCTAACGCGAAGGGTCATAATCAGGTCCCTCCGGAACATACAGCGTCGGGCTAGGGTTGACACAAAGCTTGCCGTTCTCATCCGGGTACCCATCGCTGAGCGTCCGCACCTCGAAGAACTCCGATCCAACGGACTGCGCAGCGTAGAAGAGGTTGTACGGGTCGTACTTCTTCTTCACCTCGAGCAACTTCGGATAGAAGCTGCCCCAGAAAGCCCATTGGAAGTTCGGCTCCAAGCGGTCCGCTTCACTGAGGTAGGCGCCAGAGCCAGGCGTGATGTCGCGCCAGTCTTGCATGATGGTGTCGGTGAAGTTCTGGCGCTGCTCGAGTTGCTCGGCCCAGGGCTTGGTCATGTCGGTGACGACTCCAGTGATGACGAAGGCGATGGCGCTACGCCAGGCGGGGTTGACTGGGGCGTCGGTGTATCCGCCGCGCTCCCAGGAGGGTGCAATGTTGTAGCCGATGAGAGCGTTGCCGGCTTCGAGACTGGACCAGAGAGCGTCGTAGGTCGCGTTCCAGGTCGTCTCGTCCGCCCAATTATCACGTGGGAACATCCGAGAGGCAGTCGCGACGCCCTGATTGTTGACATTTCCGACCGGGAAGGATGCGTTGTATGCCGCATAGAAGCTGTCGAACTTTTGCCAGTTTATGTCCAAAGGAATCTTGAGGTCTTCCATCTGGGAGACCCAGGGCGCGAGCAGAGCCTTTGTCTCGGCCATGTCCTTACCGGGAGCGAAGTACGGCTGCATCGAGAAGCTCATGGATCCGGCGCGGTTGAAGATCTTGAAGTAAGCATAGATTCCGTTGTCGGCGCCCTCGGGGAATGTCTCGAAGTAAGCCTTCATCCCTGCCTTGAACTGTTCGGCGGTCACGTTGTCACCAGTTGCGAAGGTCCACGAGGCAGCGGAGACAGACACGTCGTAGTGCACCTTCATGACGACAGATGTGACAACACCGAAGTTGCCACCGCCGCCACCGCGAAGAGCCCAGTAGAGGTCGGCATTAGTGTCCTTGTTGGCAGTTACAAATTGACCATCGGAAGTGACAACCTCAAAGCCAAGAGCCTGGTCAGCACCCATGCCCCATAGAGAGGACATGGGGGAGTGACCGCCTCCTTGCAGCCAACCACCAGTGATGCCCACCGTGGGGCACTCGCCGCCCATTCCGACAACGCCTAATTTGTCTGCAGCGGCGTAGAGCTCGTAACCTTGAATACCGACGCCGGCTTTGACAGCAGGCCCGGTGTATTCACTGCTCGAGTAATCCGGAAGGAAGGCAAGTTCCTTGAAGTGGTGAGTCCAAATGCTGAGGGATCCGGCACCAGCAGACTTGCCCGCGAAATCGTGGCCGGTGTTTTTGATGACAAGGCGGATGCCGGTGTTACGGGCGAAGTTTACTGCGGCCTGGATGTCGGCGACGTTCGTGGCGTTGGCGACGTAGACCGGGTAGCCGCCTTGGGTACAGATGTTGGTCTTGGTGAAGATGCTCGGTGGCTGGCATGTCATGCCCCCATACAGCGGCGAGAGCATCTCGATGGGGTCTCCGGTGCTACACGGAAGTCAGCTATTATATCGTCAGGCTGTAACTGAGATCTTGCTCACTGGAAGTAGGGGTCAGTCCAATGGTCAGTCATGGCTTGACAGGTGGCATTGTCAACGGAGATCCCTGTGCCATTCGTGTAGCAAATGTGTGCTTGAGGTAGCGGCTTGAGCAAAGGACCGTCTGTAGCAGAGTCCAAAGCTTCCCAGTCATCGTCAGAGGGCCATTGAAGATCCCCGGGAAAGACTTTGCAGTTGTCGTTGCCAGAAAGTGTATGATTTGGGGTCGTTGTCGCGGAACCGGTCACGTCAATGGTGCCACGCTTGAAGACGCTAGACAGTTTGGAAGTGTCCAATGTCTCGTCCTCGTACGCGAAGTGTGGAACATTGCCATCGGCCGATTGTTGGATGATAGATACATCCAAGGCACCTGCCTGGCGCGAAGCCAAGTCCGAGGTGTACACTGCAGGCTGGTTGAGATCCCGAGGAAGATACCTTGCGGTGACGCTGGTTGCGAGCCAGAGGGCTACCGATGCCAAAAAGAGATGCATCTTGAACGATTGTCTGGGAAGATAGGTGGCTGCTGGGCTCGGTGGAATGTGGAGGCTGGGTGTTTTGCATATAGCCTAGAGAATTCCAGACGACTCGCGGTGTCGGCTTCCATCTCACATGAGGAAGCATGTTCTTCAACTGCCGGTCCATATGCACCAAGGACTTAGCAGGTGGCAACAATTCCGAAGCGAGGCTTCAGGCGCAGGGTACAGCGTATAATCTCAGTCAGGTTTGGGACCTGTAGGTCATCTTCACCCTCAACGCAGGGTCAGGGACGGACATCTTGGATCACTTGGCAGGAACATGAATTTATATTGCTGCTTTCTTGACTTCTTCCCACTGATAGCGACGTGTTGCTGGCTTCAGGCTCGCCGGAAGGCTTGGCGGCCCGTCACGCTAACCCAGGTCCGAGTGTGCCGAGAAAGCCTCTCCACTGAGATACATGTGGACATGGATGTTGATCCGTCTTCCGTGATTCCTTCTTCCACCTTCCTCTTGTGTGAGTTGGACTGGATAGGTGCTGCTGCTGCTGCTGGTTCACCAGAGCATTGTACCACCCCGCCGTTGGTGATCCTCACAACGGCAGTCGTCGGTGCAAAGCACGACTTCGACGCGTTTCCGACAGCTCAACACACGTAACAACGCGCCAAGGGATGCTATGTCAGTGCAACAGTGAGGGATGAATGCTATCAGGTTGTCAAGCTCCCACCGAATCTCGTTGAGAGCTCACTATCGAGCTGTGTCTAGCACTCACCTCCAGCGATATAGTCGACAGGAGGTCCCTTTAGGCCACTCTACTGTGTCTTGGAAGCTACGCCACCTTCTAGAGGCTCTACTGTACAGTACTAGTCACTTCACACGCAGGATCAGGGTCTTATCCCGCGGAATCCTTCTAATATCTACCGGCATCATGATTCAGGCGACGCTTCTCTCATTCCTCCACGCGTGTTCCAGAATCGTAGCGAGTCTGCACGCATGCACGCGAAAGCAGCGTGTTTCTCAGTGGCGGTCCTCATTCAGTCGCCACTCCGGGACTGCGTGTATGGCGCGGAGCACGACCGCATTTACGACGCTCAAGATCTGCCAAGCTGTCTTTCTTCTTGTCGAGCCGGCTTGACGAGCAAACGAATTGATTGTCGAACCGAAGAAGGGAAACAGACGGTATAGATGGTCTTGAAAGGCACGAGTCCCCAGCATGTCGCTAAATCGCAGTACTACTTGTCGTTTCTGCGTGTCCCTGCTTACACGGCCGCTATAACTGACGTTGAGCCCTCGTTTGCTCTACGACAAGAGCTACTGCCAACATGGTCGCCCACGACACGATGCAGCCTCAGGCTCTGGCTCTGGTCGTACTCTTCCCGGTTCTGAGCACTGTTTTCGTGGCGTTACGGGTGTGGATCCGGGTCACTACGCAGCAATTTCACTGGGGTGCGTACAGAAAATCAACTCGAAGATACTTTGTCGAACGCATTGTACGCACTCACGCTATCCCAACAGATGATGGACTTTGCGTGGTCGCGTGTGTGCTCGCTGTTGCGTATGCTGGGGTCGTGTACCACTGGATCCAGGTATAAGACTTCACAGATCAACATTCTTCGGATGAGCAGTAGTGGTAACAGCAGTGTTTTAAGCGAACTGGTTCGGCTATCACGTCTGGGACATTCCCGATCATGTCAGGACTGTGGACAACCAGGTCTTTTCCTCCAGGCTCAACATGGCACAGCAGATGCTATACAATCCGATACTTGGCATCGTCAAAGCCTCGATCATCATATTCCTCTTACGACTGGGCGATCGACGGTGGTTCATTCGATATGGTCTGATCGCATTCTTCATCTTCAAGTAAGTATCGAGCAACCAGACTCATGTTGCAAAGGAAGACTTCGGACAAATCCGATCGTCCGACGCTTACAATCCAGCGAACTGACGTCTACAGAAATGACTTCTCCACACATGCTAATCGTTCGAGCAGTTTCGGGCATACCGTCAGCGTCTTCTTCGCAGCCATGACTCAATGCCTACCAATCAACATGTACTGGGATCACTTCAAGACCGATCAAGTCGTAAACGGCGAGATAGTCAACCCTAACTACACATGCTTCAACAGGGCAGCCTTCTCCCTTACTACAGCTGGCCTAGCAATCCTGACCGACGTCCTAATTCTCACGATTCCCATCGCCATGACGTGGCCCCTACGCCTAAACATTCGCCGCAAACTCGCCGTCATCCTCGTCCTCTCGCTTGGGTGGGTCGTGGTGGTAGTAGGTGTCATCCGCTTCAAGATATTCTACAACTTCTGGACCCAAGCCTCGGATGACCCCACTTACGGTCTCAGCCAGGCGGTCTCGGGCATAGAAGTAAACCTCGCCATCCTCGCGTCCTGTGGCCCGGCACTAAAAGCCATCATGACACGTTTCGCACCGCGATTCTTCAGCTCCACCAACGGCTCAAAACCTACCGGCAACGTCACATACTTGGCGCAGGGTTTCGAACTGCATGGCCGGTCCAATCGAAAGGGAGACATGTACGGGTCGACGCCGTCATGTCGCACACCTAGGGGAGATCACCCAGACGTCGATGCGGACAGCCAAGAGGAGATTATTGCACACGATAGTTTGGGCGCGAGGAAAGCTGAGCGTGGCACGTCTGCGTAGGGCGGCTTCATTACGAACACAAGGATACATAGGACTTTGGGCAATGTGTGGATAAGAGAGTATGATACACAGTCACTTCACAAGCAGCAACGATTGATGGTGCAACAAGGCACTTCAGCGAGTGGTTGAGGACCTCACGGGTCGACGGGTGATTTAGGTGTACCGAAATTGATGGCACCACCTCATAAAAAGGCCTCACCCGTTGGAGTGATCAAAACTTGAAGGCTCGCCAATTTGTCTACACTTATCCGACCTTCGCAATTTAGGGTTAGAGTTGGGGCCGACAAGCTCACACATCCGATCACGCGAACTTGCCACATTACAACATGTCGCGAAAGACGGAACGGGAATTACACGAGCTGCATCACAAACTGGGGCTGACGTCGCACAATGTCTATCTCCAAGGAAAGCGTCCCATGGGACTTTGAAAAACTTACCGATGCCATTTCATACCACCGCAAGCCGTCAACAGGCGGACTTCCATCCAACAATGAGAGCGGCCCTTCTCTGATCGTCCTATGCACCTGGATGTCCGCCAACCGCAAACACATATCAAAGTACACAAACTACTACCGGCAGGAATATCCAGCAGCCGAGCTTCTCGTCATCGAATCCTCAATCGCAGACATCTTCTACCGCACCAACAAAACCCAACAAAGCCGGCTGCGCCTGGCTCGGGATATCGTGACATCCCACATTCCATCCCACGGGCAAGGGAATCCACAGATCTTACTGCACGTCTTCTCCAACGGTGGCGCCCAGTGCGCAGTTCAGCTTGCCACAAGCCTATCCCCCGAACACCGCCCCAAAGCCTTCTCCGCCATGATCCTCGACAGCTGCCCCGGCGAAGCAACCTACGCCCGCTCCGTCCACGCCATGAGCCTGTCTCTTCCCAAAAGTCCCATCGCCCGGTACCTCGGGCCATTACTCATCCACTTCACGCTCTGCCTCTTCTACCTCGCGATATTCATCTTTCAATTCGAAACAGTGATCACGCGGTCTAGAAGGTGTCTGAACGATCCGAAGATGTTTTGGACGGGTGTTCCGAGGGTTTATGTCTATTCTAAAGCAGATGAGTTGGTGCCGTGGGGAGATGTGGAGAGTCATGCTGAGGATGCAAAGGGGAGGGGGTATGCGGATGTCAGGAGGGTTTTGTTCGGAGATAGTGCGCATTGTGCGCATGCAATGGCGCATAGGGAGGAGTATTGGAGGGCTGTGGAGGGCGTTGTTGAGGGGTTAGGCAAATGACTGTTGATGATGCATGCTTAGCGAGTCGATTTGCGGCATGAAGTGTCGGCAACGCCGATGTGAGAGTGGTCATTCAGTATGCGTTTGGAAAAGTCCGCGCGAGTATATGTATGCGGTGTAAAGATGTAGCATATCACGCCGTCCGGCCCAAACACCTAAACATCGACACCGATTAATCGCATTCACTCGACCGTTCACCCAGACAAGGTGCCATGGTTCAGCACATCATCCCAATCATAGCGATTCTCATATCGATTGCGAAACCGGTCCAGAGGCACTCAGCGACGAGCTTGCCAGCGTCATCAGCTCGTCCAGCATCGAACGAGGGCTCTCTTCTCCGACATCCATGGCCAAGAAGTCGCGTCCGATCAGCTCCTGCGTAGTGTTAGCATACTCAAAACGGAGTCGGGAGAGAGAATGGATCAACGTACTGCATCCTCCAATTCAGTCAGCTCCGCAGACGGGAGTCCTGCACAAGCCTCCACCAAGTCTTCACCTGTTGCCGCAAGCAAGATCAAGTTCTCAGCACGTTCAATAACGGCAGGATCAATACCATTCATCGCAGCGCAATGCGTTCCGAAGCTTGATGTGCTTCGTTCTTGTCGATACCTATAGAGATACGTGATCTGGTCTTCGATGCTGGTGGCTTGTGCATCAACGTTGACTTCCATGTGCGCGAAACCCAATCTCGGACGGGGTTGGAGGAATCCGTTCTCGAAGACCTCATGGAAGTGTGTTGCTCCAATGACCTTGGGACAGTCGTCTCCGCGTTGCAGGAAATGCTCGAAGACTCCGGCAGCCAGACCTGCGCCGTCGTGCGTTTCCGTGCCTTTTCCGAATTCGTCGATGATGACAAGGCTGCGGTGGGTGGCCATGGTGAGTGCGAGAGCTGTTTGCTGCAAGTCGATCATGAAAGCGCTTTGGATCCGAGAGACGCTCTCCCTGGTAGCAATGCGAGTCAAAATCTTGTCTGTCAGACCTATCGTTGCGGCTTCCGCGGGAACAAAGCAGCCAATGTGCGCCATATACGTGATCATTGCGACTTGCTTCAGGTAAACGCTCTTGCCAGAGTAGTTCGGACCAGTCATCAAGATCAGACTCGGACTTTCGATTTGAGAAAGGGTGTCTTCATGTCGTGTGCTGTGTCTCGCGGACGAAGAATCCGGCACGGAGTCTGATCGATCTGTGCCATTCCCGCCAACGATAAGCGTATCATTGGCAATGAATGCAGACACAGTCAGCTCTTGGAGCAAATGCCTGCCACCTTTGATCTCCAGAACGTTCCGCTCAGAAATCCGCGGGCGCGAGAGGTTGTACATGATAGCACCCTTCGCCAGTGCGATATGACAGTCGAGCTCCCCTGCAACATCTGAAATGGTGTTGAGGAGTTCTCCGTATTCTAGCACTCGCTCACCAAGTTCTTGGACGATCTCGATCTCTGTGTCGCAAATGCGCGTGTACATGTCGCCAAACCGCTGGTCCAGTTGGCCCATGAGGGTGTTCTTGTAGTAGGCATTGGCCTCGGTGGAGAACATCTTCTCCCATGGGTCTTGGTCTGTGCCTTCGAAGACGCCGCTTCCAGTATGCTCACTAAGGCGGATTGATATGAGGAACCCAATCTGCGGGAAGTAGATCACGTTGACCTTCGAGTCGAGTGTGGCGGGTACTTCGTTGGCTATGTGCTCTGCAGCCAGAGACAAGAGGTCTTCAATGCCGTCGTAGGCGCGCTTTGCCTCGTCAAGTTCATCATTGACGCCCGCCCGCACAATTGTGCGCCTCTGCTCTTGTGACGATGCAAAGTCGACAACGTCGTTGATCATGGTGCCTACTTCGGCGAGAAGCTTCTTGTTGAAGACTTCATTGATCTTGCGAACGACGGCGAGGCGACGAGCACCTTCCAGCTCAGCAAGGATGTCCGTTATCTTCAAAGCGTGGAAAGCGAATTGACAAAGACTCGGCCAGACTGATGCTGAGACTTTTCCAGCGCGACTCATGCCATTGTTGATTCCTTTGCGAAGGTTCACCGTGTACAACCGAACGTTCTTGATCCTGCTGAGGCCCTCAGACAAACGATGTAGGCAATCGCTGTTGTCAGGCCGAACGAGGAAGCTGATGGTGTTGAGACGCTCATCGATCGTTGCCTTGTTTTGACTTGGACGTAGGAAGTATTGTTTCAGCAGGCTACGCCCTTGGCCTGTTTTGGCAAAGTGTTGGAAGAGGCCATAAACGGAAAGGCCTTCTTTGGATCCGCCAGACCCACCTTTGCTCGCGGGACCATGCTGTTGGGCGTTCGGATGCGACTCGGTTGAGATGATCTGCAGCGACAACAAGGTGTCTGTGTTGATGAACATCGACTCCGTGAGGCTGAACATTTCAATCGTATCTACCAGAAACATACCAGTGGCCTCGCCATCACCGGGAAGATATGCTGTAGCTCGCCGCCGCTGGATGTACGAGAGTACAGCTCCAGCGCACCCCACGGTAAGGCTGCTGTCGAGGTTAATCCAACCAGACAGGCGTAGAATTTGACCTTGACGATCCGGGTGGTCGTCGTCACCAACAATACGGGAGCCTGCCTGTGGAAGAATATCCCCAGGTACTACGAATGTCACTCTTGGACCATCGTGTTGGCCGATGCGGAGATTCACCAGCTTCTTTCGGGATGCTTGGTACCCGAACTCAGCATTAGGCCGACATTCGAGTAAGTAAGGAAGGCGGGTGGTGTCACTGTTTCGTTCGCCAGCGATCGGGCCACGGCCATTTGCCGTCTCAGGATCAAGCTGATGTATGAGCTCGTCGCTACATTTGGTGGAGATGAGCACGACGGTAGGGTCGATGAACAGTTTCACTGCGTGCTGTCAGTATTTTACATGATACGCTGTCATCGTTGGGAGGCTTACAAGAGTCGACCATGTTCGCGTCACCCATCTGCACATCCTCCATGAAGTAAAGTGTTTCGTTCCGGGCGACGTAGTATGCGCACCCGATAGCTCCGCGATCAGTCAGTGTCACAGCCATAATGACTTCACTCAGCATCTCGACATCCGAATACTCTTCTTGGAGTGCTTCGGACATGTTCTCGGCGGTAGCGGTAGGCCTCTCCTCAATCGGGTGTGTACGCGCGATTGCTGATGAGGCCGGCCTTTGACTGACATCACGCGAGGCTTTTTGGCGGCTCTGAGATTGTGAAGAGCTTCCAGATGTTTCGCGTGAGGCTGGTGCTTGACTGGTGCGTAGGTTCGATTGGCTGCTCACTGTCGAGTTGGTTCGTTTCGAGCTCACACGCTGGTGCGTACCGCCCCAGCGACGCTTCTGTGGTGGAGGCATTGTTGGGATTGTATTGCGGTGGAGTCGATGGTGAAAGTGATGTTGAACGAACAGAGGTGAGGTCGGATGTCCTCATTGTTTCAACTGGAAGGAGCGTTCCAAAACAGACGGGTTTCGCCGCCCATCTGCCGGGACATAACGTGCCGCAAGCTGCGGTATGCAGACACTCATCAGAAGTTCCATCTATATGCGGAAGTATCAGCGACTTTGTTGTCAAAATCAGTTACATGTACACTGCCAGTGATCAGCCCTTTACCAATACCTAGACATCTCTCATCGGGTCGATACTTTACATGTGACGATATCAGCAGCTTTGTTACGCCAGAACGGCATAGTGACTGCCAGTGAGATAATGTAAAGGGGTTATCGAGTCTCTCACTGGACTGAATCGATATAGACAAGAATAGTACAGTACAACCGACGCCTATATACAGGGATATCAGCCACGCTTGAACGCTCGACAGACAGATCGCCAAATGCAACTGCCATGGACTCTCACCGCAATCTGGTGTTGCCATCTTCTCTAGAATATCGCTTTAGAGGTATCTCCGATGAGATGTAACAAGTCCTAAAGCGGCGTCTCAGCAGCACTTTTGGTGCTATCATCTTCTCTGGTATGTCATCTCAGACTTTTTTCCCCACTGAGATGCAGTGTCTCAACGCTCTGCCTTCTCCATGCCAGAAGCATCAATGAATCTATCTCCACCCTGAGTGTCGTGTTGATGCGAAGCCGCCGCATTTCGCTCTTTCTCTATTTCTTCTTCAAGCTCGACGGGCGATGGGACACCTTGCTCTTCGTCCAATGCAAGCTCTTCCTTGTCAGTCGATTCGCCAGAGGTACTTCCTCGACGATTGGCATTCTCGTTGTCGTCTTTAGGCTTCTCTTCGTCCGAAGCCGGTTCTGTTGGAGCAAATTTGGATCTCTTGCGAATCGGCTCTCCGTATCTGTAGAAGACGAAAGGTATGGGCGCAAGAAGACAAGCAACCCCAGCAATGAGAGATCCAGCACCACCGACACCCATTGCTGTGAACATGTAATCTGTAAACAGGGGCGCCGCACTGCCAGCAGCGCTGCGACAAATCGTGTTCGCGGCGAGTGCCGAGGCCGCGTACATCAAGTAGGAGTCGGTGATGTAGTTTAAATAGGCGACGAAGACCAGTAAAATCGACGAAGCGAGAATAGCGCCGAAAATGGTTGGCACAATCCAGTGAACCGAGTTGTAATTTCCACTCCAGGCGAGACCAAACATGGACAGCGGGAAGATGATTCCACCCACCATTGCGACGATTAGGCGGTCTTCCGGGCGGCGGGGATGACCAGCAAGGATTTTCTTCTTGTCCTGAGCCGAGACGTAGAACACGTAGGCGCCTCCAAAGCATGCGCCTACTACAGTCCCGATCAACGGCAACTCGCCGACTCCAGGGTTCCAGCCCCGTTTCGTCTGGAACACGAAGGGATAGATGGAAAAGAGCATGTAGAGCAGTGTGTACACCACGCTAAGATAGATGGCGCAGAACAGGGAGATCGGGTCGAACAGAATCTTCCACGGTCGCGTAAGTGCAACCCTGAAGATTCCTTTGAGTGACCGGTCCGTGGCTTCGACGGGTGCGATGACATTTTCGTAACCAGGGATCTTGGCGCGGCGGATGCGTTTTGCTTTGTTGAGAAGGACCTGTGAAGGTAAAGTCTCTGGGATTGTGAACATGAATGGGAGAGTTCCAGCTGCTAGCCAAAGCAGAACGTAGAAGCTCCATCGCCAGTCTTCCGTGAGCTGCAGGAAGCCAGATACCACTGGGCCGAGTCCTGGGGTTTTATGTCAGCTTGAAAGTGTTGCCAGCCACGATGAGCAGGATTGGCGTACCTGGACCAATGAAAGTCATCATGCTGAACAAAGCCATGGCGTTACCGCGCTCAACGGGCCCCCAGATATCTACCAAAGAGTCAGTGAGATGCTGCAATGAGAAATCATCAGCATACATACCGGCTAGAACACCAGGTGCATTGGACAATGTGCTTGATGCAAACGTCCCTGTCAAAAACCTCCCGACCAGCAGTGCGCCGAAATTTGGAGCGAATGCGCAAAGGAAGTTGAAAGCCAAGTACAGCAGGAATGTGAAGTAAAAGACCCATCGTCGACCGAAGAATTCGCTCAAAGGTGCCCATAGGAGTGGTCCGAATACATATCCCAGTAGGAATAACGTAACGACCAAGCCGGCCGTAGGGTTTGGTGCCACATGTAGCTCCTTCGCTATACTCGGAAGACAGCCAGAAGGACTCGATGAGGCGAATGTGGCGTTAACAACCAGAAAAACGGAAACCACTGTGATGTACCACTTGCGCTTTACACTCCAGTTCTTGGGGTTCTCGACGTCGTCGGGGGCAAAATCCAGATGTCCATCTTTGTTGAGGTAGATCTGGTCCTTTAAGTCCAGGCCTTTGGTTCGGTATGGCTTTGCCACAGGTCTCGACAAGATTCTTTCTAGCCGATCCATGTTAGATGATCAAGGGCGCAGCGACGCCGTGGGAGACGAAGATTGTAAAGAAGACTAGAAAGAACATGCAGAAAGCAAAGAGCAGCTTCTGATACTTAGCCCCAAGTCATAATACACACGCCCTCGAATCGTCCCCTCTGACGGCTATACGGCACTGGAGAGGAGGGTAATGATGATGGAGAAAGGCGGCTTTGCCCAAAGAAATGAATACCGTGCATTCGGTCTCTCGGCATGCAAAATCGGTAAGCGCCACACCATCAGCGATGGCGTCACCTGGCATTGTTGTCATGCAAAATCAACCGCTCGTCCGTGCAATAGTCGAGTCTCGTCATTTCAAATAGACGGAAGAATCTCTCTGTTCTGCGAAATAAAGTGTTGTAAATATTGACGAAAGCCACCCCAGGTCTTTTGTGCTTGACCATGCAAAGAAACGCGCCGGTTCTCCAGTAGTCGTCGATCCCGTGGAAAGGGAGGAGTAGTTAGCGCTTCCGTGCCGCAGTTCACAGGAAGTCGAAGGCCCACAAGCATTTTCGGCTTGATCAAACTTTGTTGATTTGTTGTCTCGGTATTTCGGGGCAAGCAAGCCAAATCGAAATGGCTTAAGTCCGTGACGCCGGCATGCATGAATGCATATGAGTAATCTGATTCGAGGATGAGCAACCAGCTTATGAACCTGTCGTGATACGGGTAGCCAAATTGATGAAACAATCATCAGAAGAGTTGACAACTATCGAGGTGTCTATCTGTACTGGAGAAATTGTCCAAAGAAGTATGTAAATTTGGGAATGTGTATCTCGCCGGTAACGTGTACTTGATTATAGGCGGAAGCGATAGGTACTTGCTACCACCTAAGCTTTGCCTTGCCACTGAGAAGTGTCGAATGTGAAAGGTGAATCTCACCGGCAACGTAGAGGTGATTCTAGGCGAGAGTCTTAGGTATCACCAACTAAAACTTGACTGACCACTGAGATGTACTGTCTCGTGGTGGCGATGAGCAGACTTGCGAAAACAACGTGTTGGACGCGCATGTCAGAAAATGCGGTGACCCATACGGAGCATGATGACGAACATGCAAACGCTTTCGTTGTCGGGCGAAGACAGAAAAAGTTGAAATCATTGGACAAAAACAATGAGAGAACTCACATACAAGAAACCGATGGTCCGAATAGAGACGTGAAACAGGTACAGCTTGAACACAATGTTTTGCGTGCTTAAAGAGGTTGCCATAACCTACCATCTTGTCTCGTTCGAGAGCCTGCTAGTGGCATGAAGGGACTGCCAGCAACCTACCCCCTTCTCGTCTTTGTCTGCGGGAACCCCGCCGAAAACTGCGTCTGTAAGTGTAGCAATTCGTCAGTAGACGAAGGAAATACGATATCTAATCATCCATAAGCAGTTTTTTCAACTCTTCAAGGGCCTCGGAGCGTTGGTCATCTGTATCGTATTCAAAGATCGCCTCATTGTGACGACCTTATTGCCTTAGGGGAACCGCCCGGCATTCGCAACCGCCATGGTAGGTGGTGGTAGACAGAGGCAACACTCATTATTCGAATTGAGATCAGTCAACCTGGACTGCACCCAAAGCCGGCCGAGGACCCCGAAGAGATGTCATGCGAACTACCTTGTTTCGGTGGAAGACAAAGTAATAAGCGTGACTTGAGAAACAAATATTGCCTTCGAGTGAGCACAGATAATTTCGATCTGACGAATAGTGCTCTCCGCCTTAGACATGTCGACGTACCTTTCGACCGGTATCAATATATATACCGATGCACCTTGGTGCTGACAAGACATCATATCAACGCCGAGCAGAACCAATGTGAGATGTAACAGTTCGGGATGTAAGCGCCGATAGCAATTGAGCCAGAGCGCCGAACTGATGCCTGGTGTAGTTTACGTAGATCATGCCATCTTTTCGGAAACAGCGGTACGTGTAACATTGAGAATCGTCGGTTGACGAACATGATCCGATGTATCCGGAGTACGAGGTGCCATCCCTTAGAAGCCGGGTCCAGGTAAACGATCGATTGCGTTGAGTGACGCGGTACCTGCAGTTCCATGAGATCCGGCTGTAATGTGTTTGGCAGAGATAAGTTATCGAATCTTTGGGACCTTGCGATTCGTCTGATAGTCAGTGCAACGATCTGGAGAAGACCGTTTAGTACATGGATCAACCGAGCGGTTGCAGCGCGTCGAGACGAGTCAATATGGGGTCAAACTAGGAGATGTAGGAACTCTATGAGGCGATCGATGTCAACGGTAGCCGCGAATTCGGTAGCGTTTCGTTCAATATTAGAAATCGGGTTGCTCTTGGGGTGGGAATCTAAAACGCAGGTTGCTCGATATCGTCGCTTGGATGCCACAAAGATTGAAGAGTAAAACCAATGCATTGCCTGTCATGATGTGTTTCCGATAAGATCCAGCTCACCATTGCACCCTGACAATAGTTTGCTGTAAGAAACTGGCGTTTGAACGTTTTGGATTGCAGCACTCCTCAAGCTACCGACGTGGCTTGCATCGAGTTTCTAATACGCAATGATAACGCCCTGGCAGCCGGTCCCGCTCTTGACTTCAACTCCGCTTCCATGCTCATAACCTAGAAGACCATCTCGTGGGGCCTGTCGCCCTTCCTCAGGGAGAAGTTGGAGGCGAGGTAGCTCTGGAGGTAGTGCTCCTTCTTGATGGACTCAAGGATGGCCTTGTCGACGGCCTTCTGGTCCTCGGCGCGGCTGGCGGCAACCTCCTTCTTCTGGGGCTTCTCGCCCTGCTGGAAGAAAGCCTCCTCGGAGCCCTTCTTGTCGGCCTTCTTGTCGCGGGCGAAGTAGTTCGAGTCGGAGACCTTCTCGAGGGTCTTGCTGTCGAGGCCGTTGATGGGGACGGTGGTGCGGGTGGCAATCACGTAGCGGGCGTTGACGCGGCGGAGAGGGACACCGTTGACCTTGAAGGGACCGGTGACCAGGAGAACACCCTGGTCGAGGGTCTTAAGGAGCACAACGCGCTTGCCACGGAAGCGGCCAGCGAGAAGGATGAGGACGGCACCAGGCTGAAGGGAAGCACGGGGCTTGTACGGGTGCTGGGTCTTGCGGGTCTGTAGTTGTACCATCAGCATTTGCGCGCATCTTCAACTTTCCCGTCCCATGTTCCACGATCGCATTCGTTCCAGTCCGTCGCTTCCTTTCCAGTGTTGCCGTACCTTCTTCATGACCTGCTCATCCTCAGCCGGGTAGTACTTCAGGGCCTTGTCGGTCGCAGAGGGGATGACCCTCTCGCCCTTCTGGAACTTCTTGGTCTGCGCCTCGGTAGACATTTTGGCGGAGCTGGGCGACCAACTGTGCGGATTGTTAGTATTTGCGGTTGTGGTGTGTATTCGGTCGGCGGCGGGTGTACTGACGTATTTCGGATGGTTGCTGTAAAGGTTAGTGTCGCTGTCGCGGTCGTCGGTCGTCGTAATCCGTAGCGCAATTTGCTGAAGTCGCACTCTGTAAATTCGCTTGCCAAGCCAGGCCTTCTCCAGAGTCGAGTGCAGTGGGCGACGCCCTAACCCTACCGCTCCCGCCCGGCTCTACCCGCGGCCAGGCAGCCACAGCACCGCATCATCGTGCCTGATCGTGGAGAGAGCCAGCGCCAGTTCAAGATGCTGGCTGCAGCTGTTTGACAAACGCCGCCATCGAACAGCAAGCTCAACATCCATCAAAACATCGCTGGCAACATCTACCGCCAACCCAACAAGCCGCATCACAACATAATCACACAATCACACAATGGCGACCAACGCCCTCATCACCTTCAAGGCCGGCAAGTGCGATCTGCGCGGCAAGAAGGTCACGCCAGACGCTACACCAGGCTACCTGTTCCTCTACGTTGAAGACGACATCCCACACTTCTGCTGGCGCCCTCGATCCGCACCACCCACAGAGCCTGAGATCGATCTCTTCATGGTTCCCGGCGACGGCACATTCCAGCCTTTGCTCAAGGAAGAGGGTGCCGAGGACCTGCACTCGCCCACCAATGGCCGCATCTACGTCCTCAAATTCGCCTCCAGCAGCCAAAGACACTTCTTCTGGATGCAGAGCAAGACACAGCACAAGGATGGCTCTCTCAGCTGGTTCAGCCAGCGTGACCAGCGGGTGGGTCAGATCGTGAACGACATCCTGCAGGGCGAGGAAGACGTGGACATCGACCAGGCAGTGCAGGAGCTGAGGCACGGCGGAGGCGGTGGTGATGGAGATGACGACCTCATGGACCTTGATGAGCAGCCTGAGTCGCGCAACAGGCACGGCAGTACCGGTGGTGCTGGAGCAGATGCGACGGGCGCGGATCCGAGGGACGAAGGCAATGCCAGCAGAGAAGGTGGTGCCGATGGTGGAAGAGCGTAAGTCGATGTTTGTCCTGGTTCTCTTCACGATCGATGGAATAGGTTGCTCGAAAGTTCTCAGCGCGTAATAGGGAAAGTGGGCTTCCGCAATAGTCGGGGTGCAGGAGAAGGACCTCCTTGAACTTTGTCTCAGTAGAACAGAGGCTTCCATCATGTGTATGTTTAAATCATAGATTAGCGCTAACGATTCATTACCCAGATAGTGCCACCGATTCCCTGTCACAAGATCCTTCAGCTGTTGTGCAAAACTTTCTGCGGTCCCTACAAGGTGGAAGCCAGCAAGCCGGCGGCCAACAACAACAGCAACAGCAACAGCAAGCAGCCGACAAGCCATTTACAACTCTGTCCGACCTTCTGCCTTCCGCTACCACCGTTCCCTTCGTCAACAACGCAACACCCGAGCAAATCGACAACCTTTGCACTTTCTTGCCACCCGAGATCTTCCTGCTCGCTCAGGAGTCAGCATCGACCTCGACCATCGACACACCAGCAGATCCCTCAGGTTCTTCATCCGTTGCAGCTCAGGGTGCCATCGAAGCGCTGAGCACAGAGCAGAAGAAGGAAATCATCAAGCGCGTCTTCCACTCGCCTCAGCTGCAGCAAAGTCTGGGCAGCCTTACAGTCGCTTTGAGAGATGGTGGTCTTCCCATGATCGGAGAAGCACTGGGCCTCAAGATCGAGAACGGCGGATCCATCAGAGGCGGTACCATGCCTCTGGGCGGCGGCGAGGCTGTTGAGGCATTTGTCAATGGAGTCAAGAGGACCGTTGAGGACGAGCAGAAGCAGAAGAAGTAAGAGAATCGAGCCGATTTGTTCCTCCACGGTAATTCACAGCGTAAGAACGCAAGGCGTACCATAGGAAGCATTAGAGCAAGCGTGTAAATTAAGCATGTAACAAAAGCGAGCGACGGGTTGGGTATACATCATGCTCCACCCGAGTCCATCAAGTCTCACTGACACAACATGTGCCTAACATGTAGAGCAACCAACTGCGAACTGCGATTTGCCGTTCAAGCGAAGTGAATGTTCTACGCATCCCGCGGACGCCGCTTCTTCTCGCTTAGGAAGGTGGAACCAGCTACAATCGCCTATCTACATGCAGACCCATGGGTCAGTCATCTAGTACATATACTACTAATCTCTCATTGTATTCCCATTCACAATAATCCCTAGTCAAATCTTCCAAGCCATCCCTTGCTCACAATGGCACGCCTCATCGGGGCGTTTCTCGCACTAGCAACTCTTCTCGAAGCCCGCGAGATCGTCTTTCCCCCAACATCAGGCTATCAATACCCATTGGGTAACAACCTTGGAGCTCTCGAATATGAAACTGACGACATCGCGTCTCCAAAATTCAACGGCTTGAGTACATACGCCAATGTCCCTTACGTTCACTGCCTAGCCAACAACACCCTCTCGAGCGAGGTTGTTGAAAAATACGACATCGCTGTGCTCGGCGCACCATTTGACACAGGTGTCACTGCACGTCCGGGAGCACGCTTCGGACCAGGCGGCATCCGACAAGGCTCTCGTAGGATCGGTTCCTTCTCCTACAACATCTACACCGGAAAGAATGCCTTCACTCAAGGCTTGAAAGTTGTGGACTGCGGTGATGTGCCGATGACCGTTCTCGACAACACTGTCGCATTAAAGCAGCTCGACAAAGCCCATCGTGTCGTTTCTGCACGCACAGCCAACAACACGGAGTACTCTGTGCCGCGAATCGTCACGCTCGGTGGCGATCACACCACGACGCTCAGCGCGCTGCGATCTACACACGATCACTGGGGAGCTGTTAGCGTTATCCACTTTGACAGCCATCTTGATACTTGGGACCCTAAGGTATTGGGAGGAGGCATATCGCATTACGCTGGCGTCAACCACGGCACTTTCCTTCACATCGCCCACGAAGAGGGTCTTTTGCTGAACACTTCCATTCATGCTGGCATCCGTGCGCCAACAGCCAACAAGCACCACGACTTGAACAATGACAAAGCTTGTGGCTTCGAGATCGTTACGGCCAGAGATCTTGACCGTCTCGGTACGCAAGGACTCATCGACCAGCTGAAGCAGCGAGTGCAGGGAACCAAGGTCTACATCAGCGTTGACATTGATGTGCTGGATCCTGCTTATGCTCCTGCGACTGGAACAGCCGAGGTGGGTGGCTGGACGACGAGAGAGCTTTTGACGATTTTGGACGGCATGACTGGCATGGAGGTGATTGGGGCTGACGTTGGTGAGTTTCGATCTGTCGTTTCGACAATGTTGAAGATTTGCTTGCTGATGACATCGATATAGTGGAAGTGGCTCCAATCTACGACAATCCCGGTGAAGTCACTTTGCTCGCTGCTGCAGAAGTGGTTCACTCGCTGATACAACTCATGGCCGACACTCCGGTGAAGCCCAAGGCGGCATGATGTCGCTAAGTCGATGTGTTCAAAGGGTGATCAACGTGATCAACCATTCCTTCCAAATACAGTCCAGAAGTCGATCAGTAGAAAGGAATACTAGATCAATAGAAACGGACTTAATGTTCGAATTACGTGCTTTCATTTCTTCCCACTCATGTTCCCATTCCGGTACTCAGACTTCAAACGCCATCACCCAATCAATAATGACTGTAATGTAATTGTTGGCGTCTTGCAGGATGCTTCTGGTTAAATCTAGTCGGATCCAATGCCCACTAGGGTTAGGGTCTAAGGGTCTCTCGGCTGATCGTCTCAAAGCTTTATGAAATTTTGATGGATCGCAACTGCATTCACTTTGAACTCAATAACTGCACCACAACGCAATCCGCAGCCATGGGTCCAGCAAAGAAAAAGCAAAGACTGTCAAACGGCGCAGTAGCAGAGATTGCAGAGAACGTGGCCGAGAAAACAGTAACAGCCACGCCTGTCACTACCGTCGATGATGGAAAGCCAGCAGAAAAGTCCGCCGACGAGCAGCACAAGCGCTCGCTCTTCGTTCGCTCTCTGCCTCCCAGCGCAACCTCCGAGTCCCTGACCGCGCTCTTCTCCGACTCTTACCCCGTCAAGCACGCCGTCGCCATCAACGATCCCGCGACCAAGCAATGCCGCGGCTACGGTTTCGTCACATTCGCCGATGCCGAAGATGCTCAGCGCGCCAAAGCAGAGTTCAACGGCCATGTTATTGAAGGCAAGAAGATCCGCGTCGAGGTCGCCGAGCGAAGACACCGTGAGGGCGAGGAAGGCACCGAGCACAAGGCCAAGAAAGAGGTCGAGAAGGTCGAGGCGAGGCAGCCGCCTAAGCTGATTGTTCGCAACTTGCCCTGGACGATCAAGAACCCGAAGCAGCTGGAGAAGCTCTTCTTGAGCTATGGCAAGGTCAAGCAGGCCTACATCCCGAGGAAGAAGGGTGGTCTGATGGCTGGTTTCGGTTTTGTGCTCATGAGAGGACGTCCTAATGCTGAGAAGGCTATTGCTGGTGTGAACGGCAAGGAGATTGACGGCAGGACGATTGCCGTCGATTGGGCGGTCAAGAAGGAGGATTACGAGAAGGGTGAGGACGGCGAAGAGGAAGACGGAGAGGCTGGTGCCGAGCAGGAAGACGAAGAGGAGGATGGCAGCGATGGAGGTGTTCACATGGACGACGACGACGAGTCAGTTGGCGACGACAAGGACCCCGAGGATGAGGACGACATGGACGACGACGAGGACGATGAAGACGAGGAAGACGAAGACATGGATGAAGACATGGAAGACGAGGAGCCCAAGCAGCACCGCGAAGAAGACAAGTCTGCAACTCTGTTCATTCGCAATCTGCCTTTCAACTGTACAGACGAAGATCTCGAGGACCACTTCACCCAATTCGGCAGCGTTCGCTACGCCAGAGTTGTCATGGATCACGCCACTGGTCGATCAAGAGGCACGGGTTTCGTCTGCTTCTACGATCCCAAGGACGCCTACGGCTGCCTTCGCGAAATCCCCATGCGCACAGGAGCAAACGCACAAGAGCCTACGAACAAGCTCTCCAGCGGTCCCTCCGTCCTCCAAAATACCGAGACCGATCCCACAGGCCGATACACACTCGACGGCCGAGTTCTGCAAATCACACAAGCAGTCGAGAAGAACCAAGCCAACAAGTTCACCGAGGAGGGCAACGCGCACCGCGACCGCAGAGACAAAGACAAGCGCAGGCTATACTTGCTTTCCGAGGGCACGATCGCATCGAACACAAAGCTTTGGGAGAGCCTGCCGCCTTCCGAGCAGACCATGCGTGAAGCAAGTTTGAGGCAGCGTAAATCCCTTATCGAGGGCAACCCGTCTCTCTCCCTCAGCTTGACGCGTCTGTCCGTGCGCAACATCCCTCGCAGCATCGACTCCAAGGCGCTCAAGGCCCTGGCACGTGAAGCCGTCGTCGGTTTCGCCACGGAGCTGAAGCAGGGCAAGCGCCAGCGTCTCTCTCACGAGGAGCTCGAGCGCGGCGGAGAAGAGATGGTGCAAGCCGACCTGGCCCGCAAAGACGCCGGCAAGGGCATCGTCAAGCAAGCCAAGGTCGTCTTCGAGAGCGACGCCGGCAGCAAAATCTCCGAAAAGGGCGGCGCCGGCCGCAGCAGAGGGTACGGCTTCATCGAGTACTACACGCACCGCAGCGCGCTTATGGGTCTACGATGGCTCAACGGCCACTCGATCGGCTACACGGTCACGCAGCAGAAGGGTGTTCCCCACGGCAGCAAGGCCGCCCAGCAGGAAGCTCTGCAGGACAAGAAGAAGCGGCTGATTGTGGAGTTTGCGATCGAGAACGCGCAGGTCGTGCACAGGCGGCAGGACCGCGAGCAGAAGGCCCGTGAGCGCAGCAAGGCTGTGCAACAGCGGCGCGAGGCTGGCGAGATCGTGCCCAGCGAGCGCATCCTCGACAACAAGGGCAAGGCGCTCATGAAGGTCAGGAAGAGGAAGCGGGCGAAGGACGAGGCGAAGAGTGCAAAGAAGACCAAGTTGGAGGCCCGGGAGGAGGAGGCGAAAATGACGGAGAATGAGAAGACGGCGAAGCGTAACCAGATCATCGGTCGTAAGCGCCAGATGAGGAGGAATAGAAAGTAGGCTGGCTACCTTAGCCTGCTAGCCTGTAATTTTTCTCTCCTTTGTCTCTTCTTCACATTTATTGTATCATACCTGCCTAGCGGTTCGTTCTTTTTTTTTTTTTGCTTTTGACCCTGCTTTCACATGCTGTCCTATCGGAGAGTTTCCATCTCCGGTCCAATGTGCGTGACGTGGTGGTTGAGGTGCTCATGATGTTGAGAGACCGGGGAATCGGGTGTTCGTACTCCCTAGCTCTCACTTGTAGCCGGTTGTCGGGCTGCAATGCTGTACTGCGTGGGTTCGAGGGCAGGATCACCGTTTAGGTAGAGGCTCTGTGCAACGGCGAGGGAAGGCGAGAAACTTGAACATCCATGAACATGCTGGAAGACTGTATGATTTGCACTTTACCGACTCGAAGACACGTGACTACATTCACACAACTTTATCAGCCAAAGCACGGTCGTAATCTCACAAGAAACGGATACCGAAATCGAACTTTTGAGTGCTTGAAAGTCGTGCCTGACCCGCTGCTGTCGTTCATCGCCAACCGCCCACAGCACAACGACAACTCCCGTACGCCCATGTCAACCACCCAAAATTCGCCTCGAGCCAGAGCACAACGTGAGGTGCAACAAACACGCCTGCCGTGTTCCACCTTCCGGTGGCTTGCTGTCACAATGCCGTTGTCAATGTTCAGTGCCCCCGGGCCACGTGTGAGAGCTGTCAATCGGTCTGCAGAGCTGACGAGCGAGCGAGCCATCTCAAATCGACGCCACATGTAGACGCAGACCCGGTCCCTTTGAGAGAGAAACGACATGTTCTTTTGCATGCGCCTCCCTTGGCCCGCAAGAGCCTCGGAGATGCACGTCTTGCGGCGCAGAACGATCGATCGCAGCGAGATCGCGCGCCTCCAGCTGGGTTGTCCCGATTCCCTGGGTCGCCCATGTCGATTTCTCCTACCGATTGAACAAAAAGAAAACTCGACCGGATGGGTACATGCTCTGCCAGCCCGGGCCTCCCTGGCCCGGCGCTCCCTCTTCATGTTGTGTGACCATGCTGCATGCTATCAGGACGCCACACCCGCGGTTTCATCCGCCAGCCCGGACTTCGAGCGTGCGTGCTTGCACGGGCACGCAACTTTTCGAGAAGTACGAGACTGGTTTATTGAGAGATCGCTCGTGCTTTGGCGACTGTGCAACATGTGATTCGTCTGCGACGTCCCTGCATGCTGGTTTGCATTGTTTGCAGAAAGACGATTCCGCTCTTCCGCAGCAGCAGGAGCTTTCCGATTTGCGAGATGCCGGGTAAAGACGAGGAAGATGGGTAGCCGGGGGAAATGTGACCGGTATTATGGAGATGACGCACATCGTTCTTCGCAGTCGTTCTTCTTTCTCCCACACGCTTCTGTCTGGAAGCCTGTGTGATTCGACTTCCCATATCGCCGGGAGCCGATGATGGAGCGCGAGCGAGCTACGAGGAGCGATGGGCGTACAGCTCCGCGCGGTGGCAGGGCAGAGAAGATAGGTATGTGGTTCACAACCAGGCTTTACGACGCCCGCTATGACCTGACGGAACGCAGCTGCTCGCAAGAGAGGCAGAGCGGGTGGCCCACGCTGCCGCAGCAGTGCGGCAGTGGTCGAGGGCCCTGTTCTCGAAGCTCTTTGGCTCGCACACCCTTCTGTAAAGGCGACGATGCGAGCTATCGCTCAGGGAAATAAATTGGGAAATGGCGAAGCGTTCGTCCCCAAGAGCCCGGTTACCCAGGCTCCATAAATGGGGACAATGCAGCCAACTCTTCCACCCTTTCTGTTACTCACCAACTTTTCGATTCCCATTCTCCATCCTTGCGAAAGAAACCTGGGCTCCGCGTCGTCGCCTTTGCATCATCCTTCCTGCCGTCTTCCACAGGTGGATCTGAAACCTTTTCTTCCGATCTCCATCTCAGCCAGTGAGAAAGCCGCCGCACGCGACACCCAACACGCACAACGGAAAGCACGTAGCCAACCTTTTGCCTTGTAAGTCGTCTGCCTTGCCCGGTCTATATCTCCGCAGTACGACGTCCGGAGCGGAAATTGACACATGACCTAGCACACCGCACGTCTCGCTTCCAGAGAAAGAAGGAGGCAAGGCACTAAGAAATCTCCGAGACAGTAGGAGAGTTCCAAACCAACGGAAGAGAAATCCCTTCGCCAATCGGGAAATCGACAAGATCTTCCCGTTCATCCGCAAAGCCGCAGCCATGTGTCAGGTACGCGTCCTTTTGCCCAGGCTTCCTCTTGATCCTTTCCATCTTTCTCCTTGCTTCCCTTTCCACTCACATTTTTGTCCTCCGTCCTCTCCGAATGGACCGGGAATGACCAATTGATGGACTTACTGACACTGGGTAAACAGTTCGAAGTCATCCACTTCTCATGCCGACACTCCGGCCGCCGCCTCATCAAGCACTGCCACTTCGCCCGCAACGACCCCAACCACCAGTGCTTCGGCGCCTGGTCGGTCAAGCGGGAATGGATCAGCGCCAACCAGATCTGCCACGCTTGCGGCCAGCAGGGAGTTGTTCGCAGGGCCACGGAGCAGCAGCAGCTGGTTCAGATTCGGCTGTAGGTGCTTGTCGAAGAATTCAGTGTCGAGCTGCTGCCTGAGACGTCGTCTCTGAAGCCCTCCTCTATTTTTCCTTTGATGTTTCCTGGGTGGGAGTTTTTGGAGCAATGGCGTTGGACGTACATGCCCAATTTTGTGATCATTTTTGCGTTTAGCACTTGGCTTTCTTGTTTTGTTTTTCGTTCTTTTGCGGCTTGTATGATTATCGCAAAGTGTCTGGGATGCTAGTTAATGGATGACGAATCCAGGACGGAAAAAATGGTGGTGGCGGCGAAAACCGGCGTTTTTGCTTTTGCGGATATAGTTCTTTCAGAAGCGAAGTCGAACGAAGACGATAGTCAAACCCGAATGTAAGAAACGGTTCAGCTTCATTAATTCCTTCTTACACTACCTCCTCTCGTCCGATCCAAAAGAGGACAATGCAAGAACATAGGCTATTCTCCGGTGTTAGTCGCACCCTCAACCTTGCCCTTGATGTTGTATCGTTTGCTGAAGAAAGTGAACCAGTCGTTCAGCACCTTCTTGTGCTCGTCCGACAGGTCCGACCAATCAGGTCGGCACTCTTCGGGTTTGAGGGAGGACTGGCCAAGGGCACGGGAAGCATCTTTGCCGGCGAAGACTGCAGAGGGTCAGTCATTGTTGAGTTTCGCTCTTGCTGCTGCCTCATCTTCCACGGGAGGCGTTGGCAAGGGGAGGCAAGGTGTTGGAATTTGATGCTGGAATTTGACACTGAGCTGTACTTCACTTGAAAGACGAGACATACCCTTGTATGAGCCCTCTGGGCCGTAAGCTTTGTTGCCGGAGACGTCGAAGACGGTGCCCTTGATGGCGACGTAGGTAGGGTAGTCGGGGTTGGTGCCTGCGATTATGATTGTCAGATCAGGAACATGGGATAGTAGCAATATACTTATACAACGACTAGAGTGCATGAACGGCTAGCCGCATAGTGCAATCTAGATAACTCACCATCACATTTCGACAGGTATTCCAGGCTGATGATGTCGTCTTTGGGCGGGTCGAGCTCGATTTTGGTCTTGGGTTCGAAAGACATCTTGATGGGAGTGTGTGGGCTTCTTTTCTTTAGTACTGTTCGATGTATTGTATTCTTCCCAGGTACTGTGTGTGATGTTTGATGCGTTGATGGACTCGGTGATGTCGTCGGCTCATGCATAACTAGACCGAACGCCAAGCTTGTCCGAGTGAGTGACACCCCAACACTAACCCTGCTACATGGCATATCTGTCTCCCATGTTGGTGAATATGGCAGTTCATGGGTAAAGAATCGCTATATGTAGGTAGAGTTATGTCATAAGTATTTCGGCCTGAAGAACACCAGATGGTTGGCTTCAAAACATGCATAAAATCGATGGTCACAAATGTCAAAATCTTTTGGATTTTGTAATAGTACTGGACGTTGGTACAGAGGTGGGAAGTGCAACAATCACGTCCTACGAGGTATTATTCATTACTGCACATTCAATCACACCATACATGATGTGTTGATGTGACTGTAAGTACATCCAGATGCTTACTATGCACAACATTTCACGGTGGGCTTTGCACAGGTGCAAGACATGGCCCACATAATAGATGGCAAGCAGGAAGTACAGCATGAACTGGAAAAAGAACAAAAGGCAAAGGGCACATCAAATCTTCGTCGTTATGCACAAAAGGTGCGTCACATTGGTATCAGGTATCTAGTAGAATTCATCACACGTTTCGCCATGAAACCAATGAACCATGCAAGAATTTTGGGGGGGTTATGTGTATCATCACTATGCATTCAAGCTACGCGCCAACCCAGGCTGTGGGCATGACACGCTTAAAGCTTCTGCATGGCAGCAACGTCGGAGCTCTGGACGTAGTCCTCGAAGCCCTCGATCTTCTCCTGAAGCTCGTCGAGGGAGACCTTGTCGTCCTCGATGACCAGGTTGATCTGGAGCTTCTTGATGCCGAAGCCGACGGCAACGAGCTTGGAGCCACCCCAGACGAGACCGTCCTGCTCAATGCCACGGACAGACTCCTCGAGCTCCTTCATGGAGGTCTCGTCATCTGGAAATTTGTTAGTATAGTGTTGCTTGGCAACGTTCAATGCGATCCAACATACCCCAGGGCTTAACGTCAAGGGTGACAATGGACTTGGCAGCAGGCTTGGCCTTGCCGGCCTTCTTCTGCTTGTACTCCTCAACACGGGCAGCCTTGAGCTTCTCGTTCTCCTCGTCCTCCTCCTCGTCAGAGCCGAAGAGGTCGACCTCGTCGTCGTCCTCCTCTGCCTTCTCGGGGGCCTTGGCGGGGTTGAGGGTAAGCTCCTCGGAGCCGGGGCCGTAGGCGGTGGCCTCCTTGGAGGGGTCGCCAGGGAGCTTGGAGAACTCAGACTCGTGGGAGGCGATGTGCTTGTACCAGCGGTAGGCGTGGGGGTACTTCTCGACGGCGGGGGCCTCCTTCAACTGCTGGAAGGCCTTGACATCGGCCTGGGAAGGACCATTGCTGAAGTCGCTGTTAGTTGCTGTTTGCCAGGAGTGTGCAATGCAGGTGGCGAAGAGTCAATGCAGAGATTGAAAGATCAGAGGTGCGCAGAACGCGTATGGTTTTATCTTCATTCAGCGGGGTCTTAAGCCGCCTCAGAAACACGGACCAAAAGTGCTCATCAGGAAAGTGGTGTAGGGGGGTGCGGAGGTCGCAAGAGATGGAGGAGGATGGTTTGACGTACCCGACGATGTAGCTGCGGGTGGAAACCCAGCTGTTGAGGACTAATCCATCCGTCAGCTACTGTGCTCGCGCAGCGGTGTGCGACCTGTGTGGAAGCAGGTTTGGCGGCGCACTGGAACTAACCGTGGAGACCAGTCTCGGAAACGAAGTCAGTGAAACCCATTGTGAATGTGTGATGCGCGGGGTATATGGGTGGTGTTGGTGTAGAATGTGAGTAGAGAGAGAGAAGAAGATCGATGAGAGGGGTTGGGTTGAGTGTTTGAATTTCTTCAGCGGAGGAGAAGCGATTAGAACCCGCTTTTTATGCACGGACTTTGCTGCACTTTCCACCTAACCTTCGAGAATCTCCAGTCGAGTCTTGAGCTTCATAGGTATGATCATACCTAGCTGATCTGGTGTCGGTATCTTGTCGTGACAGCCCGTCAATCGATTCAACTAGTTCTGGACAAGTCCTCTTCAAGCCGGATTCGTGGAAGGCTGACTGGAAATTGCAAGCATGCCAGGTTCGATTCAAACACGTGGTATCTCATACGCTCGAGCAAAGCTGTGTTATGGATCTTAGGATACATGTAGCTACAAACCTCTTCGTTTGCACAACAGCATCGCAGGCTTCCACTCAAGATCCTGAAGTGAAGGAAAGCATTCACAAAGCGCGCTTAATTTACACCGTCTCGATAGACTGAGGAAGGTCGAATAAATGCATGTCCAGCATGTTCATTGGCCCATCTGCCCTGTCGATCTCAAAAGATAAGATGGATCTTATCGATCGCTTCCAGAAAGTACCCGATGCTTCGACCGTGAGCTCACCTCTAGAGCAGTCCATCCCCTCACCAGCATATATGTTCCCGTCATAGACACGGCTTGTTCTCCCCAAGAGAATCTCTGTCAAAGCCTAACACACCAGACGAAATGCTGCAGAACACAGGACGCAGCGCTGCCCGGCGCATAGCAAATGTTCGCTACCCTCTACCTCGACAGGCAATCCGACTATCAACATCGCAACAAATACTTACACGCCCTCGATTCGCACCCCAAACACTCACATCGACAATCCCGCAATGCCGAACATACGCGACTGGAGGCGGTAACCCAAAACCACCCGGCGGCACGCATCGCATGAACCTTGGTGGTGAGCCTGAGAAACCCGCTCTCGAGCAGTACGGCGTGGACCTCAACGCGCGAGCAAGAGATGGCAAATTAGATCCGGTGATTGGCCGTGACGCCGAGATCCAGCGGACAATCCAGATCTTGTCAAGACGGACGAAGAACAATCCCGTGCTCATCGGTTCTGCGGGCACGGGTAAGACTGCCATTCTGGAGGGACTGGCGCAGAGGATCATACGGGGAGACGTGCCGGAGAGTATCAAGAACAAGAGAGTCATCAGTCTGGACCTGGGAAGTTTGATCGCTGGAGCGAAGTTCAGAGGCGACTTTGAGGAGAGGTTGAAGAAAGTGCTGAAAGAGGTGGAAGACGCACACGGTGGAGTCATCTTGTTCATCGACGAGCTACACACTCTCCTTGGACTGGGCAAGGCCGAAGGCAGTATCGATGCAAGCAATCTACTGAAACCTGCCCTGTCGCGTGGAGAGCTGCAATGCTGCGGAGCTACTACGCTGAACGAATACCGCATGATTGAAAAAGATGTTGCGCTCGCTCGAAGATTCCAGCCTATACAGGTCGGCGAGCCTACTGTACAGGACACGGTTTCGATCTTACGAGGTATCAAGGATCGATATGAGGTTCACCACGGTGTTCGCATCACCGATGGTGCTCTTGTGGCGGCCGCTGCCTACTCAAACAGATACATCACCGATCGCTTCTTGCCCGACAAAGCCATCGATCTTGTAGATGAAGCAGCGAGTGCACTCCGATTGCAACAAGAAAGCAAACCAGACGCAATCCAGGAGCTCGATCGTCAGATCATGACTATCCAGATCGAGCTCGAATCCCTGCGCAAAGAGACAGACATTGCCAGCAAAGAAAGGAAAGAGGCGCTTGAGAGAAGCCTCACTCTCAAGCAGGACAAAGCTGGGGAATTGACTGCGAAGTGGGAGAAGGAACGAGCCGAGATCGACGACATCAAGAAGGCCAAAGAAGAGCTCGAGCAAGCAAGAATGGACCTTGACCGAGCACAGCGTGAAGGCAACTTTGCCAAAGCAAGTGAGCTTCGCTATGCCACTATCCCAGGGCTCGAACAGAAGCTTCGACCTCAGGAACAAGGCGAGGAGGGAGCCTCTGGCTCCGACGCTACAGAGAGCCTCCTCCATGACTCGGTCACCGCAGACGACATTGCCGGAGTGGTCGCACGCACTACTGGCATCCCCGTCAACAAGCTGATGTCTGGCGAGGTGGAGAAGCTCATCCACATGGAAGACACGCTGCGCACCTCCGTCCGCGGCCAGGATGAAGCGCTGAAGTCTGTCGCTAATGCAGTACGCATGCAGCGCGCCGGCCTCAGCGGCGAAAACCGCCCTCTGGCGTCGTTCATGTTCCTGGGACCTACTGGTGTCGGAAAGACGGAACTTTGCAAGAAGATGGCGGGCTTCCTCTTCTCCACCGAGTCTGCAGTCCTGCGCTTCGATATGTCCGAGTTCCAGGAGAAGCACACGGTTTCTCGCCTCATCGGCTCGCCCGCGGGCTATGTTGGCTACGAAGATGCCGGCCAGCTGACCGAAGCCGTCCGCCGCAAACCCTACGCCGTCTTGCTCTTTGACGAGTTCGAAAAGGCGCACAAGGACATTTCGACCCTACTCTTGCAGGTGCTGGACGAAGGCTTCCTGACCGATGCACAGGGCCACAAAGTCGACTTCCGCAACACGATGATCGTCTTGACGTCAAATCTAGGCGCAGAAGCCCTGGTCGCCGACGAGAGCGCCGGCAGCGAGATCAGCAGCGACGTCAAGCAGTCTGTCATGGACGTTGTGCAAGCCTCGTACCCGCCCGAGTTCCTCAACCGTATTGACGAATTCATTGTCTTCAAGCGTCTCTCTCGCGAAGCTCTGAGGGATATCGTCGACATCAGATTGAAGGAGCTGCAGGCTAGACTCGATGACAGGAGAATTACGCTGTCCGTGTCGGACGAGGTCAAAGCCTGGCTCTGCGACAAGGGATATCAGCCTAGATATGGTGCCCGCCCACTGAACCGGTTGATTTCAAAGGAGGTGGGCAATACGCTTGCTGATAAGATTATTCGCGGCACGATCAAGAGTGGAGATGTGGCGAAGGTAATTGTTAGTGAGGAGGGAGACCACTTGGAGGTGACGACCTCGTGAAGGAGTGAGCTTTTTTCTCATTCTTTTTGGAAATCATGATTAACGACCTTGTACATTGTGTGTAATAATAGCCTGTAAAACTACTGTAATTAGATTAGATCTCAATCTCATCGATTTTGTCGGCGTTCTCATCTCTCTATTCAGGTGGCGATATGTACTTCGTCGGTATTGACTACAACTTGATCTAAATCATTCTACTCTTGAATGAACACCAACAAATTCAATCATTGCACTTTTAGTGTTGCACGTCCGTGATGTCGTCGTCGATGTGACGCGGGCAAGTCGAAGCTGCGGAGATGTTCTCGAACTTCCAAAGGTGGATGACATGTCGACCCAACACACAACACCAATGCTACTGACCCCAGCCAACTAAGCCTTTTCTTTTGTTATACAGTGCGGGCATCTGGCCTCTTCAGCACAATGAGCAATGCATGGCTCACCATAGCATCGAGAGCGCGCTGCGCAGCAACCACTCCCGCACCGCGCCAGCCAATCTTGCAATTCTTTAGAGCCCTCCCGCGACACAAGAGTACCAATGCAGCCCGGAACACCGCCAAATTGCGCCCGCAAGACACGGCGCATGCGCATGTAGCGAACAAGACTGCGGGCATTTCCAAGTCGACTTCCCAAATCCTCCAACAGTCGCGATACTCTACCGCCGCCAAAAATCCCAAATCGGACCCGACGACGCCCGCCGACGACGCGAAGCTGCGGCCCGCGACTACTTCTGCCTCGCATACCGAAGGGATAGTTGAGACCCCGGCGGAGGAAGATCTAGGGGTTTCATGGCGCGACTACGACCCTGAAGGCGGAATGCCGCTGCCGGACGGCGAACGGTCGCAGGCTGAGATCGATGCCATCTTTGGCAGTGGGGAGATGGATGCAGATATGGGCAATTACATCTTGAGTGTCATGCAATGGCGAAGACAGTCGGGCGCATTGATCGATATTGGTATTGATCTGCCCGTTTCTAGGGATGTGTCGAGGAGCCAGGCTTTCAAGGCTTTAGAATATCTGCGTTCGATCGACCCGGCTTTCGATGAGCAGGCGGCGGGCGATCGGTGGGCAATGGAGGAGACGGAGCGCTTGAGGGAGGAGCTGAGGGACCGCGCTGTTACTCTCAAGCTGTACAAGGCGGATCCTGCGGAGGAGGTGGAGGAGGAGTCTGACCAGGGCACCGAGTACGGACGCGCAAAGACCGGTGACAGTGCCTTGCAGAGGATGAAGGAGCACAACGATGCAGTCTGGGAGCGCGAACAGGCCGAACGAGAGATCAAGGAGCAACAAGAACAGAATGCCATCGTCCACAGATCAAGAGGCCCCCTGGAGCTCTCGGCCGGCGTGCAACCAGTTGTTGCACTCACTAACACCAACCCTCACGGAGATGTGTCGATTACTGGAGCTCAAACGAACGGCTGGCTCAAGCCTGTGGAACGCAAGGAGTGGGTGAAATACTACGAGGAGCAGGCTACCATCATCAAAGACAACACGGTCCCCAACCTCAGCACACTCCAGCGTCTCGGACCTGCCGCGCTCCTCGCCATCTTCACTATCTTCGGACTCGCCGTCCTGAGCGACAACTACACACCACCGTCACTCAACGCACGCATCTTCCCCGACACCCCACCAGCCGTCACCACGCTCGGTGCCATCACCGCGATCACCTTAGCCATCTTCGTCCTCTCCCGCATGCCACCCTTATGGCGCACAAGCAGCAAATACTTCTGCATCGTGCCCGCCTACCCCTACGCGGTCTCTCTGATCGGCGCAGCCTGGCGCCACGACACACTCTCCCACCTTGCCACCAACCTAGCAACCCTCTGGCTCTTCGGCCTCTCCCTCCACGAAGACGTCGGCCGCGGCACTTTCCTCGCAATCTTCCTCGGAGCCGGCATCTTCGGCGGCTGGGTCAGTCTGGCCCGCAACGTCGCTACCAAGCAATGGATGGCCTACTCGTTCGGCTCGTCCGGCGGCGTGCTCGGCGTTGCTGCTGCTTCTTGCGTTTTGAGACCGAATGGAGGCATCAGCATTTGGGGAGTGGAAGTGCCGTTTGTCGCTTGGGTTTTGGTCGGTCTGTACACCGTGGCTGAGCTGTTCGGTATGCTCAGGCTGCACAAGAAGACTAAGACCGATCATGCGGGCCATTTCGGTGGGCTTGTGTTTGGTGTTTGGGAGGCGTACCGGATCAAGCAACAGGCGCGTCCGGCGCCGAGCGTTCAGCAGATGAAGCGTGCTCCTGTGGAGGCTTTCAAGACGGTGGATGT
>Ga0265797_10000726_pt1 | contig 60055 bp, 50 predicted proteins | sample P2T30metagenome_FD_192433 | JGI IMG/M metagenome (GOLD analysis project Ga0265797, IMG submission 192433) | Plant litter microbial communities from East Loma Ridge, Irvine, California - P2 T30 | ecosystem: Environmental > Terrestrial > Plant litter > Unclassified | place: USA: California... | reverse complement strand
TCGACGGGCGCACGCTCACCCTCGGCCTGGTCGTCGATCGCGTGCTGGACGTCAGCACGTTCACGCAGGCCCAGATCGAACCCAAGCCCGATATCGGGGTGCGGTGGAAATCGGACTATCTGCGCGGGATCGTGCGGCGTGCGGACGGCTTCGTCGTCCTGCTCGACGTCTCGGCCATCTTCGCGGACGCGGAGGACGTCGCGACATTCCTGTCGGACGCGGCTTGAACGATCCAACACCGCCGCCATCTGATCTAAGCACCGAACGTGCTAAGCAAAAGATCGTCAGCGATACTCAGACCGAGCTCAGCTCGAACGCGGTACTCGCTTAGCTGTTCACGATATGCCGTAGCTACCGAGCGTTCCATTATCCTAAAATGGCGCAAGCCGATACAGTATGCCGAGTGTGACCACCGGTTGAGCCCGCCGCCATTCTCGGAAACTGCGGCTGCCTTGCTCGCTTGATTGCACACTTCGCTGGCCGTGTTAGACATAAACAACGAATAGAGGAGCGACCCATGCTAGTGAACGCCGCGGGGGAAGACACGGCCTCAGAACGAGGGGAGATCCATTTTCTGGCCGCCCTGTTGGATGAGCTGATGCGGAAAATGCTGCTGGCCGGCGTCTTGTCGCAAGCCGACTTGAACGAAATAGAGTTGGCCGCCGCCAAGCGCGTTGGAGGGTTACCCCGCGCTTGGTGAGCGCCCCGGGCTAAACGTGACCAGCAGCGCGCCGCGGATTGCGCTGCTATCCAAACTATGGCTGCCGCTCGTATCGCCCCTTTGCAAAGCTATCCGGGACCAGCGTGCTGCCGACCATGCGCAAGCGCAGCGTGTCGAATGGACGTGCCGCCAGTTGCCGCACCTCCATGCCGACGCGGATGATCCCGCTTCGCACGGGCGTGAAGCTGACCGTCACGGCGCTCTCCTTTGCCTTGGCCCGAATTGTCGCACTGACCGCGTTTGCCGGTGCGTTGCCGGAAATGAGGGCCAGGCCATTCCTATCGGTGACCAGCTGTTGCTCGGTGCCGTCGGCAAACTTCAGCGCCACAGCGATACCGCGAACGGGCGTCTCGGATTCGGGGTCGAGGATCTGAATACCAAGCCCAGGAGACGCCGAGGCAGGCGTCGTCCCAACGCGCTCGTCGGGACGCACCGTGCAAAGTTCGGGCAGAATGGGATCGGCAAGCGCGGGGTTCGCCAGGCCAGCGGCGTTCGCCGCCTGAAGCGCCGCCTCTCGCATAGTAAGCCAGTTGGACATCGCCTGTCGCACGCGTTCCGTACCCGGCCGTTCCGTCCCAGGGGCTGCAGGCTCCGCCATGGCGCGTGCCGCGAGCGTTTCGACCGTCGACCTCGCTACGATCGCCGCGCGCAAAGCCGTGACGGCGCGCGCACGGCGAACCGGCAGAGGCGGTACGCCGATATCCTCCGATGTCACCATGACTTCGGGTGCCGGAAAGATCGGGCAGCGCGCGCGGACGGCGGTTTCGATCGTGCTCCGCTCGCGTTTGCGGCGTTCCTGCCCGGCTTCGGCCGTCCACGGCCCGGTTGAGAGATAGGAAAAGAGCGGCTTTCGCCCGCTCGGCGCGGAAGTGACGAGCACGACCTCGTCATGCTCGACGTGCCACGCACCTTGCGCGTCCTGATCCACCGTACCGTAGCTCAATGACCAGTCGAACAGCCCATCGGGCCGCAGCAGAAGCTCCGACCCGGTTTCCATCACGCCCATCAGATAATAATGCCCTACCAGCGCGCTTTGCTTCGAATCGCTTCCCGCAATCCGCCGGTTTGCAGGGGCATCCTTCTCCTTGGGCACGTCGGGCTGAGTCGGTACATCCAGCGCGTCGAGAAGATGGCAACTCTTGCCCGGCGTGAGGTCGGCAACGACGGTTACCGTCAGAACATTGCGGCTGCCCTCTTTGCTGTAGCGGGCGATCACGTCTGCATAGGCTGGCGTGCCGTCCTCGCGGTAGCGCGCCACCGCCTTCGCGCCGGCCGCGTCGCGAAGCAGATAGCGCGCATTACCGATATCGCATCGCCTGAGGATGACATCACCCTGCTCGACCGACAGCGTACCGACGAAGCTGTCCAGCCCGGTCTCTTGTGCGACCGTGGCCGACGGGGCGACGATTGCCAGCAACGCGGCGGCAACGCCGTGCACATGCATGCTCAAAGCGGCGTCCCGTCCTTGTCGAGCATCTCTAACCGGTAGCTGCAGCCGTAGAAAGTCTTGCCGGGATGCGTCGTGGCGTTGGAGATCGCGCGCGCAACGACGCTGCGGCTGCCGTAGCTTTCGCCCTGCCCCGCAGGCTCGGTGACGTCCTGCACGATGCGCTCGCCCATGAATTTTCGGAATGGGACTGCAGCCTCCGCCTGCTGGCGGGTCATCTTGCCGGTGCCGACAAGCGCGTCGATCATCGGCGCCGCTTCCATGGCGTTCTCGATCTGCTCGGAGCGCGCCAGCCTCGCGGGATCGGCAAGGTCGAGGATAGCCAGGATCGCGTTGCTCGTGAAAGCGATCCGGCGGGTGCTGTATGCCCCGATGATGATCGCTTGCGGCAGTTCATATTCGTTCATGAACGCATTGCGCGAAGCGACCCGTTTCCAGCGGCGCGTCTGCGCGAGCTTCTCCTCACCGGTGATCGCCATCGCGAACTGCATGTAGCTCGGCACGTCGAGCCGGCAGTTGATCGCGTCGACTTCGGACGTCGCCGCAGGACCGATATTCGGGGTGTCAGCACGCTGAAGCGACACGGCCAGTGTCAGGGCATAGAGAAAAATCATGCGTGCCCCATAACCGTGCCGTCAACTTTTGCTAGGAAACACGCGGCGAAGATTCCGGGAGGGTAAAGGTAGCAGTCCGACCCGCAATGCCATTGGTCTGTGAAATATCCCTAGACACGAGCTGTGCGCGCAAAGGCCTGTCCCCGCCAGTCGCTTTACTCCTTCTGCTTGTCGACTTTCACCGCTCGTCCAAAGCGTCCGATGTCGGATCGGGCCGGCTTCCGTGGTTACTGCGGAGAGCCTGGGTGGTGAAAACCACCGATCCAGTCCCATTATATGGCGGGGTCTCCGGACCGACGGTGGCAGCCGCGCGACGTAGGAACTCGCGCCCTGCGTATTCCCCGAAGGTGTTATATTCAGCAGGCCGCCCGACCTGATGGTCGAGAGCCTACGTTCGCCGCACGGATGCGGGCTTTTCCTCACGGCTAAGATCGGAAATGCAATCCGTATCTATGCGCCCATAAAAGCCTTGCCCATGGACATCACGCCACGCGTTTTCCGACCCTTTGGATTGCGGAACGGGTAACGCCATACTGGTCAGCCAGTTTGCCAAGGGAAACCCGCTGGCGCGCGCCTCTCTAATAGCCTGCTGCTGCGCGACGGACAGCAGGGGAGGGCGTCCTAAGGTCTTGCCTTCGGCCTTTGCGCGGGCAAGACCGGATTGGGTACGCTCTATAAGAAGGTCGCGTTCAAATTCGGCGACAGCGCTAATGACGCCCATCGTCATGCGTCCGGCGGGACTGGTGAGGTCGACACCGCCAGGGGCAAGGCAATGGACTTTCACGCCTTCTCGTGCCAACTTGTCCACCGTCGCCCGGACATCCATGGCATTACGGCCCAAGCGATCCTGCTTTGTGACGATCAATACATCACCAGCTTCAAGACGATCAACCAACCGGGCGAAGCTTTCCCGCTCCATCGCCGGCACGGAACCCGAAACGGTTTCAACGACGATGCGCGTAACATCAACTGCGAAACCGGCGGCTTCGATCTCGCGAGCCTGATTATCCGTGGTTTGATCGGCAGTGCTCACGCGGCAGTAGGAAAAGGTGCGCGCCATAGTCGAGTCCCTGTACCGAATATCTGTATCGATATCCGACCTGCATCGGAACCACGGACAAGCTAATTTCCAATACATTTTTCCATGATGTATCGGAATCGACCGATTTGGAGCCGACCAAAATCAGCTCACTCCGGTTCCAGTCCAAACATCGGCGATTTGATAATAGGAGTCCTATCGGCTTCCGTCCCAATCTCATCCCATAGCGCCATCGAAGACCGGGTAGCCTTTTTCCAATCCCTCACTGCGGTGGTAATATTACGAACTTCGTCCAAGCCGGGGTGCCGAAGCCGCAGGTTTAGAATATGGTCATTCCGGAGTTTTCCATAACTAGTCCCGCCAGATTCAGTCCAGAGTTGGATACGAGCTTCTCCCGACCGTAGCGCCGCGAAAAGGTACTCCTGTGTAATACCCGCAGCATTCTTCTTAACACGAACTACGGCGATGCCATCAGGCGTCCCCACAATATCAGTGCCGGAATCCATGAGTATCCCGACGTTTCGTCGTTCGGGTCGAACAAGGCCGATGACAATATCACCGTCTTGCAGCTTAAACACTTTTCGTTGCTTCTCCTCTATTATTTGCCATGCCTGAATGCTCGAATGCAGCACGACTGTACCTTGAACTGGCATAATAATTAACCCCTCGACTATAACCTCCACTTTTTCCCAAAGTTCGTTGGTCCTTGCAGGTCGATCGTTACGTTCAAAACACTATCTACATCGCCGAGTCGAAAGTTTTTCGCAACGGCAATTGACGTCCGCATCTTTACGGCCTTGGACGCTAAACGACGTGGCTTCATATCTATCGCGCTATGGCAAAGAATATCACTGATGCGTGCACCTTTCCGAGTAAGCAGCGACAAAGCCTTTCTCGTTTTTGGTTTATCCGCCTCTAACGATTCATGAAAGGATTGGCATCGATTTCGCAAGCCGGTGAAATCGGAATCAACTATTGGATTGTTTTCGGCGTTTCTAATTATAATCCCGGATATTGGATCACGCATAGGTTCAATCGAGAAACCCTTCCCCATCTTAAACCCGACTTTCCGAACCAACTCGGCATATACCAGATAATCTTGGGCTATTGCTGTTTTTAGATTGGCGGCAGATATCTTTGAGCAATGAGTATGTTTGCACGTAAGTCGAAATCTGACCGATTGAAAATTCGTCGTGGCAATTCTACCAAAGCCAATATCTTGAATTTATCTACGATCCATTGGCGAACGCAACCATAGGATGCGGTACACAAATATTCCTCCGGAAGTATGATTGTGATCCTACCCCCGTCATGAAGCATCTTAAAGCATTTCTCGATAAACAAGATACCAAGTTGCTGGGAAGCAGCCACATCATTCGTCTGAACCCACTCATCTCCCCCACCCTCCCAAACATGACCAAGATCGTAGTTTTCTACGACATCACTTCGCTTCTCTAAGCTCTTCTCTCCAAACGGAGGGTTACAAAAAGCGACGCTTATGTTCTCTTCCCATCTATCGAACTCCTCGATAGAATCCTCGTTCTCAAAATTACTCTTTCCGTCCTTGTGCAGGATCATATTCACGATCGCGAGGTCGAACGCCATCTTGTCAGCGTCAGCCCCATACAATCTGTTTACAATATCATCATCGCCCAAAATTTAACGCGAGGTTAGAGCGGCAGATAAAAAGTCGGCAGTACCCATTGCTGGGTCTGCTACAGTCTCGTTATCGGCAATTTTGGCCATATCAAACATAGCGTCAATTAAAGGCAACGGTGTAAAATATTGGTCAAGCTTTTATTGAATACTTCCGGCACGAACGACATAAATACTTGCTGTATTACGTCACTTGAAGTAGATGTGAACGATATATCTTGTATTAGCTTTGCGGCATCACTCAGCGCTGGCGGACCTCCCTTTACATCATAAAGCGTCTTGACACGATGATAACGTTTCGCAGCAACGGCCTAGATATTCCGGATACTTACCATGAAATTCGGGTCCATGCCCAGCAAGACTTGTAACTTCATCTTATGAGGCGCACTTTTAGCTGCACGCTCATCACAATATCTTGCCAATATTAACTTAATAGTTTATCGATATAAAGTTGCTTCATCGTTTATCTTGTGATAACGAAATAGGCTCGCAAGATTGTCCAAAACCCCCATGAGGTCCTTAGTCGGTCGAAGGCCGGTAAGTAGTATGGGCTTGGCCGCATACGCGATTCCAAACCTTGGGAGGTTCGCAATGCTATCCTGCTCAATGACAGTTCAAGTTGATCGACCGCTCATCTTAGTCTTTTTGATAAGCAAAATCTGGTTTATATTGTCCCAATATACGCCAATTGCGTCATGAGATGGCAGGAGCATCATCGCTGGTTCTAGTTGATGACTAATTTCAGACGTTTTTATTTCTGATTCCGTTTAATTTCTGCTACTAGTATTGCGCGCTTTAGGCGCCTCTCCAAACTCTCACCAACCATCAGGCTTAGGGCGCGATCAAATACGACAACGTCAGCGCGAACGTTATTTCGTCCCTTTTCGCCAATCTGTTTCGAAATTACAGTTTCGATCGAGATATTCTGCGGAGGATAATCGCGATCGATGAGGAGGTGAATGAAATCTATCCGACGAGCTTCTTCGCTTGGCGTCAGATTGTCGGCAGCGAGCGCCGAGGCGGAAAGTGGCCCCCGCACCGGGCACGTAAGTAGTCCCAACCTACAACACCGGTGCCAGCCATCGACACCGGGTTGGTCGCCAATACCTTCTGCTTCACTGCCATCTCAAAAACCTAGTTCACCGGGGGACGTGTTTCCGCGCCATGGCATTGTAAGGGCAGGGAATGCAACGGACCGTAAGCGAGGAAATGTTGCGCGTGATTCGCAAAGAATCGATCGGCGTCTTTGCTAGCTCGTTGTTGGGTGAAATGTTGGTTGCTGATCAACGCATACTGCCACGTAATTGAAAACACTTAACAAATGCGAGGAAATGGCGGAGACGGAGACAGTCGATTTATCCTTATATGTTGTTGCCTCAAAACTCATTTTCTTCTCCCGCCAAGTTCGGATACCCCACAAAATACCCCCAAGAATGCAACCCGTAAGCCGTTGGGTAACGATATGGCTGTCCATCCATTCCTCGGGTTCACACCGCTTCCATTCGTCTATGCGGCTGGCGAGACGGTGATTCCGGAGGGGCATTCCGATCCCATCGCGCGATCGGTGGATGACTGGGCGACTCGGATCGTTTCGGTTGGTAACCGCTGGCGGCTCGAGTACGCCGTCGGTTCGGCGCTCTTTGGTGCGCATGGATTCCATCGCTGATCTTGCCGGCGTCTGACGGAATGAGGAGCGCGCCGCTCGGCGTTCGAACACGCCACGGGTGCGGGTTAGCTTCGTGGTGGCCGTAGCGGACAGTCATTGCGACAGCGTTCCCGGGCAACATGACCGATGGCGTCGCAATGACACGCCGCGATCCCTCAGCGCGTGCCGGCCGAACCGACGAGCTTCCCCTTGGGTGAAGCTGGAGAAGCCGGCGCGGACTTCGCGCTCACTGTTCACGACGTCCGTCATGGCCGAGCGCCTGCATCAGTGCAGCGACGTGGTAATCATCCGTGCCTGTACGCCGCCTGGGGCTGCGGAATAGCGTTCCGCGCGCAGCTGGGCACACGCCCGAGCAGCCGCCATAAGCTGATGGCGCTTTTGTACCACCTCGTCTGAGTTGGGGTTCCGGTTGAGTGCTTCGTGCAGTTCGCGCCCCAAAAACTCTGCAACGGCAGTCGCAACTGCACAGCGAAGCTCGCACAAGCGGCATCCCTCCGCGCAGCCGGGCGTAGACCGGTAAATGAGGGGCACATTGCGAAGATTATCTTGCTGGATTGGCATATCGGTTCCTTCGTCAAAGACGCCCGGCCGACAGCTGCGAAACTGGTGGCCGGACACAGCGGGTTCGCAGACCGCTGACAAAGGAAAGCGGCAGGCCGAAGCCTCCCACTGCGCCCGACCATAAGAAGACGCGCTCGAAATCGAGTTTCGGCGCGTCGTTGGCCTCTCTCTGCGCGGCTGCGAAACCGCGTCGCTGCCTTTTGCGCGGCGACGGGCATGATGCTGCCTCGTTCAAAGGCGAAGGTCAAGATCATGCCCAGAACAGCCAAGGCACTTTGCCTGATCGATGTTGTGAGAAGGCGGTGTTCATTGAACATGAGATCCCAGTTTGGTTTACACGGGCCGACTAGGCCGCGTCATGGGTCCAGCCCTCGATCGATGCGCCGATCCCAGGCTAGCGACCGCCGCCTCGCCTGGACCGAGTCATTTGATCACCGGACACCCGATCAGTTAGGGCAATCAGCCATACCGTCCTACCGAATGACTAAGTCTGTCTGGAGGAGCTGGCGCGGTACGTGTGGTCGTGGCGGCTCAGAGCAAAGCGAAGGCATGCCTGGAAGCATAGTTCCGAGCGGCAGGTCGTCAGCGATGTGGCAGATCGGTCGGCTAAGGGAACTTGGGTGGAGGAAGAGCCGGCTTGATCGTCACGCGGCAAGCGAAGTTACGCACGGTCGTGGCCCTTGCCTCGGGGGCAGACCATCCATCCGAACGGCACCCCAATGAACCCTTGGCCTTCGTGCCGAACAATGCCGGCCGGGCTACTACCCCAAGTGGCATCACTGGGCTTCGTTCTCCGGACGATTCCATACTCCGTAGAGAACGGCGGAAATGTCGATGGCGATCATGGCAAGGGCGCCACTCTTCGAGCCATTTGGGGAGCTTGCCTTCCCCAAGCGAACCGGTACGCGTCTGCCTCGGCTGACTTCCGAATGTAGGCGAGTTCGCCCTCATCACCCCAGTCTGTGTCCGGATCGCCTGATCGATCAAGATCATCCGCAGTCGGTTGCTGCGTAATCGAAAGGAATAGATCAAGGTGTCGGCGGAACTCTTCTTCGGGCATCGCCGCGTGGATCGTCCTGATCTGATCTGTGACACCTTGAGCACCATGAACGCTTTTGCAGCTCATGGACTGCAATGATCGCTCGAGCTCCTCGTCGTCCTGATCACGCCGATAATCTGCGTAAATGTTGAACACGCTCCAGAGCGCAAACACTGCGTCTCGATCAAGATCGTAACTCGCCGCCCAGGTGATAGCCTCGCGGAAAGTGGCAGCAACCGAAAGCATCCCATCGACGGACATACCGAACTGCCGAAGTTGGCTCATGACTGCTGCAATGTTGGCTTCGTACCATTCGAACCGTAGATGCCGCCCCGTACCGGTCGGCGCGTAGATCGGGCGTACCAGCCCACGCCGGACCCAGACGGTAAGCACGTCGTTGGGAATGTCGGCCCGGGCGATCATGCCGCTGCGTGACATCGGCTCCTGAGAGGACATTGTCGACCCTTGTGACTCTGAGTCCTATAAGGTAAGCGACCGAGGGTCACTTTGCAGGCGTTTGCGTGCTTGGCCTACCTCCAAGCAACTACCCGCTTTGATACTGCGCGCGTTCCACAGGTCGATCACCATGGCGGCCGAACCTCACCTTCTTCGACCATACGCCGAATATCCACGCCTGCCTTATGCACGGTGTCCTCGGCGCCCCGTGCCGCGTCCAGAAAATCCTCCTGTGAAGCCACGGCGTAACTGCACCCGACCAGCAGCATTTTCGGGTCCGGCGACGGTGGCACCTTCGCGGACTTTGCCGCCGGATCGCTACCGAAGGCATTGACCAACATGTTTGCCATTGCGTCACCGGTCGGCGCAAATCCGCCGATCATCGGCCCGGTTTCGGGATCGATGAAGCGGTAATATTGTTCGGTGATCGCGATCGGCGCGCGCGTCATCTTCTGGGCAGCAATTACCCGCTCGGCGCTTGCGCGAGGGAGCAGCGCGACAACCCAGTCGCTCATGAAGTACACATGGTCGACGGGCTCCCCGAACACGGAGACGTTTCCCTCGACCGCGAAGCCATATAAGCCGATCATGCCATCAAGTGCCTTGGGCAGTTTACTCTCACGCATCCAGGCAGGCGGGCGATTTTGCAGGAAAAGCAGTTCGGCGAAGGTTCCGAGTGCGTCACGTGATTGGCAGGATAGAAGCTGTGTCAGCGCTGCGGGTGTCGCAATCGTCTCCTGTGCGGTTTGGGCCACAGATGGCGGTGCCGCCAGAGTGCTGGCGACCGCGACGGCAATCATCGCTCGCAGTAAAATATTCCTCGGACCGGAGCGTGTCGGCAACGTGGTCGCGCGGTGGTGACGATGATCCATGTTCGCGGTGTTACCCCGTGCGCGCGCAGGATCAACTCCAGCACTTACGGATGCCGCTCGTACCGGCCCTTAAGGACCGGGCTCGAGGGGTATGCTCCGCCGGGCTTTGAGGAGGATATCAGTCAGCAGCTGGTCGCGCTGATATCGTCGAGAGCTTCGGCAAGCTCTAGCAACGGCTTAACCGCAAGACGGTACCGGCTAAGATGGTGGCGGAATTATCCTATCCATCTGCGCGCCTACGATCTTTTAGTGGAGGCAGGCGAGGATCTCCGCCCCCTGCCCTTCGCGGTGCGGCGCGCGCGGCTGGAGGCGTTCGTCGCCCGCCTCGACGATCCGCGCGTCTCGCTGTCTCCGCTCGTACCGTTCGCCGACTGGGATGACCTCGCCCGCATCCGCGCCGATCCCGAGGCGGCAGGAGCCGGTGTCGACGCGCCGGCGATTGAGAGGCTGATGCTCAAGCGGCGTGACGCGCCGTATGTGTCGGGACGTCCTCGCGGCCCGTGGTTCAAGTGGAAGCGCGATCCGTTCAACGTGGATGCGGTGATGATGTATGCGCAGCGCGGTTCGGGCAAACGATCTTCGCTCTATTCCGACTTTACGTTCGGCGTCTGGCATGAGGGGCCCGACGGCGACGCGCTGATCTCCGTTGGCAAATCCTATTTCGGGTTCACCGATGAGGAACTGGGGCAACTTGACCGTTACGTGCGCGAGAACACCGCATCGAAATTCGGACCAGTGCGCGAAGTCGTCGCGAATGCCAACCAGGGACTGGTCCTGGAGATCGCCTTTGAGGGCCTGAACCGATCGAAGCGTTACAAATCGGGAGTGGCAATGCGCTTCCCGCGTATTCGCTGGGACAAGCCGACGATCGAAGCCGACCGGCTGGAGACGCTGACGGCCATGCTCGACCAGAAAAGAACCGCTACAATCTAACTAGACATAATCCAGCTGACCGCGTTGCTGTCGATCTTGGCGATCGTTCTCGTCAGGCGGACCTCCGGAGGTCAGGCCGCGCATTATCATAGCCAAGATCCGCTCCGCCCGTGCTTCGCCAACCGGCGTCGGCGGGAGCCGCCACAGCCCAGCGAGGACGACGAGGACATCCTCAGGGTCAGCGTCTGAACGGACGTCACCGGTGATCTGGCCAGCGGCCAGAAGCTGCGTCATAGCCCCCACCATCAGCCGGTAGGTCTCCTGCGAGTCCTCATCAGAAAGCGCTGCGCGGAGCAGATCGGCTACGCCATGCTTGATGCGTCCGAACTCGGCGACCCGAACACACCAGCTGCGGATCGCCTCCAGTGGCGGACCTTCGGCCAGCAGTCCGGGAGCGAGAGCCGCGAGGGCGTCGATCTCCTTGCGGTAAAGGGCCACGACCAATGCCTCCCGGCTTGGGAAGTGGCGATACAATGTTCCAGCGCCGATGCCTGCCGTCTTGGCGATCGCGTTCAGCGAAGCCTCCGGGTCGGCTGCCAGGGCTGCCCGGGCAACATTCAGGATCCGGTCCCGGTTTATCTGGGCGTCGGCTCGCAGCCGTCGATCGTTATCGGTCATGAGCGCCTTGACTAAGCGGAGAACTCTCCGTTAAAGCAAGCGGAGAACTGTCCGCTTGTAACCCTTGGAGCCTGTCCCATGCAATATCGGAAACTTGGAAATAGCGGGCTGGACGTATCGCCCATCTGCGTCGGTTGCATGGGCTTCGGAGACCCGTCACGCGGCCACCCGGGCTGGGCCTTGGGTGAGGAGTCCGCCCGGCCAATCATCCGCCATGCAATTGAAGCCGGGATCAACTTCTTCGACACAGCCAATCTTTACTCTCAAGGCACGAGCGAGGAGACCTTGGGACGGGCGATCCGGGACTTTGCCAATCGAGAGGACATGGTGATCGCCACCAAGGTCCTGCAGCCGATGCGGCCTGGGCCTAACGCAGGCGGCTTGTCGCGCAAGGCGATCATGACCGAGATCGATCACAGCCTGCGCCGCCTCGGCACTGGCTATATCGACATCTACCAGATCCATCGCCGCGACCCGCGCACCCCTTGGGAGGAGACGTTGGAGGCGCTCCATGACTTGGTGAAGGCCGGCAAGGTTCGCTACCTAGGTGCCTCCTCGATGATGGCGTGGGAGTTCAGCAAGGCTCTGCATCTGCAGAAACAGAACGGTTGGTCACGCTTCATCTCGATGCAAAATACCTACAGCCTGATCGCCAAAGAGGAGGAGCGCGAGATGCTGCCGCTGTGTGCCGACGAGGGCGTACAGACCCTGGTCTACAGTCCCCTGGCGCGCGGCCGGCTCGCACGACAATGGGGGGAGACTACTGCCCGGTCGAAGGCCGAGCCTGCAGCGGCCATGCTCTATGAGGCGACGGCGGAGACCGACCAGATGATTGTCGAGGTCCTGGGCCAGATCGCTGAGGCCCGCGGCGTCAGCCACGCCCAGATCGCCCTGGCCTGGCTCCGGCGCAACCCCGTGGTCGCCGCTCCCATCGTAGGCGTGACCAAGGCCAGCCATATCGATGACGCTGTCGCCGCCCTGGGGATCGAGCTTGATGCGGAAGAGGCGGCGCGACTGGAGAAGCCCTATACGCCTCGGCGAGACATCCAGGGCATCTCCGATCCGGCCGTTCTGGCGCGGATGGCGGCCCAGGCGGGTGTCAAGCTCTCCAGGGTCGCCTAGGTCGAGCCACGGCGACAGTGTGGGACTGCTAAGGCCGCGCGTGATCGGCTGGTTTAAGGATGAGGCGCCTGCCAGCGGGACGTCAAGGATTTGGTCGGAAGCGGACGGGCAGTTCCGCGGTCAAGCAGACCCACAATCGGACATTCAGCTTGCGCCGCTTCCTTCCTGTGATCGGACATTCGTTCAGCTTCGTCTCCTGTTGCCACAGATCACGGACCCCTGTGCGACCTACCCCCCTCGCCGACTTTGCGGCATCGTGCTAATCTGCGATGACCTTCCCAAGTATGACACCACTGTCCCGTTCTTGGCTCGTCCTCGCAGCAGCCGCCGCTTCCTTCTTGACAGCGTTCGAGGCGCGCGGAATGGATCCCGCCCGGCCGCTCGATCAACTACGGCATAGCCGGTGGGACCTCGGGGGCGGCGCGCCGGGCAATATCAAGGCGATCGCTCAGGGACATGACGGTTTTCTCTGGCTGGGTACTTCGACCGGTCTGTATCGCTTCGACGGTATCCGCTTCGAGCATGTCACGCCCGAGGATAATGATCCCCGCCGATCACAGCAGGTTACCGCCCTGCTCGCCGCCAGCAACGGGGACATCTGGGTCGGCTACGACTTCGGGGGGATCGCCCGGTGGCGCGATGGCCGGCTGCGCGGTGCCAATCCTTCGAAGCCGCGGGGCGGCGTGATCTCGCTCATAGAGGGCGACGACAGCGCGATCTGGGTCGCCGCGAACAGCGCCGGCACCACGATCCTGAACCGTTTTGCGGGGGGACGACGGACGCGCTTCGACGGGATCCGCGGTCTCGGCAATGGCATCGAGGCGATCGCCGCGGGGCGCGACGGAAGCCTTTATGCAGCGGCGCAGGACGGCGTTTACATGCTGCGACGCGGCAGCCAGCGATTCGATCGGATCGCCGCGACCGGAATAACCAACGGTGCGCTTGCGCGCGGGACCACCGGCGCCATCTGGTTGGCCGACGATCGCGGTCTTCGGAGGCTTGATCGTCCTCGCTCGGCGCTGCGGGTGCCGGCGGCCAGCACGCCCTATGTCAACCGCCAGATGCTGATCGATCGCGCCGGCAACATCTGGATCGCCGGGTCCGACGAGGGCCTCGTGCGGCGTTCCGTGGCGCGGGTGGAAGGCGATCACGCTGTCGATGGGCAATCCGAACTGTTTACCGAGCGACAGGGGCTGAGCGGCAAGCTGGCGCTGTCGATCCTCGAGGACCGGGAGGGCAACATCTGGGTCGGCACTCCATCCGGGCTCGATCGCTTTTCCGCAAGCAACGTCGCGCAACCGGCATCGACCGAGACGCTGCTGACGGGCTTTGCCGGGTCCGGCGCGCCCGGATCGATCTATGTCGCCGGGCTCTCCGGCATCTATCGGCTCGACGCGCCCCCCGCACCGCCGCGTCTTGTCCTGTCCCGTCCCGGCATCGGCGTGCTGTGCGGCGACGCGCGCGCGGTGTTCGCCGTTACGCTTTCCGGCGCTGTCGTCGTCCGCAAGGGCAATCCAACCGTAGTAACGCGGAGCGGAACCCTCGGGGGCGCCTTGCCCGTTACCTGTGCGATGGATGCATCGGGGCGCATCTTCGGCAGCTTCGACGGTCTGTACGTGCTCGATGGAACGACGTTGCGACGGACTATAGGTGTCACAGGATCATCGGCCGGCGCGGCGACGATGCTGCGGTCGGACGGTGACGGCGGTTTGCTCGCCTATCGAGGCCGCACCGGCGTCAATCGCATTCGCGGCGGCACGGTCCGGACGCTGCTGGCGAGCCGGCGCAACGCGATCGGGTTCGTCAAGACGCTGGTGCGGACCCGCTATGGCTTCCTCGTCGGCGGCGAGTCCGGCATCGCCCGCTTCGAGAAAGGTCGATCGACGTTCCTCACGGCACTTCGCTACCCGTTTCTTGCGGGCGTGACCGGTATCGCGCAGACCGCCCGCGGCGCGACCTGGATCATCAGCGCGGCCGGGATTGTGCGCGTCCCGACTGCCCGGCTTGAGGCGGCATTCGCCGACGCTGCGGCGTCATTACCCGTTACCCGCTTCGGTTATGAGGAGGGTTTCCGGGCACGCTCCGAAGCCTATGATACCAACGACGCGATCGAAGATGCGGCAGGCCGGATCTGGTTCGTCACAAACCGCGGGCTGGCATGGATCGATCCCGGATCGCTCACCCGTAACGCGCTGCCGCCGCCGGTGGTGATCCGGTCCCTCACCGCAAACGGCGCAGACCAGCCGATCGGCCAGGGAGAGGTCCGCCTGCCGGCACACACCAACCGCATCCAGATCGAATTCGCCGCGCTCAGCCTGACGGACGCGAACGCCAACCATATCCGGTATCGGCTGCAAGGCGTGGATTCCGGCTGGGTCGACGCCGATCGGGACCGGCGGGCAACCTACACCAATCTCGGTCCCGGCTCTTACGTCTTCCAGATCGTCGCCGCGAACAACGATGGGGTATGGAATCGCGACGGCGCGCGTGTTTCGCTGGTCATTGCCCCCACCTTCTACCAGACCCGGTGGTTCGCCGGCCTGCTGCTGCTGCTGGGAGGCGTTGTCGCCTGGCTGTTGTATCGCCGACGGGTGCGGACCGTCGCGCGCCGCATCCGCGACCGCCTTCAGGTCCAGGTGGCGGAACGCGAGCGGATCGCGCGCGAACTGCACGACACGCTGCTGCAGGGCATGCAGGGGCTGATGCTCCACTTCCAGGCGGCAGCCAACGGCATACCGTCCGGTACGCCCGCGCGCGATACGATCGAACAGGCGCTGGAGCGCGGCGACGACGTCCTGCTTGAAGGGCGCGAGCGGGTCCGCGATCTGCGCGCCAGCGGACCTTCGGCGACGTTGGAGGCGCGGCTCGCGGGGTTAATAGACGCGCCGGTGCCTGACGGCGCTGCGATGGCCTTGCGAGTCCGTGGCACACCGCGAGCGCTCTGCGCGCCGGTCGTCGAGGAACTCGCAGCGATCGCCGGGGAAGCGCTGGCGAACGCGCAGTCGCACGCTCGCGCGACGCAGATCGACGTGGATCTGGACTATCGGCGCCACGAGCTTTCACTCTCCATCGCAGATGATGGCATCGGCATCGATGACGGTGTTCGAGCGGCCGGCGAGCGTGAGGGCCGTTTTGGCCTGATCGGCATGCAGGAACGGGCCACCGGCATCGGCGGCATCCTCGCGATCCGACCGGCGCGCGCGAGGGGGACTGAGGTCATGATATCGATCCCCGCGGCCGTCGCCTACATCCCCGTCATTCGGAGACGGTGGCTTCGACGTCGGCGGTCGGACTTGCCCGCTATATGATCCACTTGCCCGAGGCAGGCGACTGGGGAGCCGGATATCGCAGGATCGTCCCAGTTGCGGCAGACACGTCCACGACCTCGCCCGATAATCGGAACATGTCTGACCGAACCGTCTCCGGCCTGAAGCGAGCCGAATGGGCGGTGAATGCAATGATCGGGGATGAGCCGCTTGCCTGAAGAGATCGCATCGATCGGCACCTATGCCAGCGTTCGGATAGACGTCGCCGCGCACGATGCAGTGACGGTCGATAGCATGCTTGCAATCGCCGGCATGTTCGAACGTGAAGTGGAAGAGAAACGCCCGACCGGGGGGCTAGACCATCTGGATCGGGCATTGGGCAGCGCCATCACGCGGCTGCGCGCCGATGGCATCTTCAGCGGCAGCCTCGGCGCGATGCTCACGCTTTCCACGCCGGCGCCCCCGGTGCGCGCCGGATCGATTCTGGTCATGGGCCTCGGCGATCCCGATCTGTGGCGGCCGGATACCATGCGCGGCGTAGTCGCCTCAGCCGTTCGCGAAGCGCGGCGGCTCGACAGCGTATCAGCGGCGTTCGCGCCCGGCCTGCTCGACAGCGGCTTGCCGCCCGATCGTCTCTCAGGCGTATCCGACGCCATGCTTCTGGGAGTCCTGGACGCTCTGGCCACCGTCGGCGGCGGAGCGCTGACGCACTGGATCTTCTGTACCGGCCCGACCCATTTCGATGATAATGCCGCGGCGTTTCGCCAAGGCCTCGCGCGGCTCGTGCGATGCCCCTTGCGATGAAGCGATCCGTCAGCGCATCAGAGGACGGTCCGCCCAGATGATCGAGCACGACGTGTCGAACCCTTCACCACCGATCCGCATCATGATCGTGGACGATCACCCCTTTTTACGGGAGGGCGTCAAGGCGGTCGTGGGTACGCAGGCCGATCTGACGATCGTCGCCGAAGCCGCCACCGGCGAAGAGGCGATCGGACTGTACGCCGATCATCGACCGGATATCGTGCTGATGGACCTACAGATGCCTGGCATCGGCGGCGTGCTGGCGACCGCGGCAATCCGCGAACGCTGGCCGGACGCACGCATCGTGGTGCTGACCACCTATGCCGGCGATGCGCAGGCGGTGCGTGCGCTCAAGGCGGGCGCATCGGGATATCTGTTGAAGAACACCCTGCGGAAGGAACTGCTCGACGCGATCCGATCCGTTCATGCGGGCGGCAAGCATCTCGATGGCACCGTAGCTTCGGACATCGCCTTTCACGCGATCGAGGACATGCTGAGCCCGCGCGAGATCGAGGTGCTGGCGCTCGCCGCTTCGGGCAATTCGAACAAACAGGCGGCCGCGAGGCTTCAGATCAGTGAGGATACGGTAAAGGGCCACATGAAGATGATCTTCCTGAAGCTCGGCGCGTCCGACCGCACCCATGCCGTAACCATCGCCGCCAAGCGCGGCATCATCGAGTTATAGCTCTGCAAATCCACTGCTAAAGAGGCGCGCCGTCGCCCCCCTTTAGGGTGGCAGGCGATCATGACGCCGCCGTTATGCTCCGCGGACTTTCTGCAACGGGGCGACGGACCAATGCCGCATGCGGTCATCAATATCGATCGACCCGATACCATCGCGCTACCGGCACGGCATGGCGATGCGGCCGAGCTCGTCGCAACAGCACGCAGCGCGCTCGACCGCAGGGCGATGACCGTCGTCGGCACGTGTCTGGATCGGCTTGCCGACCTGCTGGCAGTGAACCCGGCTGATATCCACACGACGGAACCACCGCCACCGACGAAGGGTGGTCTGGCGGCATGGCAGCTTCGCCGCATCGATGCATTGGTCAAGGACGAACTCCATGCGATCATCACGGTCGAGACGATGGCGAACGCTGTCCAGCTCAGCGCCGCCCATTTCTGCCGCGCGTTCAAGTCGAGCACCGGCCACACCCCGCACGCCTATCTGATGCGCCACCGCGTGCTCCGGGCCCAGGCGCTCATGTTGCGCAGCGATGCGCCACTCAGCGAAATCGCCTGCGCCTGTGGTCTGGCCGACCAATCCCATCTCGCGCGGATGTTCCGCCGCCTGATCGGCGAGACCCCGCGCGCTTGGCGGCGCCACGCGCAAGCGGCCGGCCGACCGACCGGCGCACTCGCCATCACCCATCCAACTCACCAACGGGAGTTTACGACATGACCATCACCGCCACCCCGACCCCGGGCAAGTCGCTCATCTCGCCGACCGACCATGTCCTCGTGCTGATCGACTTCCAGTCGCAGATGGCTTTCGCGACCAAGTCGATCGCGCCGGAGCTGCTGCGCAACAACGCCGCACTCATCAGCCGCGCAGCCAAGTCGTTCGATGTCCCAGCCATCCTGACGACCGTGGCCGAAAAGAGCTTTTCGGGACCGATGTTCGACGAGATCACCGATGCGTTCGGCGGTCAGGCGATGCTTGATCGCACCAGCATGAATACCTGGGAAGACGCTGCCGTCATCGACGAGGTCAACCGCATCGGCAAGCAGCGCATCGTGTTCGCCGGACTGTGGACCAGCGTGTGCATCGTCGGCCCTGTGGCATCGGCGATCGATCAGGGCTTCGATGCCTATTTCATCGCCGACGCGTGCGGCGACATCTCGACGGAGGCGCATGAGCGTGCCGTACAACGCATGATCCAACTCGGCGCCAAGCCAATGACTTCCCTGCAATATCTGCTCGAGCTGCAGCGCGACTGGGCACGGACCGACACCTACGATTCGACCACCGGCATCGCGAAGAAGTGGGGCGGCGCATATGGGCTTGGCGTCACCTACGCAAAGACGATGTTCGGCGCGTCCGAAGGCGGTCACGCCTGATCGGCAGGGCGCGCGAGCGTCACCGCCCGCGCGCCCGTCCTTCATCATCATCATCACAGCGAAAGACGGCCAACATGAGCTTCGTCACCACCGCCGACGGCGCGGAGATCTTCTACAAGGACTGGGGCGCGAAGGACGCGCAACCGATCGTCTTCCATCACGGATGGCCGTTGTCGTCTGACGACTGGGACACGCAAATGCTGTTCTTCCTCAAACAGGGTTATCGCGTCGTCGCGCATGACCGACGCGGTCACGGTCGGTCCAGCCAGATCGGGAGCGGCCATGACATGGATCATTATGCGGCGGACGCCGCTGCGGTGGTCGAACATCTCGGCCTCACCAATGCAATCCATATCGGCCACTCCACCGGCGGCGGCGAGGTCGCGCGGTATGTCGCCCGACATGGTCAGCCACAGGGCCGTGTCGCCAAGGCGGTGCTGGTGAGTTCCGTGCCGCCCCTGATGGCGCAGACCGATGCCAATCCGGAAGGGCTGCCGATGGCGGTGTTCGACGGCATCCGCGCCGGCTTGGCCGCAGGCCGCGCCGCGATGTTCCGCGATTTCGCCGCCGGACCATTCTACGGCTTCAACCGCCCGGGCGCGAACGTGCAGCCGGCGGTCATCGACAATTGGTGGCGCCAGGGCATGACGGGCAGCGCGCAAGCTCATTATCTCGGCATCGCCGCCTTTTCCGAGACGGATCAGACGGAAGACCTGAAGGCGATCACCGTGCCGGTGCTGGTGCTTCAGGGCGACGACGATCAGGTCGTGCCCTATCGGAACGCCGCGGTGAAGCAGGCCGCGCTGCTGCCGAACGCCACCCTCAAAATTTACGAGGGCTTCAGCCACGGCATGCTGACCGTCAACGCCGACGTCATCAACCCCGACCTGCTCGCGTTCGTGCGCAACTGATCCGCGGACGCCGGGAATGACAAACGCGATAAAACCCTATCTGCTCTCGCTCGGTGCCGGCCTGCTGGTCGGCGTCGTCTACAGCCTTCTCGGCGTCCGTTCGCCGGCACCGCCCGCCATCGCTCTGGTCGGGCTGCTCGGCATCCTGCTCGGCGAACAGGCGGTGCCGCTGGTCAAGCGGCTGCGCTCCACCCCGGAGGCGCTGGCCTATCTGCGCAGCGAATGCTCCGAGCATGTGCTCGGCAAGCTGCCGGGTGACCGCCGGGCATGACCCCGAACCGTCGCCAGACGCTCGCCGGGATCGCCGCCAGCGCGCTTCCGGCGTCTCTCCTCGCCGCAAGGACATCCGCCATGACCGACACCATCATTGTCAACGCCCGGGTCACCACGCTCGACCGAGAAAACCCCGAGGCGCAGGCGATCGCGATCCGCGACGGCAAATTCCTGGCGGTTGGCAGCGAGGCGGAGGTACGCGCTGCAGCCCCGACAGCGCACGTGATCGATGCCGGCGGCCGCCGCGTCATCCCGGGCCTGATCGATAGCCACCTGCACATCATCCGCGGCGGGCTGAACTATAATATGGAGTTGCGCTGGGACGGGGTGCCGACGCTTGCCGACGCGATGGCAATGCTGAAGAAGCAGGTCGACAACACGCCCGCACCGCAATGGGTGCGTGTCGTCGGCGGCTTCACCGAGCATCAGTTCGCGGAAAAGCGTCTGCCGACGCTCGCCGAGCTGAACGCGGTAGCCCCCGACACGCCGGTCTTTATCCTGCACCTGTACGATCGCGCGCTGCTCAACGCGGCGGCGTTGCGGGTGGTCGGCTATACGAAGGACACGCCCAACCCGCCGGGTGGCGAAATCATGCGCGATGCCGCCGGCAATCCCACCGGGCTGCTGTTGGCGCAGCCCAATGCGACGATCCTCTATTCGACGCTCGCCAAGGGGCCGAAACTGCCTCCGGATTATCAGCTGAATTCGACGAGGCACTTCATGCGCGAGATGAACAGCCTCGGCGTGACCGGCGTGATCGATGCGGGCGGCGGTTTCCAGAATTATCCGGACGATTATGACATCATCGGCAAGCTTCACGACGAGGGACAGCTGACGTTGCGGATCAGCTACAACCTGTTCACGCAAAAACCGAAGGAAGAGCTCGCCGACTTCACCGGCTGGGTCGGCCAGGTCACGCCGGGTCAGGGCGACGACACCTACCGCCATAACGGCGCTGGCGAAATGCTGGTCTATTCGGCCGCGGATTTCGAGGATTTCCGGGTCGAACGGCCCGACATGCCGCCGAGCATGGAGGGCGATCTGGAACCTGTCATCCGATTGCTCGCCGAACATAAATGGCCGTGGCGGCTGCATGCGACCTATGACCAGACGATCGGCCGCGCGCTCGACGTCTATGAAAAGGTGGCGCGCGACATTCCGTTCACCGGCATCAACTGGTTCTTCGATCATGCCGAAACGATCAGCGACCGCAACATCGACCGGATCGCCGCGCTGGGCGGTGGCATCGCGGTGCAGCACCGCATGGCCTATCAGGGCGAGTATTTCGTCGAACGCTATGGCCATAAGGCGGCCGAGCGCACGCCGCCGATCGGCCGGATGATCGCGGCCGGCATCCCGGTCGGTGCCGGCACCGATGCCACTCGGGTCGCGAGCTACAATCCGTGGGTGTCGCTCAACTGGCTGGTGACGGGCAAGACCGTCGGCGGCCTCGGCCTCTACCCCGGCACCAACCGCGTCAGCCGCGAAAAGGCGCTCGCCATGTGGACGCACGAGAACACCTGGTTTTCGAGCGAGGTCGGCAAGAAAGGCCAAATCAAGGTCGGGCAACTCGCCGATCTGGCGATCCTGTCGGCCGATTATTTCAGCGTAGCCGAGAGCGACATCCCGCACCTTCGCTCGGTCTGCACGCTGCTCGGGGGCAAGGTTGTCTATGGCGAGGGCGATTATGCCCCCCTCGCCCCGGCGCTGCCCCGCCCGATGCCGGACTGGTCACCGGTCGCGACCTTCGGCGGCTACCACCGCGATCCGCAAGCGTCGGCGCGACTGGCGAGCGCCTGCGGCTGTGCCTCCGCCTGCGGCGTCCATGGTCATGACCATGCCGCGGCAATCGGTGCGCAGGCACCCTCGACCGACGTCCAGACCTTTTGGGGTGCGCTCGGCTGCGGCTGCTGGGCCGTCTGACCCAGAGATGAGGAGACCGTTCGTGAAGACCATCGCCCTCCTGCTCGCTGCCGCGCTGATCGGCGCTGCCCCAGCAACCCCTGGTGCTGCCAAAACCGCGCCCAGCACCGACTTCGCGGTCGGCCCGCAATATGACACCACGCACGCCTACGTGCCACCGGAGCAATATGACGCGTTCATGGCGAGCCTCATCGCCACCTTCGGCGGCAAGCTCGGCCCCCAGGGCCAGTTTCAGGTCACCCCGACGCCCAGCAAGACCAAGTCGCAGCTGGCACTGACCCCTGCGGGCACGGTTTCCGGCTTCGGCTTCCTGACCCCGATACCCTATCCGTTCGGGCATGAGCGCACGGGGTATCTCGTGACCGACCTCGACGCTGCGGTTGCCGCAGCGGTGAAGCACGGCGCGGTGCGGCTGATCGCCAGTTTCCCCGATCCGATCGGCCGCGACGTCGTCGTCCAGTGGCCGGGCGGCGTGAACATGCAGCTTTACTGGCACACGACCAAGCCGAACTACGCTCCGCTCGCGACCATCCCTGAGAACCGCATCTACCTGACGCCCGACGCAGCAGGCACGTTTCTCAAAAGCTGGGGCGGCTATGCCCATGCCAAGGTGATCGAGGACACGAAGGCGGCCGACGCCGACGAGATCGGCGAGCCTGGGAAGACCTATCGCCGCTTGCGGCTCACCTCCGGCTATGGCGACATGCTGGTGATCGTGTCGGACGGGCAGCTGCCCTGGCCCTATGGCCATGACGTGACGGGCTACACCGTCACCGACCTGCGCGACACGCTGGCAAAGGCCACCGCCGCCGGGGTCGAGACGCTCGTGCCCGCTCACCCGGTCGGTGATCGCCAGTCGGCGATGGTTCGTTTTCCCGGCGGCTATATCGCCGAAATCCACGCACCCGTGACTCGCTGACGATGGCCGTTGCCCGAACCCCTGCCTTCGTCGCCGCCATCCTCGACCATGAGCTGACCTGGTTTCTCGCGCGGTTGGCGCTGGTCGGGGCCTATCTGATCGGTGGCATGGTCAAACTGGCCGACTGGCCAGCAGCGGTCGCCGAACAGGCGCACTTCGGGATGACGCCGCCGGCGCTCTGGGCGGCGGTGACGATCGCGGTAGAGTTGATCGCGCCGCTACTGATCCTGTCCGGCCGGCTGGTCTGGTTGGGTGCCGGAATGCTCGGCGTGTTCACGCTGCTGGCGGCGATCACCGCCAACGCGTTCTGGACCATGCCGACGGAAGCCGTGCGGTTCGCGGCAACCAATGCGTTCTTCGAGCATCTCGGGCTGATCGGCGGGTTCGTGTTCGTCGCGCGGGTTGCCGAGCACACCCGGCGACGTGCGTAGGCTGGCGGCGATCGCCTTGGTCTGCGCTACGCCGGTGGGCGCGCAGATCGAGCCGGGGGCCGCGCCTGCGCTCGCGACCGAGGCGTGGCAGGCACCGACGCTGACCATCGTCCGTTATGACGAACACCGGGAGCGCCTCGCCGATCCGGCGGCACGCGACGACCATTGGACCGAGCCTTCCAAATATATCCCGTTCGGCGATGATGGTGCCTATCTCACCACCGGAATCGAACTGCGCGCCCGCAACGAGGCCTATCGGAATAACCTGTGGGGCGGTGCCGCGGCACCCGATGACGGTTATCTGTGGCTGCGTGCCATGCCCTATGCGGACGTGCACGTCGGCCGGCTGCGGGGGTTCGTCCAGCCGGTCGCCGCCTACGCCGTGGGTGTCGCTCCTGCGCCCGGACCGGTGGATCAAACCCGCACCGATCTGCTGCAAGGATTCGTGGATGTCCGCTTCGGCACCGCCGACACCGGTGCGACCTCCGGCTTGGGCGTGACGCTGCGCGCCGGTCGGCAGATGCTGTCCTTCGGAAGCGAACGGCTGATCGGCACGCGCTACGGTCCCAACGTGCCACTGGCGTTCGACGGACTGCGGGGCATCGTATCGCTACCGGGTGCACGCATTGACCTTCTGGCGGTGCGGCCGGTGCAGGCCGGCACCAGCAGCTTCGACGATCGCCGCTCGCGAACACGCCGCCTCTACGGTGCCTATGTGACCGTTCCGCTCGGGGAAGTGGGTGTGGACCTCTATTATCTGCGTTTCAGCAACACCGCCGCCGCCTTCGGCGGGATGACCGCGGCCGAACGGCGGCACAGCATCGGCGTCCGCCTCTACGGCGACACCGCGAGCTGGCACTGGAACACGGAGGCGGTGACCCAATTCGGCCGGTTCGGATCGGGACGGATCGGCGCCTGGACGGTCACTGGAGAAGTCGGCAGGCGTTTCGCGGACGCACACTTTACGCCGGACGTGGTGCTCCGCGTCAACGTCGTCAGCGGCGACAAGCGGACCGGCGAGGGCCGGCTCGGCACATTCAACGCGCTGTTTCCCAAAGGCAAATATTTCGGCGAACTGTCCCCGGTCGGTCCGACCAACATCATCAGCGCCAATCCGCGCGCCGCCTTCGCATTGGGTGGCGGTGTTTCGGGCAGTGTCGCCGCCATGGCCTATTGGCGCCAGTCGCGCGGTGATGGCGTCTATGACATTCCCGGCAATCTGATCCGCGCCGCCGGTCAGTCGCGCGCGCGGTTCATCGGCAAACAGGTCGAAGCCACGCTGGCATGGCAGGCGACGCCCGAACTCGAACTCTCCTCCTCCCTGTCCGCGTTTGAAGCAGTTGGCTTCATCCGGGAGACCGGCTCTGCCAGAACGATCGGGCTGCTGGGCGTCGAGGCAAATTTCCGTTTTTGAAGGACCATCCATGACGCTCATCAAGACTTCGGACCCGCGCGTGCCGCTCCTGCTGCTGCTTTCGGTGACGACCGGCCTGGTGGACGCCGCGAGCGTTCTCGGGCTTGGCCGGGTCTTCACCGCGAACATGACCGGCAACGTCGTCTTCCTCGGCTTCGCGGCGAGTGGCACGCCCGGCTTCAAGGTCGCCCCCTATCTGATCGGCATCGCCTTCTTTCTGGCGGGCGCATTGATCGGCGGACGGGCCGGGCGGCTGCAGGCCGGCGGTTCCGAGCGGCGCTGGCTGATGGGTGCCGCAATGTTCGAGACTCTGCTCCTGTGGATCGCGGCCGGCATGGCGATCGGCTACGATCATCAGGCGATGGCGCCCGAGTGGCGCATGTTCGCGATCATCGCCGTCACTGCCGTGGCGATGGGGTTTCGCAACGCGACCATCCGTCAGCTCAAGGTCACCGACCTCACGACGACCGTGCTGACGCTGACCCTGACCGGGCTGGGCGCGGATTCGGTCGCGGCGGGCGGCGGCAACCCAAACTGGGGCCGACGGATCGCAGCGGTCGTCGCCATCTTCGTCGGCGCGGCAATCGGTGCCGCCCTGCTGTTCCGCTTCGGCGTCGTCGCGCCGCTGGTCTTGGCCGGAGCGCTCATCCTTGCCGGCACCGCCGCCTGCGTAGCGCGTCTCGCGCCGGGTCCTCGCAGGGCCGAATAGCGTATGACCCTGCACGCTCAGGCTTCGTCCTCCGCCAACACACGCTCGACACGGCGATCGGGGATAAACCAGAACAGCGCGACGGCGACATAGGCGGCGATCCCGAGGTCCGGCCACCCGAGCGACAGGATCACGCCAGCCGCATAGAAGACGATCGACAGCCAACCCTTGCGGTTCTGCCCGATCGCCCTTGCCAGTCGCGAACCTTGGCCGTCGTGGCGCGCGAGCATGAATGCAAGGATCTGGTAGGCGATGGCCGTCATCAGCAGGACGATGCCATAGCTCGCGACAGGCGCCACGGCATCGCGGGTCTCGCCGATCCAGCTTGTGACGAACGGGATCAACGACATCCAGAACAGCAGATGCAGGTTGGCCCACATGATCGGCCCCGTCACACCCCGCGCCGCCCGGAACAGGTGATGATGATTGTTCCAGTAGATACCGACATAGACGAAGCTGAGAGCATAGCTGAGCAACACCGGCAGGCTGGGCCACAGATCGGCGAACGCGGTGCCGTGCGGCACCTTCAGCTCCAGGACCATGATCGTGATGATGATCGCGATGACGCCGTCGCTGAACGCCTCGATCCGACCCTTGCCGATTGTGCTGATCACCGTCATTTCCTTGTGGACGCCCCCCTCTAGTTCAATAGATGGGAGGTATCTACGCAGCGCAGTGCAATCTGACCCAATACCGGTCACTCACGGGTCAATCGCTCTTTCCCGAAACCGGACGTCCGTTCACCGGGTATAATTGGGCTCCCGGAACACGAGTTGCCCAGTTGAATACCGGCGCTCAAGTCCGCTCCTGCAGCGCAGGCGGCAGGTCCCTTTATGGCCGCGAATTCATGAAACTTGGACGTCGCACGGCAGGTTCAACGGTCATGACCATATTCGACAATCAGATTGCTATCGTCACCGGGGGCGAGTCCGGGATTGGCGCGGCCTGCGCCAAGGCGTTGGGCGACGCCGGGGCGCGCGTCGTGATCACATATTTCCAGGATGCGGCGGCGGCGCAAGCGGTCTGCGCATCGATCGGTGGCGACGATCGCGTGATCGCGGTGCAGGCCGATGTTGGTGACGAAGCCGCGGTCGAACGGCTATTCGCGGCGGCCGAACAGGCGTTCGGCACGGTCAGCCTATTGGTCAATTCGGCCGGATTGAACATGAGCGGCGTAATGCTTGTCGATATGGCACTCACGCAGTTCGACAGGGTCATTCGTTCCGATCTCTATGGCCCGTTTCTCACCTGCCGACGGATGGTGCGGGCGCTTGAGGCAAAGAGCGCCAAGGGGCGGATCGTCAACATATCTTCGATCCACGAACGCGCGCCGCGAGCGGGCGGCGTCGATTACGACTCCGCCAAGGGTGGCCTGTCCCAGTTGACGGCCACGCTGGCGTTGGAGCTTGCACCTAAGGGCATCGCGGTGAACGGTGTTGCGCCGGGAATGATCCTGACGCCGATGAATCAATCCGCCCTCAATCATCCGGACGAGCTGGCGGCGAAGGAGGCGGCAATTCCATGGAAGCGCGCCGGTCGACCCGACGAGGTCGCCGCACTCGTTAAATTCCTGCTGTCGCCAGCAGCGGATTATATCACCGGCACCACGGTGACGATCGACGGAGCACTCTCGCTGACCGTGGCGCAAGGCGCATGACGATCACGTATGTGGTCGAGCAACTCGACAGGGTCACGATCTCCGCTGCATCCGTCATCGACGGCATGGACCTGATGAGTCCGTTCGTTTGGCGGGAAGGCGATCTGTACCGGATCATGGTTCGCGGCGTGCCGCATCCGCTCGGACCCGGCGATGCGACCGGGATCATTGCGCGTGGGGAGAGCCGCGACGGGCTGGACTTCACCATGCATCCAGGGCTCGCAATCACGCCCGGGCCGGGGGCCGAGGACTTGGGCGGATGCGAGGATCCGACCGTGCTCATGGCTGGCCCGGAATATCTCATCTATTATACCGGCGTGGACGCTGCACGGGCGCAGGGCTGTATGATCCTGGCTGCGGGTCCCGACCTGACCACGCTGGTCAAGGAGGATCTGGTGCTGAAGGCCCCGCCCGGCGAAGGCAATATCAAGGAAGCGACGCTCGCACAGACTGAGGCCGGGGATTGGCGCCTGTTCTATGAATATGCGGCCAAGGGCGCGTCGCGGATCGGGATCGCGGCCGGGCCGACTGCGAAAGGTCCGTGGACCGTCCTGCCTGATCCGTTCAACATCCGCGAGGACAGCTGGGACAATTGGCATCTGTCGACCGGGCCGATCTGGCAGGCAGCGGGACAGGATCCGGTAATGTTCTACAACGGCGCGACACATGATGCGCGCTGGAGAATTGGTTGGATCAGCTTCAGTCCCGATTTCGCGCGGATAACGGGGCGTGGGCTCGAACCGCTACTGGTGCCGCCGCCAGCGTTGAGCCGCGAAGCGACCGATATCGCGTTTGCCGCATCGACCGTGTCGGAGGGCGACCGGATCGCGTTGTACTATTCGCTGGAAGACAGGATGCTGCGACGGGCTTTGATCCGACGGTATGGCGGTTAGAGAAAACTGGTTGCGGCACGTTTGGCGACATGGCCCCGCACTTTTAAAGTTCGCGTCTGAATTGGCTAACAATGACCAAATTGAAGACGCTCAAAGACACCTGCCCGCTTCCTAACTTCAGACGTTCATCCATCACTGCTCCGCAGGTCTTTGACTGGTCCCCAATCAGCAAAAAACGGGACAAACCTGTCATTCCCGCCCGGTTCGTCAAATGCCGGCTTCCGACACGAGCCGACATTCGCGCGTTCGCCCACATTGGCTCATTGAACGATCAAGGCTGCCGGCCAGCCATGCCCCAGCCCAGTCGGGATCGCGCTGCAACCTTGATCGCTGAGCTGGCGCCCAAGATCAGTAGCCGGCGGAGGCTGCGGTCGCCGATCTTGGTCGTTCGTCCAAACCGCCTCCTACCACAGCGAGAGTACTGCCGTGGTACGAGGCCAAGCTAGGCTGCAAAATCGCGCCCGCGTCGGAAGGTGCTGGCAGCAAGCCTTGAACAACGCATCAACGCCAACGCCTGCGGAGAGCCTGTGAGTAGGATCAGGCCCGTCCCAAGAGCAGCATTTCGGGATTTGACGGCTGTGGGATTCAGACGGCGCACGCACCGTCATCGGGCAACCGCTCAACCGGGTGAACCACTATAACCAAGTCTATCCGCACAAGGCGCTGGGTTACCGTTCGCCCCGCGAGCACGTCACCGGAACCAGCGAGGCCCGATCAGGCATGTAGGTGGCGATAACATCGTCGCGCTTTCGGGAGGAAAACCCAGTTGCTAGGGCTGCTTGTGCGCATTGAGGAACGCAGGAAAGTGGAAGCTGGCCTGCGGCTTCAGCTTCAGCACATCGCCTGGCCTGATGCTGTGTGGCGTACGCCGCTCGCCGCCGCCGGGCGTGATCACCTGCACGTCGGGATTTGCGATGATCGCCTGGTGGATGTCGTCCGTATGCGAGGGCGTGGAATTATAGATGTTCTCGTAGAAGTCGACGAGTCCCATCACGTCTCCTGATCCGGAGATCAAACGCGGGATGTCGGCTAACAGGGCCTCTCGTGCATGCACCCGCCCATCAGCGTCGAACAGATAGAGCGCGCCGTCGTCCCTCGGGTTGTAGGTCAGCATGTTGAGACCCGAATGCCCGAAGTGCGCCTGCATCGAACTGTTGCCGTGCAGGACGTTATTGTAGACCTGCCGCGCCTTATAGGAATTGGCGAAGTGAATGAACCAGTACCTCCAGCCCTCCGGGTTATGGATGGAGAACGGACTCGAGAACGGGGCGCATGCCATGAACGTGTGGAACACCAACCTCTCCGCGCCACCGAGCCAGCTAGCCTTGCTGATCCCGCCGCCGAGTTCCTCAAGGTCGCCAGCTGCAATCCCGTACGGCTGCAATTGTCTCAACAGCCGAGAGGGATCCTGTTGATGCAGGAAGGTGATGAGCGTCTGGATGGCGAAGGTGTAGAATATTTCCGCTGAAGGATAGGAACGCATGATATCGATCAGCGTGTCTCGTTCAACCCAGCGATAACCGCACTGGTCCAGGTTAAAGAGCACGTTGCCATATCGACCCTGGCTCAGCATCAGCTTGATCGCCGGATAAGTCTCCTCGAACGGCTGATTCAGATATTCGATGCGCAGATAGAGAAGGCCGTTGCCGTCCGTGGCCTCGGTGACCACCGGCGTGACATTCTCCTTCAGCAGTTCAACGGCGTCCCGATCGGCGTCGTTGAATATCAACAGGCACTCGATCTGGATCGGCTCGAAATTCTTCACCGCCCTGCGCGCGTTAATGCTCGCGGTCGCGCGAGCCAGTTCTTGGATGAGATCAATGGCGACCCTGCGGTGCCGCACCTGTAGCGGCCGGCACCGGCGAAGCCGTCGATGATCGCCAGCCTGAACCTGAGCTGCTTACGATGCTGGCACCGCGTTGCCAGATAGGCGGCAAAGTACTCCGCCAGTATCTTGTGCTTCCGCCGCGAATGCGGTTCGAGCGTCGCGCCTTCCTTCCACCGATACGGCTTTTCCGCCATCCCCACCCCCATCTGAATGCATCATGCTACATGCCGAGTGCGTTCGTACTCGGCATCTCATCCCACGTCTTTCCTCGATATTCCTGGCCGTTTTCCTTCTTGGACCGGCGCTTGTTGTCCTTGCCCCACGTTCCCCACTGCTTGAAGAAGAACGCAGTGCCGGCTTCCAAGCACTGATCGTGGATGTCATCGATCCATTCCTCGCGGATAGGCCGTGCGGATCGTCCGCTTTCCCCACCGACGATCGCCCAATGGATGCGTTCGAGGTCGATCGAGCCCACCGGCCCGATCAGCGGCTCGAACGAGATGAAGCGGATCGCCGCTGGCACCTCTCGGAGGCGATCGAGCCGGTCGATCACCTCCGCGCTCTCAATGCTCGTACCGAGCCAGACGTTCGGCAGCACCGCATCCGTCCGTCCGGACAGCAAGGCAGCCATACGCTCCGGCCGCTTGGTCAGGATCTGATAATGGTGCCGCGGAGTCTCCCGCATCACTCGCCAAACATCCATGATAAAGGCATCACTGACGCCTTCATGAAACAGGTCGCTCATGGAGTTGACGAAGATCTTGCGCGGCTTCTTCCAACGATACGGCAACGTCAGGGCGGCGGCGTCTTGACGCACGATGCCGTTCCAGATCGTCCGGCTGCCACTCCGCCGTGTCAGACCCACGTATTTGCCAACCTGCATCGATTCCAACCGCCGTGCCATCTCCATGGCATAGCAGTTGGTGCACCCCGCACTGACGATCGTACATCCCGCCACCGGGTTCCACGTGGCGTCGGTCCATTCGATCTGTGTTTCCGCCATGATCGGCCTGCCCGCTTCTAAATTGCGCTTTGCTCGGCTGCCGTCCTATCCCATGTGGAACGGGATGGGAACGCGAAGGGCGAAAGTGCGTCGCGCTGAAGTTCAATGGTGTGGACCGATTGAAGGCCGATGCCTTTGTCGCTCGAGCTGAGCAGCGCGCTCCAAACCGAACATTCCGGTTTCTACCACCGACATGCGTTCAAGGCCGCTGCCCAACCATCTGAACGAATGGCTATTTAAGCGAGCGGCCGCCCGAAAGCGGACAGGCTGCAATCCACCATTCGAGGCCCCTGCCCGACCACCTGAACGAATGGCTGTTTACGCGCGCGGCCTCCCGAAAGCGGACAGGCTGCAAGGCACGATCTCGACGTTTCCCGTCCAGCGGAGGTAACCAACCGCTAAACTATGACCACTACGGCAAGCTGGTGTTCAACTCGCTATTTTCCCGGATCGCCGCCATCGGCCTGATCGTTGTAGTCGCACTTGGTTCGCTCGCCGGGCTTCTCGCCGATGCCTCGCATCAGACCAGCCAAAGCTTTCGCTCGGCGGCACACTCTGCAGAGGTGATCGAGACGACCGAGGCGGCGCTGGGCGATCTGCGTGAGGCGGAATCCGGTCAGCGTGGCTTCGTCATCACGCGCAACCCCGATTACGCCCGCTCCTTTTCCGAGCGCGTGAGCAGTTCGGCGCAGAATATCGCCCGGGTTGTTCGGCTGACCGACGACAATCCGCTGCAACATGCCCGGGCCCGCGAAATCTCCGTCCTGATGGCGCAGCGATCCGCGGTCCTGCAACAGCCGTTGGACCTTGCCCGCCATGGCGAGTTCGGGCGGGCGGTCGACATCATTGCAAGCGGTCGCGGACGTGATTTGATGGATGCGCTCGGCGTGCGCGCGAAGGGTTTCCTCGATGAGGAACGTGCGCTTCAGTCGACCCGACAGGACGCCGCCGATCGGCGGCTGCTCAAGGGCAGGCGGTTGGCGATCATCGGTGCCATTGCGGTCGCCTTGCTCGTCATCGGCAGTTTCGCCCTGCTGATCCGGGCCATTCGCCGACCGTTGGAGACGATGCTGCACGCGATGACGGCGCTCGGCAGCGGCGACCAGGACATGCGTATCGACACGGCGATGGGCTCGCGCGAGTTCGACCGGCTGGCAGAGGGCTACAATGCCATGGCCATGCGTTTGCGGGATGCGCTCGTGGACCAGAGCACAAGCGAACGCCAGTTGCAGGTCGTCAACGCCGAGCTGCAACGGAACACCGACACTTTGCGCGAGCGCGGCGACGTGATCGAATTGCTGGGTGGCATGGCGCACCGCATGCAAGCCGCGCGCACGGATGATGAACTCGCGCAGATTCTTCGGGTGTTCGTGCCGCGAGTGCTGCCCGACATTCCTGGTGCACTCTATGCGTACAACAATTCTCGCAATTGCCTCGTGCCCGTGGCCCGCTGGGGAGGGATCGACGTGCCGGTCGACGGTTTCTCGCCGGAACGGTGCTGGGCGCTTCGCCGGGGGCAAAGCCACGTCGTGACCGATCCCGGCCAGGACGTTATCTGCGGGCATGTCGGCGGAGACGCGATCTACCACTGCGAGCCGCTGCTTGCAGGCGGTGAGGTCATCGGCGTGCTTTATCTGCGCGGACGGATCGACCGGGAGAACCGCTTCCGGATGAATATGTTGTCGGAAAACATTGCCTCGGCACTGGTGAACCACCGTCTGCAACGATCGCTGCGCGAGCAGACGATCCGTGACCCGCTTACCGGCCTCTTCAATCGGCGCTACATGGAGGAGGCGCTGAAACTCGAAATTGCCCGGGCGTCGCGGGCGCGCGCGCCGCTCAGCCTGGTCATGTGCGATGTCGATCATTTCAAGCGTTTCAACGACGAGTTCGGCCACGATGCGGGCGATGTCGTGCTTCAGGCCGTTGCGACAGAGATGCGCAGCCGGTTCCGCGACGGTGACGTGGTCTGTCGCTTCGGCGGGGAGGAATTCACGATCATCGCGCCCGGCACGACTGCCGAAGCGCTTGCCGGCCGTGTGGATGCCGTCCGGCACGCGATTGCAGAGTTGAGTATCCGGCATGGCAGTCGCACGCTGGGATCGACCAGCATGTCCTTCGGCATCGCGACGTGGACCGACGCCATGGCGCGGGATGGTTCTACGCTGGTGCAGGCGGCGGATATCGCCCTGTACCAGTCCAAGCGGGAAGGCCGGAACCGCGCGACGATCAGCGCCATTGCCGCCTGAGCGCAAGGCAAACGACGTTCTGAAAGCGCCGTTCGCCCCCCCCCTTTACGGTGAGACAACGCAGCAGTATGCCGGAAACCGCGAGGCTTTCATCTGGCCTCTCGTAGTAATCATACCGCATCCGCGTCTTCAAGGAGGTGCGGTCATGATCGGCTATCCGTCCCTCCAACCCGTCCGCGCTGGGAGCGTTCAATAGGATCGGGTTCGCGAGGGAATGGATCTCACTGTCGTACCGGTAACGACACAACTGCACCCCGGTCGAAAGACTGGAGCGTTTTGCTATCAGGCCGCTATGGCTGCTTTGCTGTCCCAGGCTGGCTCGCGTGCTTCGCGCGCAGCTCGGGATGATAGTGCGGGTCGTCCTCATACAGCTTAGACGTGTGCCGCCAATCGACAGGCTGGACCGCCTCACCTGTAATCTCGTCTAAAGCCCGTTCAATCTGAACCTGTAACCAGGCATCTTTCCCGCCAGGAAAAACTGCCAGCGTCAAGCGGCCGGTCGCAACCTCCCGTTCAAACGCCGACTCGGTCAAATCCGAATATGCCGCAGAGACAACCAAAATACGCCGGCAGACTACCGAGGGCGGGGCGGTCCGATACTCAACGCTTCCACAAGTTTCTTCTCAGGAAATCGTCGACACACACTGCGTTCCCCATCTGTGTATCTCAGTGGGGAAACGCCGGACCAGTGCTCAAAAATCCGCTTAAAACAACATTTTAAGGGGTATGTTTGGCGGAGACGGAGGGATTCGAACCCTCGGTACGAGTAAACCCCGTACGGCGGTTTAGCAAACCGCTGGTTTCAGCCACTCACCCACGTCTCCGGGTCGGCAGAGGGTGGCTATAGCCAAGGTGCGCGGCGGGAGCAACAGGGCGTGTGCGATTGTGCGTCGATCGTGGAAACAGGTCATGTTCATTGCAGCGACAGGCTTTTTCCGCCTTAGAGATCGCAACGGTCGGTCTGTCCGGGGAGTATCGTACATGACATGTTGGAACATAAGGCTGCGGGTGGTGATGCTGGGCGGGCTGTTGCTGCCTGCCCTGCCCGCATCGGCGCAGATCCGCACGGTCGATCCCTCCGCCCCCGCCGTCGCCAGCGCGCGCGGATCGGCGCAGGCGGGCAGCAGCGCGACGCCCGATTATGGCAGCGAGGTACCCTCCGGCGGCGAGGCGCTTCCCGAAGCCAGCGGCAACACCATGCCCGCCCCCCTGCCCGCCCCCTCCACCACCAGCGTCGGGCGCACGCAGGGCGGCGTCGACGGCGCGATCGCGCAGGAGGCGGCGAAGACCGACCCGACCAGCGTCTATCAGGATGACGACATTCTGGGCGCGGCGGAAGGCGTGTTCGGGCGCGGGGCCGAAGGGCTGGCCAAGGCGATCGAGAGCGTGCTGAAGAAGCAGGGTCGCCCCAACGCCTATATCGCCGGGCGCGAGGTGGGCGGCGCCTTCGTCGTCGGCCTGCGCTATGGGTCGGGCACGATGCATCACAAGGTCGAGGGCGACCGGCCGGTCTACTGGACCGGGCCGTCGCTCGGGCTGGATTTCGGCGGCAGCGGCGCGAAGACCTTCGTGCTGGTCTACAACCTCTATGACAGCCAGGAATTGTTCAACCGCTTCCCCGCGGCGGAGGGCCAGGCCTATCTGATCGGCGGGTTCAACATCAGCTATCTGCGCCGCAAGGATGTGGTGCTGATCCCGATCCGGCTGGGCGTCGGCTGGCGGCTGGGCGCCAATGTCGGCTATATGAAGTTCAGCGAGAGCGCGAAGATCCTCCCCTTCTGACCACGTTCCGGCGGCGGGCATGATCCCCGCCGCCGCGCGCGCCGGTCAGGCCGGCTGGATCGTCCCTTCGAACCGGATCGGCCGCCCGGTGGCGCTGTCGGCCAGTGCGCCGTCCCACATCACGCGCCGCCCGCGCACGATCGTGCCGATCGGTCGCCCGGTCAGCGTCATGCCCGTATAAGGCGACCAGCCGCAGCGCGACGCCAGCCAGTCCTCCGTCACCGTCCATTGCGCCTTCGGATCAACGATGGAGAAATCGGCGTCATAACCGACCGCGATCCGCCCCTTGCCGACGATGCCGAAGATGCGCTGCGGCCCGGCCGAGGTCAGTTCGACCAGCCGTTGCAGCGTCATCCGCCCCGCCGCGACATGATCCAGCATCAGCGGTAACAAGGTCTGCACGCCCGGCATTCCCGAGGGCGACTGCGGATAAGGCTGCGCCTTTTCCGCCAGCGTATGCGGGGCATGATCGGACCCGAGCACATCGACCACGCCCTGTTGCAACCAGTGCCACAGCCCGTCGCGATGCGCGCCCGAACGGATGGGCGGGTTCATCTGCGCGAAGGTGCCGAGCCGCGGATAGGCCTCCTCCCCCGCCAGCGTCAGATGCTGCGGCGTCACCTCGCACGTCACCAGATCCTTGTGCGCGCTCAGATATTCCAGTTCGGCCGGCGTGGTGATGTGCAGCACATGGATGCGCCGTCCGGCCGCGCGCGCCAGCGCCACGATCCGCTTCGTCGCCAGCATCGCGCTTTCATCGTCGCGCCACACGGGATGCGATGCGGGGTCGCCCGCGATCCGCTCGCCCAGCCGTGCCTGCATCCGCGCCTCGTCCTCGGCATGGATCGCCACGCGGCGACGGCCCGATGCCAGCACCCGCGCCAGTTGCGCATCCTCGGAAACCAGCAGGTCGCCGGTCGACGCGCCCATGAAGATCTTCACCCCCGCCGTACCGGGCATCCGCTCCAGTTCGGCCAGTTCGGCGGCATTGGCGTTGGTCGCACCCACATAGAAGGCGTGGTCGCACCACATCCGGTCGCGCGCCAGATCCAGCTTCTGCTGGATGGCGGCTGCGCTGTCGGTATTGGGCTTGGTGTTCGGCATTTCGAACACGGCGGTGACCCCGCCCAGCACGGCGGCGCGGCTGCCCGTTTCCAGATCCTCCTTCGCCACCAGCCCCGGTTCGCGGAAATGCACCTGGCTATCGATCACGCCGGGCAGCACGGTCAGGCCGGCGCAGTCGATCGTCTCGCCCGCATCGCCCTCCACGCCGATCGCGACGATGCGGCCGTCGCGCACGCCCACGCTGGTGTCCACCGGCCCGCCGGGGGTCCAGACGGTGCCGTTGCGCAGGATCAGGTCATAGGTCGGCATGGCACAGGGTCTCCGTCACGATCACGGGTTACAATCGGATGCGGGTTCTCTTACCTGTTCGGCATGGATGCCACCACATTGTCCGACCGCGCCGTCCTCCGATTAACCGGGGAGGACGTCCGCGGGTTCCTGCAGGGCCTCGTGACGAACGACGTCACCGGGCCGTTGCCGGTCTGGGCGGGGCTGCTGACGCCGCAGGGCAAGGCGTTGTTCGATTTCATGCTCTGGCAGGATGGCGACGACCTGTTGATCGATACCGAAGCGACGCAGGCCGACGCGCTGGTCCGCCGGCTGTCGCTCTACCGCCTGCGCCGGGCAATCACCATCGCGCGGGACGGTGCGCTGGCGGTGCACTGGTCGGCGGAGGGCGATCGCGGCGTGCCCGACCCCCGCCTCCCCGCGCTGGGCCGCCGCTGGATCGCGCCGCCGGGCGACGCCGCGACCGGATGGCACGCACACCGGCTGGCGCTGGGCGTGACCGAAGGCGTCGCGGAACTGGGGTCCGACAAGACATTGTGGCTGGAGGCCAATGCCGGCGAACTGCACGGCGTCAGCTACACCAAGGGCTGCTATGTCGGTCAGGAAAATACTGCGCGGATGCACCACCGATCGAAGGTGAACCGCCGCCTGCTGGTCGAACGGCACGATACGGCACCGACGGATGCACGCGCCTGGTATCCGGATCTCGGACTGGCCGTCATGCACCGCCGCATGGAGACGGTAGGCTTGGATGCGCTACCGGCATGGATCGAAGCGCCGGCCGGAGACTGAACACCGCATCGTTCATTCCGAACATGTGGACTTTGCATCGACCCTCATCCTGACATCGTTCGGATCGCGCGAATTCGGATTCGCTCTAGGGCGGCGAGACGAACAGTCGAAGATCGGTTCGGACCGTTGTCGTCATGCTCCGGAATGGGATGGCTTTAGTGAATCCGTTCATGCTGAGTAGCGGCCGAGTAGCTCCGCAGGGGCGTATCGAGGACGCGTATCGAAGCGCTGTACCCGCCCTTCGATACGGGCCTTCGACTACGCTCAGTCCCTGCTCAGGAAGAGCGGTGAATTAGATCAACCTGAATTCATTACCCTCTAGTTCCGGGACGGACTGTGGATCAACTTCAAGCCATCAGGCGCCATGGCATCCGCCACCACGAGCGCAACCGCAGCGGGACAAACTCAACCTAACCCGTCCATCCCGAGCGTAGTCGAGGGACCGGCCGAGCGAAGCCGAGGCCGCCAGCATTCAGGGTTCTCGACTACGTTCGAGTTAAACGGTCGATCCAAACCTCAAGGCCGCACCCACAAACCCTGTCGCGGCCCTGCATTCGCCCAGCGCTTCCGCCCGATCGCCTGCACGCCCGCCTTCGCGACCCAGCCCAGCTTCTCCGCCTTCGTCGTGAAGACGCGCCGGTCCCACGCCGTCTCCCCCCGCCGCGCCACTTCGCGCGCAATGTCGCCATAAATGCCCGCCGCCGCCAGCACCGCCCAGGCCGATCGGAAGGCCAGCGCCGGCGTCCCCGCCCGCGCGCTCATTTCATAGCGTTCCGCCATGCCCGCCAGCCGCCCCCCCAGCACCGCGATGCGCGGGCGGTAGAGCGGACGCATCGTCTCGCCCGGCGGCACGTCCATCTCCGCCAGCCAGTCCTGCGGCAGATAGCAGCGCCCCGCCGCATCATCCTCGCCAATGTCGCGCGCGATATTGGCAAGCTGGAACGCCAGCCCCAGATCGCAGGCACGGTCCAGCGTGGCATCGTCATCGGGCGAAACGCCCATCACCACCGCCATCATGCAGCCAACCACGCCCGCGACATGATAACAATAACGCAGCAGGTCCGCCTCGGTGCGCGGCGCGAATCCGTCCGCATCGAGCGCGAAACCCGCGATCAGATCGTCCACCCACCGCTGCGGCAGTCCCACTTCCGCCGCCACCACACCCAGCGCATCGAAGGCCGGATCACCCGTCGCCTCGCCCGCCAACGCCCGCGCCGACAAATCGCGGATCACCGCCAGCCGCGCATGGGGATCGTCGACGGACGTGATCGCGGACCCCAGATCCTGCCCATCCGCCAGATCATCGCATTTCCGGCACCACGCATAGAGCAGCCACGCCCGTTCGCGCGTGACCGGATCGAACAGCTTCGATGCCGCCGCAAAGGATTTGGATCCCTTGGCGATGCTGTCCCGCGCCTGCCCGACCAGCGCGGCGCGGTCGCGGCTCACAACTCGCTGCTCCGCATCCGCAGGATCGTGCGATGCGGGACATAATGGGTCATCCGGTCGATCAGCGCATCCAGCTCGGTCTCCACGATCAGGATGGCGCGATGCTCGGCCCGCAGGAAGCCGACCGCCGCCATCTTCTCCACGAACCCGATCAGCAGGTCATAATAGCCCGCCACGTTCAGCAGCCCGACCGGCTTGTCATGATAGCCAAGCTGCGCCCAACTCATCGCTTCCCACAATTCGTCCATCGTCCCCGTCCCGCCGGGAATGGTGACGAACCCGTCGGACAGGTCGGTGAACATCTGCTTGCGCTCATGCATCGTCCGCACCGTATGCAGTTCGGTGCAGCCCAGATGCGCCACCTCTGCCGCAACCAGCGCTTCGGGGATCACCCCGATCACCTCGCCCCCCGCAGACAACGCCCCATCCGCCACCGCGCCCATCAGCCCCAACCGACCGCCGCCATAGACCAGCCCGATCCCCCGCTCCGCCAGCCGCACGCCGATGGCGCGCGCGCTGTCGAGATAGACCGGATCGGCGGGGGTCGCGGACCCGCAATAAATGGCCAGACGCTTCATTTTCGCTCCGTAAACCGTAACAGCATGATCTTCAGTTAGCAGGCGCTGATCGAAGACAGATCGCGCGAAGACCGCCTATACCCAAACCGCTCATCCTGAGTAGGGACCGAGCCTGTCGAAGGCCCGTATCGAAGGATATGGACCGCGCTTCGATACGTGTCCTCGCTACGCCCCGTCGGGGCTACTCGGCCGCTACTCAGCATGAACGGATATGGGAAGGGATCCGTCCCGGCATCGCCGATGTCGCGTTTTCCGACGATCGCCCGGCAAGTACCGGTTGGCCTTCTCACCCCTCCAGCATCAACGCTGCCGTCGCCTTTGCACTCCCCACCACGCCGGGGATGCCCGCGCCCGGATGCGTGCCGGCCCCGACGAAATACAGGTTCGGGATCACGTCGTCGCGATTATGCGTGCGGAACCAGGCCGATTGCGTCAGCACGGGTTCCAGCGAGAAGGCGCTGCCCAGATGCGCGCTGAGATCGCGTCCGAAATCCTTCGGCGTATAATGGAATTGCGTCACGATCCGCCCGCGCAATTCCGGGATCAACCGCTTTTCGATCTCGTCCAGGATCCGCTCCGCATATTTCGGCCCCTCCACATCCCAGTCGATCGGCAGCTTGCCCTGATGCGGCACCGGCGCGAGCGCATAGAAGGTCGAGCAGCCTTCCGGCGCCATGTCCGGATCGCTGACAGTCGGGTGGTGCAGATAAAGTGAGAAATCCTCCGACAGCACGCCATGATCGTAAATGTCGGTCAGCAAGCCTTTATAGCGCGGGCCGAACAGGATCATGTGGTGCGGAATGCCGGGCCATGTGCCCTTGATCCCGAAATGCACGACGAACAGCGACGGCGACCAGCTCTTGCGCGCCATCTTCGCCGCGGCGCGCTTGCCGCGCGGCGTCGTGCCCAGCAGGTCGCGATAGGTGTGGACGATATCGCCGTTGGACGCGACCATGTCCGCGTTCAGGATCTCCCCGCCCGCCAGCCGCACGCCCGTCACCCGGTCGCCCAGCGTCTCGATCCGGTCGACGGCGGTGCTTAACCGCACCGTCCCGCCGATCCGTTCGAACTGCGTCACCATCGCGCCGATCAGCTTGTTGGTGCCGCCCTTGGCGAACCAGACGCCGCCATCCTTTTCCAGCTTGTGGATCAGCGCGTAGATCGCGCTGGTCGTCATCGGATTGCCACCCACCAACAGCGTGTGGAAGGACAAGGCCTCGCGCAATTTCTCATTCTGCACGAACCCGGACACGATCGAATAGACCGAGCGCCACGCCTGATATTTGGCGAGCGCGGGTGCCGCCTTCAGCATCGATGCGAAATCGAGGAAGGCGACATGCCCGAGCTTCAAATAGCCCTCCCGATACACGCCCGCCGCATAGTCCAGAAACTTCGCATAACCCGCAATATCATCCGGATTCAACTTCGCAATCTCGGCCATCAACGACTGGTCGTCGTTCGAATAGTCGAAATTTGTCCCATCCGGCCAGTTGAGCCGATAGAAGGGCGTCACCGGCAGCAGAGTGATGTCGTCCGCCATGCGGTGGCCGGTCAGCCCCCACAATTCCTGCAAACAATCGGGATCGGTGATGACGGTCGGCCCGGCATCGAAGGTGAAGCCTTCCTTCTCCCAGACATAGGCACGCCCGCCCGGCCGATCCCGCGCTTCGATCACCGTCGTCGCGATGCCGGCGGCTTGCAGGCGGATCGCCAGCGCCAGTCCGCCAAAACCCGCGCCGATCACGATCGCCGACCGCGCGGCGGCGCCGATCTTTGCCGGGAACGCGGTCTGCGTCCCCGCCTGCGCTGCTGTCGTCGTCATGATCGTCGTCTCTCCCCGAGCGCCGCGATCGCGCGGCCGACCGGAACCGGCGGTTTTCCCGCCAATATCCGGAGCTTGTCCATTTTGGTCGACAGTGCGGCATAGAATCGCCGCACCAGCGCACCGTCCAGCCGGTAGAAGCGCTCCAGCACCCGGTAGCGTTCCGCCGGAACCGCCGCCCGGAATAACATCCGGTCGAGCATCCGGTAAAAACCACGCGCAGCCCATTGCGCCTTCGCCGTCGCATAGAGCTGGTCGTGCAACGAAGCGCCGGAAAGATCCTCCAGCCCCGCGATCAGCACTGCCGTCCGCACCGCATCGGGCAGCGAATAACCCGTCGTCGGATGATAAAGCGCCGCCCGCGCGCCGATCTTGGCGACCCCGGCCCCGCCCGATTGCCAATAGGCGTCGAAATCGCCGCCCATCACTACCGGCAGCACGCCCGTCTCCCGCCGCGCGATCGCGGTCACCTGCCACCCCTGCGCCTCGGCATAGCGTGCGATCCGGGCGGCGATGCTGTCGACATGCAGATGCGCGAAATCGCTATAATATGTGTCCTCGACGAACACCCGGTCCCGCGCAAAGGGCAGGCAATAAACGAAGCGATAGCCATCCAGCTGCTCGACGGTCGCGTCCATCACGATCGGTCGTTCCAGCCCGTGCGGCGCGGCCAGCACCAGCTCATGCCCGACGAATTTCTGCCAGCCGCAATCCAGATGACGTAGCGTCGCCCCGCCCCGCGCATCGATCACCCCACCGGCGTCGATCCGCGTCCCGTCCTCCAGCACTGCCGAACGCGCCGACGCCGCCAGCACGCGCCGCCCGGTCATGATCCGATCGGCCGGCATCGCCGCGCGCACCGCCGCATCCAGCCGTTCCGATTCGACCGAATAATAAGGTGTCCCCAATGTCCGCGCATGACGCGGAAATTTCACATCATATCCGCGCCAGCCATGCACGATCAGCGGTTCCACCAGCCACCGGTCTGCCGCATCGACATCACTATCGAAGAAGGACCAGAGATGGTTTCCGCCAAGCTGCGCACCTTCCTCGACCAGCACCACATGCAGGTCCGGACGACGCGCCGCCAATGCCAGCGCCAACAGCCCACCCGCCAGTCCACCGCCAAGGATCGCGACGTCGCATTTCAAGCTGTCTGCCATATCCGTGCCTTAACCGAACCCCGGTGGCATCGATAGTGGGCGTTCCGTCCTCCCCCGGTCATGCGCGGATCGTCATTTGCCGAGCGCCCCCGACAAACCTTCTCGAACAGCTGAAAACCGGCGGCACACGGTCCGGCAGATGACCCACCCCACGCAGAAAATAGCGGGTTACAAACGTGTTTCACGTGGAACAGTTCGGCATAAGCCTCTGATTCCCGGCTTTGTTCGGAATCGGACATGGCTCCATCACCCCAGCCCACCAGCGTCCGACGGCGCGAACAACGCTTCCACCGCCCCGCCAAACCGGCTAGCCCGGTGACCGCCATGGATATCTACCTCCCCATTGCGGGCCTCTCGGTCAACGCCGCCGTCATCGTGGCGCTGGGGGGGCTGGTCGGCATCCTGTCGGGGATGTTCGGCGTCGGCGGCGGGTTCCTGACGACGCCGCTGCTCATCTTCTATGGCATCCCCCCCGCGGTCGCCGTCGCCTCCTCCGCCACGCAGATCACCGGGGCCAGCGTCTCCGGTGTGTTCGCGCACATGGCGCGCGACGGCGTCGATTTCCGCATGGGAACGGTGCTGGTCGCGGGCGGCGCGGGTGGATCGGTCGCAGGCGGCTTCCTGTTCCGCGCGTTGCAACGCTCGGGGCAGATCGATACCGTCGTCGCCCTGCTCTATGTCTTCCTGCTCGGCGGCATCGGCCTGTTGATGGCGAAGGAAGCGATCGGCGCGATCTGGGCGGTGCGCTCGGGCAATCCCGCACCCGCCCCGCCCCGCCGCCATCATCCGCTGGTCGCCAGCCTTCCCGGCCGCTGGCGCTTCTACCGCTCGGGCCTCTACATCTCACCGCTCGCGCCGCTGGTACTCGGCTTCCTCACCGGCCTGCTCACCGTGCTGCTCGGCGTCGGCGGCGGCTTCGTGCTGGTGCCGGCGATGATCTACCTGCTCGGCATGTCCGCGCGCGTGGTGGTCGGCACATCGCTCTTCCAGATCCTGTTCGTCACCGCCGCCACCACGATGGTCCACGCGCTCACCACCCATGCGGTCGATATCGTGCTGGCGGTGCTGCTGCTCATCGGCAGCGTCTCGGGCGCGCAGATCGGCGCACGCTTCGCCAATCGCGTAAAGCCCGAATATCTCCGGCTTTTCCTCGCTTTTATCGTGCTGACCGTGGCGATCCGCGTCGGCCTGCCTCACCTGGCGTCCAGACGAAATCTACACGGTCCAGATCCTGTGAACCGATTCCCGCCCCCCGTTCGGTTCGCGCCTGTCGAGAACGCTGCGCAGGGTTTTCGACAGGCGCGAACCGAACGGAATTGGGTGGTTCGGGCCAACCAGGACCAACCAAGCCGACGCAAGCGCCTCGCCGCGCTCACCCTCTTCGCCCCCCTCCTCCTCGCCCAGTCGGCCCCTCGTCTGGTCCCCGATGTCTCACAACGCCGCATCGACATCATCTACAGCTTCACCGGGGCCGAATTGCTGTTGTTCGGCGCGATCCTTTATCCCGGCGGCCGCGTCCCCACGCGCGATGCCGATATCGCGATCGTCGTCAAAGGCCCCGCCGAACCGATCGTCCTGCGCGAAAAGCAGAAGGTCGCCGGCATGTGGATCAATGCCGATAGCGGGCGCTTTCGCTCGGTTCCCAGCTTCTACGCCGTCGCCGCATCGCGCCCGCTGAAGACGCTGGTCGATCGCCGCACCGCTGCCATCTACGAACTGGGTGTCGACAATATCCAGCTCTCCCCCGCCAGCGGCAAGGTGCCCGACGAGCAGCGCCGGCTCGAATCGGGACTGGTCGATCTCAAGCGCCGCTCCGGCCTCTATGCGGAGGAACAGGATGCGGTCGAGATCAGCGAAGGCGTCCTCTACCGCGCCCGCATCCATCTGCCCGCGCGCGTCCCCGTCGGCACCTACACCGCCGAAACCTTCCTGCTCCAGCGCGGGCGTGTCGTCGCCGGGGCCACGCGGGAAATCCGGATCGAAAAATCCGGGCTGGAACGCGCCGTCGCCACCGCCGCGCAGGATCATGACGTCCTCTACGGTCTGTTCGCGGTGCTGGTGTCCTTGCTGCTCGGCTGGGCCGGCGCCTTGGCGTTCAAGCGACTGCGCTGAAACGAAACGCTTTTCCCGAATCTTAATCCGCGCGCGCCTACCCCCGTCCCGATAGGGAAGGCCGGACCATGACGGATATGCGCGAACGACAGCAGGACCGGGCCTTCCCGTCCGAACCGCCTTCGGACACCCCCACAATCGGCTACGTCCATGCGGTCGGTGGCGCGGATACGCACATCCTGCTCGATGCTGCCCTTCTCGATGCCGCATCAGGCGACCCCGATCCCGCGCTGGCCGCCGCAGGTCAGGTCGGCAGCCTCGTGCGGATGCGCGTCGCCGATCGCTGGCTGGTCGCGGCGGTCCGATCCCTGCGTCTGTCGGATGGCACGTCGGACAGCCTGCTGGCGGAAATCGACTTTCTCGGCGAGGGCGATGTCGATCCCGCCACCGGCGCGCTACAGGCGTTTCGTCGCGGCATCACCCGCTATCCGGTGCCCGGCGCGGCGGTCCATCCGCTCGACAGCCCCACCATGCGCCGCGTCTTCGCCACCGACGAAAGGCCCCAGATCCGCATCGGCACCGTCCACCCGACCACGGACATTCCCGGCGCCTTGTTCATCGATGCGCTGCTCGGCAAGCATTTCGCGATTCTCGGCTCCACCGGCACCGGCAAATCCACCGCCACCGCACTGATCCTCCACCGCATCTGCGCATTGGCGACCGAAGGCCATATCCTGATGGTCGATCCGCATGGCGAATATGCCGCCGCCTTCCGCGGCACGGGCGAGATTTTCGACGTCGGCAATCTGGCGATGCCCTATTGGCTGATGAATTTCGAGGAACATGCCGAAATCTTCGTCACCGCCACCGGTCCCGAACGGCAGATCGATGTGGAGATTCTCGGCAAGGCCCTGCTCGCTGCACGCAGCAAGACGCGCAGCAGCGACGGCAGCACCGCCCGCCCCACGGCGGACAGCCCCATCCCCTATCTCCTGTCCGATCTGTCGGCGCATCTGCACGCCGACATGGGCAAGATCGACAAGGCGACCGGCACCGCCCCCTATCTCCGGCTGAAGGCGCGGATCGACGAAGTCCGCGCCGATCCGCGCTACGCCTTCATGTTTTCCGGAATGCTGGTCGGCGATACGATGGCGGCGTTCCTGTCGCGCCTGTTCCGCCTGCCCGGTGGCGGCCGGCCGATCTCGATCGTCGATCTGTCGGGTGTGCCGTCCGACATCACCGGCGTCGTCGTCGCGCTGATCGCCCGGCTGGCGTTCGATTATGCCATCTGGTCACGCGGCGAGGCGGAACATCCGCTGCTGCTGGTGTGCGAGGAAGCGCATCGCTACGTCCCCGCCGACCGCACCGGCGGCGGTCAGGCCGTCCGCAAGATCCTGGAACGGATCGCGAAGGAAGGCCGCAAATATGGCGTCGCGCTCGGCCTCGTCACCCAGCGCCCGTCCGATCTTGCCGAAGGCGTATTGTCGCAATGCGGCACCATCGTCGCCATGCGGCTGAACAACGACCGCGATCAGGCCTTCGTCAAGGCGGCGATGCCCGAAGGCACGCGCGGCTTTCTCGATGCCATCCCCGCCTTGCGCAACCGCGAGGCGATCCTGTGCGGCGAAGGCGTCGCCATCCCCGTCCGCATCCGCTTCGACGACCTCGCCGCCGACAAGCGCCCCGCTTCGAATGATCCGCTGTTTTCGGATCTTTGGCGTCAGTCCGGCGGCGAGGACACTGCCCTGCCCCGCATCATCCAGCGCTGGCGCAATCAGGGGCGCTGAGGGGATGCTCTTCCCCCTCCCCGGTCATCCTGAGTAGGGACTGAGCCTGTCGAAGGCCCGTATCGAAGGCGTGCGTGCCATGCTTCGATACGATCCCTCGATACGCGCCTGCGGGGCTACTCGGTCTCTACTCAGCATGAACGGTCAAGGCGCGGAACAGCATTATAGATGCCATCCCACACCTGAGTTGCGCCCTACACCAGCGCCGCACACGCCTTCGAAATCCGCGCACAAGCCTCGGTCAGCAAGGCCTCCGAAGTCGCATAGCTGATCCGAAACGCCGGCTCCAGACCGAACGCCCCGCCATGCACCGCCGCCACACGCGCTTCATCAAGCAAGTAGGTCACCAATTGCTCATCGGTTTCGATCACCGCACCCTTGGGCGTGGTCTTGCCGATCAGCCCCGAAACGTCGGGATAAACGTAGAATGCTCCCTCCGGCGTCGGGCAGGAAATGCCGGGGATCCCATTCAACAGCCCCACCACCAGATCGCGGCGGCCCTTGAACGCGTCATTGCGTTCGGCCAGAAAATCCTGCGGCCCGTTCAGCGCCGCCACCGCCGCCGCCTGCGCGATCGAGCAGGGGTTGGACGTCGACTGCGACTGCAGTTTGGCCATCGCCTTGATGAGCCACAGCGGCCCGCCGGCATAGCCGATCCGCCAGCCGGTCATCGCATAGGCCTTGGAACAGCCATTCATCGTCAGCGTCCGGTCGTACAGATCGGGGCAGACCTGCGCGATCGTCGCGAACTGGAACCCGTCATAGACGATATGTTCGTACATATCGTCCGCCAGGATCATGACATGCGGATGCCGGCGGAAGACTTCGCCCAGCGCCTTCAATTCTTCGCCCGTATAGGCGGCACCGGTCGGGTTGGACGGCGAATTGAGGATCACCCACTTGGTCTTCGGCGTGATGGCCGCGTCGATCTGTTCGGGCGTCACCTTGTAATTCTGCGCCGCGCCCGCCTTCACGATTACCGGCGTCCCGCCCGCAAACTGCACGATATCGGGATAGCTGACCCAATAAGGCGCGGGGATCACCACTTCGTCGCCGGCATCCACCGTCGCCACCAGCGCGTTGAACAGGGTGTGCTTGCCGCCGACATTCACGCTGATCTGGCTCGGCGCATAGGTCAGGCCATTGTCGCGCAGGAACTTCGCCGCGATCGCCGCCTTCAGGTCGGCCGTGCCGTCGACATTGGTATATTTCGTTTTGCCCGCGCGGATCGCCGCGATCGCGGCCTCCTTCACGAAATCGGGCGTATCGAAGTCCGGCTCGCCTGCGCCCAGCCCGATGACGTCGATGCCCTGCGCCTTCAGGTCCAGCACCCGGCTCGTCATGGCCAATGTCGCCGATGGCGTGATGCGGTCCAGGCTGGCGGAAGTCTGCGTCATGATCGGCTCCTTGAGCGTTCGGAGGCGCGATAGACCCGACCAGCGCAGCTTTCAACCGCCCGGCACCACCAATCGCGCAACGATCATGCCGCGCACCGCATTGCCGATCAGGAAACGGGCCGGCAGGTCCGCCCGGCGGATATCGCCCTCCGCCGCCGTCCCGTCCGCGATCAGCCGGTCGCGCAACACCCCCGGCAGCAACCCTGCGTCCAGCGCGGGTGTCCGCAGCCGCCCCTCATGTTCGATGAACAATGTGGTGAAGCTCCCCTCGGTCAGCCGCCCGTCGGGCGCTTCGAACAGCACCTCGAACGTCCCCGCCGCCTTGCGCGCATCGTCGTAGAAGGCCCGGTCGCTGGTCTTGTGCCTCAGCCGGAAATCGCACGGAGGCACGGGCAAGGGGACGATCGCTACATCAACCGGCGTCGTCGGCACCGGCGGCAGCGGCCGCGCCTCCACCGCCACCACGCCGGACTTCGCCAGCATCAGCCGCACGCGCGATGCGCTCCGCAACCGGAAGGTCGCCGCCTGCAATTCGTTGCGCACATCGTGCCGGTCGAACGCGAAGCCCAGCGCCTTCGCCGATCGCCCCATCCGCGCCAGATGCCGTTCCAGATCGCACAGGCCCTCCATCGGATCGAACAGCATCGTTTCGATCAGGTCGAACGGCCGCGCGCTTGCGGTCACGAACCGTCCCTTGCCCAGCGCCTCCGCCCATTCGGCATCGACCCGCGAGTCCGCGACGATCCCCGATCCCAGTCCCATCGTGCCGATCCCTGTCCCGTCATCGATCCTGATTGTACGGATCGCGACGTTGAAAGCTCCATCTCCCGCCGGATTCAGCGACCCGATCGATCCCGTATAGACACCTCGCGCATAAGGTTCCACCGCCGCAATGATCTCCATCGCGCGGATCTTGGGTGCGCCCGTTACCGATCCACAGGGGAAGGTGGCGGCCAGCATGTCGACCGCGTCGCGCCCCGGCGCCAGCGTCGCGGTGACGGTGGACGTGAGCTGATGGATGGTCGGATAGGTTTCGATCGTGAACAGGTCCGGCACCGCCACGCTCCCCGCCACCGCCACCCGCGCCAAATCGTTGCGCAGCAGGTCGACGATCATCAGATTTTCAGCGCGCTGCTTCGGGTCCGCCGCCAGATCGCGCATCGCCGCCGCATCCACCACCGGGTCCGCCGCACGCATCGCCGTCCCCTTCATCGGCCGCGCGGTCAGCCGGTCGCCGCTGCGCGTGAAGAAGAGTTCGGGCGAACAGGACAGCAAATGCCGTGCGCCGTCCCACACAACGCCGCCCCATCCGCCGCCCGCCTGCGCCCGCAGCCGCGCGTACAGCGCCAGCGGATCGCCCGCGACCGCCATGTCCGCCGGAAAGGTCAGGTTCGCCTGATAGATGTCACCCGCGCGGATCGCCGCCTGCACCGCCTCGAACGCATCGCCATAGGCCGCACGCGACAGACGCGGCACCACCGGCCCGCTCGTCGCGCCGGCCGGATCGGGCAGCCAGTCCGCGACGTCGATCGCCGTTCCGCCCGTGAACAGCCCGAACCAGGCCAGCGGCATTCCCGCATCGTCCGCCGCCGCCAGCCGCGGCTCCAGCGCCGCCCCCGCGCCATAGGCGAGATAGCCTGCGACATGCAGCCCGTCCCGGCCGGCACGGCGGATGCCGTCCAGCACGCCCGCCACCGCATCCGCCGTGTCCGCCACCAGCACGTCCACCGGATCGCGATACAGCGTCGCCCGCCCGCCGGGCCGCTGATCGTCGATCAGGACGAACGGCGCGTTCCTGCCCACCGCGCTCATGCCAGCCCCAGCGCCTCGCGCCGCGCCCAGCGCGTCATCATCAGCACGGACACCACCGCCAGCCCGCTCGCCAGGCCGATCCACACGCCGATGCCCCCCATCCCGGCATGGAAGCCCAGCCAGACGCCCACGCCCAGCCCGACCACCCAATAACCGAACAGCGCATAGGCCATCGGCCATGCCGTATCATGCAGCCCGCGCAGCATCCCCGCGCCCACCGCCTGCGCGCCGTCCACCACCTGGAACAAAGCGGCGACGCCGAGGAAGGACACTGCCAGCGCCACCACCTCCGCATTGGCCGGATCGTTCACATCGATGAAGGCGGACACCAGCAGGCGCGGGATGGTCAGCAGCACGATCGCCATGAAGACCATGAACCCCGTGCCCAGCCCGAAGGTCGTCCAGCCCGCGCGCGCGACCCCGGCCCGGTCGCCGCGTCCGGAGGCGATGCCCACCCGCACCGTCACCGCCTGCGCCATCCCCAGCGGAACCATGAACGACAAAGCCGAAATCTGGATGGCGATGGCATGAGCGGCCAGCGGCGCGGTGCCCAGCAACCCCATCAGGAACACCGCCGCATTGAACACCGTGACTTCCAGCGTCAGCGTCACCGCGATCGGCAGGCCCAGCCGCCAGAGCTGCAAGAAGCGATCACGATCCGCCCGCCAGAAGCGACCGAACAGCCGGTAACGCCGGAACCGCCGATCCCGGAGCAGCACGATCACCATCCCCGCGAACATCAGCGCATTGGCGATGCTGCTCCCGATCCCCGCGCCGATCAGCCCCAGCGGCGGCACCGGCCCCGCGCCGAAGATCAGGATGCTGTTGATCCCCGCATTGGCCAGCACCGCCAGCGCCGCGATCCCCAGCGACCAGCCCGGCCGGCCCACCGCCGCCATGAAACTGCGCAGCACGAAATAGCCATAGGCCGGCAGCAGCCCCCACATCGTCGCACGGACGAAGCCCTGCGCCGCCTGCGACAAAGCCGGATCCTGCCCGAATGCGATCAGGATCGCCCGGGAATGCCACAGGATCAGCCAGAAAGGCACCGCCAGCACCAGCGACGACCACAGCGCTTGCCGCACCGTGCGCCGCACGTCGCGCACCGCATGGCTGCGCGCCCCCAGCGCGCGCGACAGCATCGGCGACGCCGCCGTCACCACCCCCGCGCCGAAGAACAGGCAGGCGGTGATGAGATTGACCCCCAGCGCCCCCGCCGCCAGCGTCCGCGGCCCGACCAGCCCCAGCAGCGCGACATCGGTCGCGTTGATCGCGGACTGCGCCAGATTGGTCAGCACGAGCGGGACCGCCAGCGCCAGCGTCGCCCTGATTTCCGCGCGGAGGATGTCGAACATGCCGGTCCTTTAGGCGTGCGCCACCGGCAGGATCAATGGCGCGGGTCGAGATCCAGCCCGGCCTTGCCGCCATGGCGGGTATGCGCGGGCGCGTGCGGCGGCTCGATCTCCGCCGGTTCGCGCACTTCCAGTTGCCCTTCCCATTTGGCGACGACGGCGGTGGCGATGGCGTTGCCCACCACATTCGTCCCCGACCGCCCCATGTCCAGAAACTGGTCGACCGCAAGGATCAGGATCAGCCCGGCTTCGGGAATGCCGAAATTGCCCATCACGGCGGAAATCACGACGAGGCTGGCGCGCGGCACCCCTGCCATCCCCTTCGACGTGATCATGAGGATCAGCACCATCGTGATCTGCTGCCCGACCGAGATATCGATCCCGTAAAGCTGCGCGATGAATAGGCTGGCGAAGGTCATGTACATCATCGACCCGTCCAGATTGAACGAGTAGCCGAGCGGCAACACGAAGCTGGCGATCCGCCGCGGCACGCCGAACCGGTCCAGCGCCTCCAGCGTGCGCGGATAGGCCGCTTCGGACGATGCGGTCGAGAAAGCGAGCAGGATCGGTTCGCGGATATAGCGGATCAGCAGCGTGATGCGCGGCCCGATGAACGCGAACGCCGCCAGGAACAGCACCAGCCACAGCACCGCCAGCCCGAGATAGAAGCTGCCGATGAACTTGCCGAAGGTCAGCAGGATGGTCAGCCCGTTGACCGCCACCGCATGGGTGATCGCCGCGAACACCGCCAGCGGCGCGGCGCGCATCACATAATCGGTGATCTGCAGCATCAGCGCCACCAGCGCTTCCATCGCGCGCACGATCGGCGATGCCTTCTCCCCGATCGCGGTCAGCGCCACGCCCACGAACAGCGCGAACACTACGATCGGCAGGATATCGTTCTTCGCCATCGCGTCGAAGATCGACGTCGGCACGATATGCGTCAGAAAATCGTGCAGGTTGAACGCCTTGCTATCCAGCCCCAACGTCTCGCTGACCGGCGGCAACGGCAGCGACAGCCCGCGCCCCGGCCCCAGCAGGTTGACGAGGATCAGCCCCAGCGTCAGCGACACGACCGTCGCCGACAGGAACCACGCCATCGTCTTCGCACCGATCCGCCCCAACGCGGCGGTATCGCCCATATGCGCGATGCCCACCACCAAAGTGGAAAAGACCAAAGGCGCGATGATCATCTTGATGAGTCGCAGGAAGATGTCGGTCACGATCGTGAACCCGTCGGTCGCGCCCTTCACGTCCGCCGGCGCGATCGTCATGTTCAGCACGAACCCGGTGACGATGCCCAGCACCATGCCGATCAGGATGTAGAGAGTGAGGCGTTTCGCCAAGACGGATGCTCCGGGGATGATGTCCCCGCGATAAGGCGGGAAAGGATCGGCGCGGTCAAGTTTTGCAACCATGGGAAGTACCTCCGCTGCGCCCCAACGCAGACCGGCCCTTCCACACAAGATGTGCCCCGGCGCAGGCCGGGGCCTTGGTGAAGCGGTCGCATCCAGGCCCCGGCCTGCGCCGGGGCACGGCGGAAGGATGACGAAGTCCCCCCCACGCCCGGAACCGCAATCCGGGCCATGCGTCGCCCTGTCATGCTCGCGCTCGCCGCCCTCGCCACCGTCCTCGCCACGCCCTCCCCCCGCCCCGGCTGGTTCCTGTGCGATGCGGTCGATGCCCCCGTCGCCGCGCTGGTCGGCGCGCGCGATGCGCAAGGCCGGTCGGCAATCACCCTGGTCCCCCGCGGCCCCGGCAAGCCGGTCACGTCCGTCTATCAGGTCGGCCCCGGCGATCCGGGCATGAACCAGATCCACTATCCCCTGCTGCGAAACGGCCGCCCGGCGGGCGACCTTCATTATGTCCAGCCCGGCGTCCTCGCCGATCCCGCCGCCGCATGGACGCCCACCTTTTCGTCCGTCACCATCGCCGGCCGCACGCTCGGCTGCCGCTGGGTCGCGCATACGCTGTTCGCCGGGCTGGACGCGCGTCGCACTTTTCTCGTGACGCAGGAGGCCGACGGCCTGGTTTATCGCAGCTTCGACGCCGCGCATCGCGGCCCCGCCATCCAGACCGACGGTTTCGGCCGCACCAACCGGGCGACGCTCACCATCCGCGGCGGCACCACCGATCGTGCGAACGGCACCACCCGCTACCGCTTCGCCAATCGCGGCTATGTCTACACCATCGTCGCGCCCAACACCGCCGCCGCACGCGTCACCGTCGCGAAGGGCGGCCGCATCGTCCAGACCGAGACGTTGCTCGGGCACAGTAGCCGCGATCGCTGACAGTCCCCGCTTGCCCGCCGCCATGACGCTGGCGCATAAGCCGCCGCATGACTCAGATGTTCCGGATCACCCTTCCCGATGGCTCGCTGCGCGAAGTGCCTGCGGGGACTACCCCTGCGGACATCGCCGCCGCGATCGGCCCGGGTCTCGCCAAGGCCGCCATCGCCGCGCGTGTCGACGGGCAGGTGCGCGACATCATGCGCCCGTTCGAAGGCGACGCGCAACTGGCGCTCATCACCCAGAAGGACGAGGCCGAGGCGCTCGAACTCGTCCGCCACGATCTGGCGCATGTCATGGCGGAGGCGGTGCAGCATCTCTTCCCCGGCACGCAGATCACCTTCGGCCCCGCCACCGACGACGGCTTCTATTATGATTTCGCGCCGAAGGACCGGCCCTTCACCGAGGAGGATCTCCCCGCGATCGAGGCGGAGATGCGCGCCATCATCGCCCGCAACGAACCCTTCCTCCGCGAAGTGTGGAGCCGCCAGCAACTGATCGACCGCTGGACCGAACAGGGCGAGACGTTCAAGGCCGAATGGGCCGCCGAACTGCCCGAGGGCGAGGAACTGACCATCTACCGGCAGGGTCCGTGGCTTGACATGTGCCGTGGGCCGCACATGGTCTCCACCGGCAAGCTCGATCCCACGGCGTTCAAGCTGACGCGCGTCTCCGGCGCCTATTGGCGCGGCGACCAGAAGAATGCGATGCTCAGCCGCATCTACGGCACCGGCTGGCTCAACAAGAAGCAGCTCGACCAGCATCTCTTCCGGCTGGAGGAAGCCGCCAAGCGCGATCATCGCAAGATCGGCGCGGAAATGGACCTTTTTCATCTCCAGTCCGAAGCGCAGGGTTCGGTCTTCTGGCACCCCAAGGGCTTCGTTCTCTGGCGGCAGCTTGAGGCCTATATGCGCCGCCGGCTCGACGCCGCCGACTATCAGGAGGTCAAGACCCCGCAATTGATGGACGCGCGCCAGTGGGAGCAGTCCGGCCATTGGGGTAAATATCGCGAGAATATGTTCGTCGTCCCCGACGAGATCCCGAATACCGAGGATGAGGGCGCGGTCCTGTCCGGCGAAGGCGACCTGATGGCGCTGAAACCGATGAACTGCCCGGCGCACGTCCTGATCTTCAAGCAGGGCATCAAATCCTACCGCGATCTGCCGATCCGCATGGCCGAATTCGGCTGCTGCCACCGCAACGAGCCGCATGGCGCGCTGCACGGCATCATGCGCGTCCGCCAGTTCACGCAGGACGACGCGCATATCTTCGTGCGCGAGGATCAGCTGGTCGATGAGGTCCGCAAATTCTGCGAACTGCTCGACAGCGTCTACAAGCATCTCGGTTTCGAGGATTATGCCGTCAAGCTGGCGCTGCGCCCCGAAAAGCGCTTCGGGTCGGACGCGATGTGGGACGTGGCCGAAGCCGAACTGCGGCAGGCCGTCCTCGAATCGTCGCTCAGCGACACCATCAAGGAAAAATTCGAGGAACTGCCCGGTGAAGGCGCCTTCTATGCGCCCAAGCTGGAATTCCACCTGACCGACGCGATCGGCCGGACATGGCAGGTCGGCACCATCCAGTCCGATCGCGTGCTGCCCGAACGGCTCGATGCCTCCTATGTCGGGGAAGACGGCAACCGCCACCGCCCCGTCATGCTCCACCGCGCCATTCTCGGCACGTTCGAACGCTTTCTGGGCATTCTGATCGAACATCATGCCGGCCGCTTCCCGCTCTGGCTGGCCCCGGTGCAGGCGGTGGTGGCGACGATCGTGTCCGACGCGAACGACTATGCCGCCGACGTGGTGCGCCAACTCGCCGCCGCCGGCCTCCGCGCCGAAAGCGACGTCCGCAACGAGAAGATCAACTACAAGGTGCGCGAACACAGCCTCGCCAAGGTGCCGGTGCTGCTGGTGGTCGGCAAGCGCGAGGCGGAAGAAGGCACCGTCGCCATCCGCCGCCTCGGCAGCCAGGCGCAGACCATCATGCCGGTGGCCGAAGCGATCGCCATGCTGGTCACGGAGGCACGCGCACCCGATCTGGTGTGAGGGCGCGCATCGTTCACTCCATCCTCAACCGTTCACCCTGAGTAGGGACTGAGCGCAGTCGAAGGCCGGTATCGAAGGGCGCGCGCCGTGCTTCGATCCGCGCCTTCGGCCTACCCGCTCCATGAGAGGGGACCGGAAACGCAACGTCCGTCCATCCCGAGCGTAGTCGAGGGGCCTCTTCGAGCGAAGTCGAGAAGCTTGAAGGTAAAGGGCCTCGGCTTCGCTCGGCCCGTCCCTCGACTGCGCTCGGGATGGACGGGGCGGGGGGCGGTGACCCTGCCCCGACATCGCCCGGCAGCGAAGGAAATGTCATGCACCACCTCACCCGCCCCGATCGCCCCGCGCTGGCCTATCACCACCGCACCGGCACCGGCCCGACCATCCTCTTCCTCCCCGGCTACATGTCCGACATGGCCGGCTCCAAGGCGCTCGCCCTCGATGCCTGGGCCGCCGCGCACGGCCGCGCGCTGCTGCGCTTCGACTATGCCGGCTGCGGCATCAGCGAAGGCGCGTTCGAGGCGCAGACACTCACCGACTGGCGCGACGACGCCCTCGCGCTGCTCGACCGGGTCATCACCGGCCCCGTCCTGCTGGTCGGCTCGTCCATGGGCGGCTGGCTGATGCTGCTAGTGGCCCTCGCCCGTCCCGATCGCGTCGTCGGGCTGGTCGGCATCGCCGCCGCGCCGGATTTCACCGACTGGGGCTATGACGCCGACGCCCGCGCCGTGCTCGCGCGCGACGGCCGCATCGTCGAACCCTCGGCCTATGACGATCGCGGCACCGTCCTGACCCGCGCCTTCCATGCCAGCGGACAGGCGGCGTTGCTGCTCGACACCGCCATCGCGATCGATTGCCCCGTCCGCCTGCTCCACGGTCAGGCGGATGCCGACGTCCCCTTCCCCATCGCGCTTCGCCTCGCCGCAGCCCTTCGTTCAGCCGATGTGCAGACGCTGTTGGTCAAGGATGGCGACCACCGGCTATCGCGTCCGCAGGATCTGGATCTGCTGATCGCCACCGTCGCCCGCCTGCTGGACATGCCATGATCGCGCTCCCTGTCTTCCTGTTGTTGCAAGCCGCCACCCCCGCCGGCCCCGCCCGTCCGGTCGACCCGGCGGAAAAACGATTCGAGGCCTGCACCGCGCGCATCAAGACCGATGCCGCCGCCGCCGTGAAGGAGGGCGAAAGCTGGTCCGCCACCGGCGGCGGCCTCCCCGCCCGGCTGTGCCTGGGCCTTGCCTATGTCGCGCAGGAGCGCTGGGCGCCCGCGCGCATCGCCTTCTCCCAGGCGGCGGAACAGGCGGAAATCCAGCGCGACGGCCGTGCGGCCGGGCTGTGGGTGCAGGCTGCCAATGCCGCGCTGGCGGGGGACGATCCCGCCGCCGCGCGCAGCGATCTCGATCGCGCGCTGGCCCTCCCCGTTCTGGCCGATGCGATGCGCGGCGAAGCCCATCTCGACCGCGCCCGTGCCGGCGTCGCGCTGAACGATCTGCCCGGCGCACGCACAGATCTCGACGAGGCGCTGAAACTGGTGCCCAAGGATCCGCTCGGCTGGCTGCTCTCGGCCGCCTTGGCCCGGCGTCAGGGCGACCGCGTGCGCGCCACCCGCGATCTCGCCTCCGCCCGCGTGCTCGATCCCAAGGCTCCCGAAATCGCCGAGGAAGCCACGCGCATCGCCGCCATGCCCGCCCCGCCCGTCACCGGACGCTGATCGCCGGTTGCGGTCGCCGCCCGGCACCCTAGATGACACGGATGCGCTATCTCCACACCATGATCCGCGTGTCCGATCCGGACGCCACCATCGCCTTCTTCAACCTGCTCGGCCTGCACGAAGTGCGCCGCATGGACAGCGAGAAAGGCCGCTTCACGCTCATCTACCTCGCTGCGCCGGGGCAGGAGGATGTGCAGGTCGAACTCACCCATAATTGGGATCCGGAAGTCTATGAAGGCGGCCGCAATTTCGGCCACCTCGCCTTCCAGGTCGATGATATCTATGCGAGCTGCCAGACACTGATGGATGCCGGCATCACCATCAACCGCCCCCCGCGCGACGGGCATATGGCGTTCGTGAAGACGCCCGACGGCATCTCGATCGAATTGTTGCAGGACGGCACCCTGCCCCCGGCCGAACCCTGGGCCTCCATGCCCAACACCGGCAGCTGGTAAGATGATCGCGGTCACCTGCATCCCGGCGCTGAGCGACAATTATATCTGGCTGCTGCACGACGATGCCAGCGGCCAGACCGTCGTGATCGATCCCGGCGCGGCCGAACCCGTACTGGCGGAAATCGCCGCGCGCGGCTGGTCGATCGACCAGATCTGGCTCACGCACTGGCATGGTGACCATATCGACGGCGTGCCGGCGCTGAAGGCCGCGACCGGCTGCACCGTCACCGGCCCCGCCGCCGAAGCCGCCAAAATCCCTACGCTGGACGTGCCGGTGCGCGCGGGCGACAGCGTCACTATCGGCGCGTTCACAGCCACCGTCCTCGATCTGCCCGCGCACACCGCCGGCCATATTGGCTATCATCTCGCCGATCCGGCGATGCTGTTCTCCGGCGACGTCATCTTCGCCATGGGCTGTGGCCGCCTGTTCGAAGGCACGCCCGCGCAGATGCACGACGCGCTGCAACGCATCGCCGCGCTGCCGGAGGAAACCCGGATCTACGGCGCGCATGAATATACCGAATCGAACGCTCGCTTCGCGCTGGTGACCGAGCCGGACAATGCCGCGATCCGCGACCGGGCAGAGGCCGTCCGCCTCCTGCGTGCGGACGGTAAGCCCACCCTGCCGACCACGGTCGCGCTGGAACGGGCGACCAATCCCTTCGTTCGTTCCCCCGATATCGCCACCTTGGCCGAACGCCGCGCCGCCAAGGATGCCTTTCGCGGCTGACAGCGGAGAATGACGATGCGCCTGCCCCTGACCCTCACCGCCCTGCTGCTCGCATCGCCCGCGCTGGCGGCCAGCCCGACGCTGGAAAGCACGCTGGCGGGCCGGGTGGCGGGCAAGCCGGTCGATTGCATCCAGTTGCCCCGCGTCCGATCCTCGACCACCTTCACCAACCCCGACAGCATCGTCTACCGGCTGTCGAACCGGACCATCTATCTGAACCAGCCGGCCGGCGGCTGCGGCTTCCGCGGTGATCCGATCATCATCACGCGCACGCCGTCCACCAGCCTGTGTCGCGGCGAGATCATCTCCGCCGTCGATCGCGGCAGCCGCATCCCGATGGGGTCGTGCGGACTGGGCGCCTTCATCCCCTATACCAAGGCGAAATAACCCTATCTCCCGTACAGCGCGTCCAGTCGGGGACCATAGCGCTTGCGGATGACATGGCGGCGGATCTTCATCGACGGCGTCAGTTCCTCATTCTCGATCAGGAAGGGTTCGTCGGCGATCGCGATCCGCCGCACCTTTTCCGTCACCGACAATCCGCCATTCACCCGGTCGATCGCCGCCGACAGCGCGCGCAGATAGGCCGGATCGTCCCGCGCATCGGCCACCGCCACGCCATGCTCCGCCGCCCAGTCCTGCGTCCATTCGGGGTCCGGCACCACCAGCGCCACGACATGCGGCCGCCGGTCGCCATAGATCATCGCCTGCAGGATTTCGGGTTCCAGCGTCAGCATCCCCTCCACGCGCTGCGGCGCGATATTGTCGCCCTTGTCGTTGATGAGCAGGTCTTTTTTCCGATCGGTGATGACCACCCGCCCCGCATCGTCGACATGGCCGATATCGCCCGTATGCAGCCATCCGTCGATCAGCACGCGCGCCGTCTCCGCCGCATTGCGCCAGTAACCGTGCATCACGCATTCGCCGCGCACCAAGATCTCGCCATCCTCCGCGATCCGCACCTTGGTGCCTTTCAGCGGCGGGCCGACCGTATCCATGCGGATCCCCGCCCCCGGCCGGTTGCACGAAATCACCGGCCCCGATTCGGTCTGCCCATAACCCTGCAACAGCATGACGCCGAGCGCGGCGAAGAATCCGCCCACCTCCGGGTTCAACGGCGCGCCGCCGGACACCATCGCCTTCAACCGCCCGCCAAACTTCGCCCCGATCTTCGGACGCAAGGTGCGTGACAGGATCAGGTCCATCGGCCGGTCGCGCCAGCGCCGCCCGCGACTCTCGATCGCCAGCGCCTGCATCATCAGGAAGTTGGGGAACTTCCCCTGCTTGGCGATCTGCTTCATGATCCGCGTGCGCAGCACGTCGAACAAACGCGGCACCACCACCATGATCGTCGGCCGCACTTCCTCGATATTCGCCGCCAGCTTCTCCAGCCCCTCCGCATAGAAGATCTGCCCGCCCAGCCCGATCGGCAAAAACTGCCCCCCGCTATGCTCATAGGCGTGGCTGAGCGGCAGGAAGGACAGGAACACCTCCTCCCCCCAGCCGAAATCCTCCGAAATGATCGTGACGCAGCCCGCCACATTTTGCAGGATCGCACCATGATGCTGCCGCACCCCGCGCGGCGCGCCGCCGGTGCCCGATGTGTAGATGATGCAGGCCATGTCGCCCCGCGCGAAATTCGCCGCCGCCGCGCAGGCCGCGACATCGGCGGTCTCCCCCGCGATCATCGTCCGCCAGTCGGCGAAGCGGACATTGCCCGCCTGCTGCCCCACACCCATCGGCTCGATCCCAACGATCAGGTCGCACGATGACGATCGCAGCACCGCCGGCAACAGGGTCCGCGCCAGCTTCGCCGTCGACACGATCACCGCGCGCGCGCCGCTGTCGCCCAATATGTGCGCATGGTCGCGCTCGGTATTGGTGATGTAGGTCGGCACGGTGATGCACCCCGCCGCCATGATCGCCAGATCGGCGATGCACCATTCGGGTCGGTTCTCGGACACCAGCATCACCCGATCGCCCGCCGCCAGCCCCATCCCCTTCAGCGCCGCCGCCAACGCCGCCACCTGCCGCGCCGCCGCCGCCCAACTGATGGCGACCCACGCCCCGTCCTTCTTCACCGACAGGAAGGGCTGCTCGCCACGCTCCGCCGCCCGCGTGAAGAACATCGTGACCAGATTGGGGAAAGTTTCCAGTTCGCGCATCGCCGCTCCCACCGGCCCCTTCGCAGGCCTTGTCACAGCGTCTTAAGCCGATCCGGCTCTACTTTAAAACCCGGCCTTTCGGAGCCGTCGAACCTTTGCCCGATCCCGTTCCAACCCGTTCACCCTGAGTAGCATCTGTGTTTCCGGTCAAGCGGGCAGTGGTGACCAAAGACGATTTTGCGCGACGAGGCTGTTGGCGAGGACCAGCAGTTTCCGGGCGACCGCGATAAGGACCAGCTT